>Ga0075479_10000720_pt1 | contig 14696 bp, 13 predicted proteins | sample DEB08_DNA_8_FD_76341 | JGI IMG/M metagenome (GOLD analysis project Ga0075479, IMG submission 76341) | Aqueous microbial communities from the Delaware River and Bay under freshwater to marine salinity gradient to study organic matter... | ecosystem: Environmental > Aquatic > Marine > Coastal ... | reverse complement strand
AAGGCCCAACATCATGTAGCCGAGTTGGCTGATTGTGGAGTAGGCCAGAACCTTTTTGATGTCAGTGGCGACAACCGCGATGGTGGCAGCCACAAACAGGGTGATACAGCCGACATAGGCAATGGTCAGCAGGACCTCCTGAGTAAACATCGGGTAGAAGCGTCCGGTGAGATAGACCCCCGCAGCAACCATCGTGGCGGAGTGCACCAGTGCGGATACGGGAGTTGGTCCCTCCATCGCATCGGGCAACCAGGTTTGCAATGGGAATTGAGCACTCTTGCCAATGCAGCCAGCGAACACTCCCAGCCCCGCAACGATCAGCAACGAATAAGGAATGGTCCGAGAACTGTTCTCCGGATTCGGCGCAGTCATTGAGCCGATCAATACCTCGCCTGAAACCTCGTCAAGCAGGATGTCGCCACCCTCACTACGCGGCAACATCTGGAAGAGGCCCGCTTCCACCACGTGACCCGACAGATCGGTTGTTTCGCCAAACTTAAACGTGCCGAAGAATGTCCACAGAACCATCAGACCAATCAGGAACCCAAAGTCTCCCACACGGTTCATGATGAAGGCTTTGTTCGCCGCATCGCTGGCCGACTTGCGTTCCGTGTAGAAACCAATCAACAGAAAGCTGCAGATCCCGACCAGTTCCCAGAAGATGAACACCTGGAAAATATTACCGGCCAGAACCAGCCCGAGCATGGAAAAACAGAACAGCGAAAGGAACGCAAAAAACCTGTAAAAACGCCCCGGACGATGGACATGATGACCGTCGCTCAGATGGGCGAAGTGATCCACGTACTCATCGGTCAGTTCATCGGACATGTACCCGATTGCAAACAGGTGGATACACGTGGCGATGAATGTCACCATCGTGAACATCACCAGCGTCAGGCTGTCAATGTAGTAGTCAAGTGTCAACTCGAGACCGCCAAAGGTGGCCAGACGGTAGAGAGTTCCGGAATAGACTGTCGGAGCATCATGAGAGTGGTCCGCATCTGCCACGTTGCCATCTGCAGAAACTGATGTCGTCACCCAGTTCCCAGGTTCCATACCGATGGTGGTCGCCTGGTCGTTCCGCGACTTCATGTTCACAGCAGCGTGTGCGTCAGAGTCTGCCGCGTGATGTTCATCGCCGTGATGTTCATCGCCGTGATGTTCATCGCCATGATGTTCGTCGCCGTGATGTTCGTCGCCGTGATGTTCATCGTGCGCGATGACACGCCATCCGGTTGCATTCCCCCAAACAACGAGCGCCGAGGCACTGCACAGAAACCCCGTTGCAATACAGGCAACCGCAAGCCAGGCAGCGACGCGACTTTTGCGGCTTCCCCAGAAGCCTCCAAAAATCTCAATAGCAAATCCCAGCAGTGGCAGAAGCCACGCTGTCATCAATAGGTTTCGAAGCGTTTCGCCTGTCATGATCAGTCCAGTGAAACTGATTTCCTGAAGAATGGCCCGGTATCACTTCGGCCGTCCCGAAGATCCCTGGCCTGCCGGGGAAGCAGCAAACTATCCTTTGAGCCGGTTTGCCTTATCCACGTCGATTGTCAGGTGGTTGTTATAGAAGTTCAGTGCAATCGCCAGCGCTACGGCCGCCTCAGCAGCCGCGAGTACAATCACAAAAAGTGCAAAGATCTGTGCGTCCAGACCCAGCGCTGTGTATTTCGAAAAGGCAATAAAGTTGACGTTTGCCCCGTTCAGAACCAGTTCGACACCCATGAGGACGCCAATACCATTTCGCTTTGTCGCCATGCAAATCACGCCGCACACAAACAGTACGGCACCAACCAGCAAGTAGGCCTGAAGTCCAGCGATCATAACAACCCCGCGATTCCGGTTCCGAATCGGTAACTAACGTCTGTTTAACTCTCGTGGCCATCGCTGGCCCACAGCTTCAAATACAACTTAAGAACGCCCGAATTTGAACTGAGGCAACTTAATGCTGCCTCCTCAGGATTCCAAACCCTCTGCCGGCGCCGCGGACTTTCTCTTCGCACGAGCAAGGTACGCTGCGCCGATCAGTACGACCAGCAGATGCACGGAGACAATCTCAAAGGGCAGCAGGTAACCTGTGCTCAGCGTATCGCCATCGTGCAGATCCAGATCGGGTCGAGCCCCAAGCAGTGCGAGGCCGAGAGGCCTGAGCGTGTTACCTTCGGGTGAACCTGCAGTGACTGCAGAGTCTCCGGTTGGTGGGGCGGGCCACTCAACACCTTGCAGACTGGAGAAGACCGCAAACATAAACAACAAGCCAAGTAGCCCCCCAATGATCGTTTCACCAGGGGACGATTTGATTTTCAGATAGGGGCTACTGGCAGTGAGCATCACGCCAAAAACAAGCAGAATCAGCGTTCCACCAACGTAAATGATCAGCTGTGCAGCACCGATGAAGTCCGCGTCGGCAAGAAAGAACAGAGCTGCGGTGCTACCGAGTGAGATCACAAGCCAAAAGGCCATTCGCACGACAGTCTGGGAGACGACGACTGCCACCGCACTCAGGCAGGTTGCCAGGGCAAAGATTGCAAACAGCAGTTGCCCGCCGAGTAAGTTTGAGTCATTCATTGAATCTCCTCCCCGTCGTTCAACGCCTGACGTTCAAACGCCTCGGTTGTTTCTGCTTCCTGTACCTCAGCGGCAAATCGCGCCCCGAGCGGTTCCGGGGTCCAGCTGGATCGTTGAGTTGCAGTGGCCAACAACAACGGCCAGATCGTGGCTCCCAGGAACAGGAAACAGCTAATGGGAATCAGGTACTTCAGACAGGTCGTCATCACCTGGTCGATCCGGAGTCGTGGCAGAGTCCATCGCAGCCAGATTTGGACGAAAACCCCCGCACTTCCTTTCAGCACGAATACGAATGCCCCAATCACGTTGGCCAGATAACTTCCGATCGGGGAATCAACGGAGTTGTTGCGGGCGGCGTAGAGCAGTTCGTCGATGGGGCCAAGCCCGGTGTTCCATCCACCGAGGAAAAGAATGCCGGCAATTCCACAGACCGCGAACATGCTGGCGTACTCGCCCATGAAGAAAAACGACCAGCGAATCCCGCTGTACTCGGTGTGAAACCCTCCGACAAGTTCACTTTCCGCCTCTGCCAGGTCAAACGGGGCTCGCTTACAACTGGCTGTGGCCACCACGAAGTACACAAAGAATGCTACAAACGTAAATGGATCATGGAAGATGAACCAGTTTTGGATGCCGCCCCGCTGCATCCCACCAATTTCACCGAGATTGAGAGACCCGGCAGCAACAATTGGGACCAAAGCGCAGATTGCCAGCGGGATCTCGTAGCTGACCATTTGAGCAGCTTCTCGCATGCCTCCAAAGAGTGACCACTTTGAGCCACTGGAGTAGCCCGCCATGATGATCCCGAAGACCTCCAGCGAGAGCACAGCCAGAATGATGAATAATCCGCAATCAGCGGTTACTGCAACCCAACCAGAACTGAATGGGAGCACGACGAATGCCGCAAATGACGCAATACAGACGAAGTAGGGCGCTGATTTGAACAGCATGGCATCCGCAGCCGGGGGACAGAGGTCCTCCTTTTGCACCAGCTTGATCCCGTCTGCCAGAGATTGCAACCAGCCGAACAGGCCGCCAACGCGAGTTGGGCCGAGACGATCCTGAATTCGACCGGAAACTTTGCGTTCCAGCCAGATAAACAGGAATGGCGATAAGGCGAATGCATGGACCAGCAGAACGGCGTGGATTGCCGCAGCCAGAACATGCTGAATTCCCCACCCGGAAAAAGTATCACCGACGAGCCCCTCGAGGAACCCGGCGATTGACTGAGCCGCGAGCATCATGGATCACGCACCCACAATCGAGTTAGAACGATACAACCTACACACACCATCACCGCTGTTGCATCCTGCAAAGCCGTGTCGTTGGAGCATCTTCGGAGACCACCAGCGAAACACCGTATGAACAATCAACAAGATGGACAGCCAACGCCGCGGGGATGAGATCTGTACGATCAAAGCCCGGATGAGCGACACTGGATACACTCGCTGTAGTTCCACAAACATGCCAGCCAACAAACACGAGTTGTCATAGCCTGGCAAGGCCCTGTTGGTCAGCACAGTAGCCCTGCCTTTTCTGCAGTTCCCAATACCGACAGTGAAGAAGACAGCCGACGCTGAAATTCAGACCGGCCTGTTCATCGCTGTTCAGCACTCAATACTGCGACGATTGCGCCAACAAACTTCGGCTGAGTGCCCACAGCAGAATGTACTGCAGATCGCAAATTGCAGTATCGTGGCGGCTGACCACTGCTGCTGTTTTGAAATCTGATCTGTACCAACGGCTGACACACCGACAGCGTTCGCTGACGCATATCCCCGTGCTGAAACGCCGATCACTCGGCGCTCTCGATGACGGCAAATCTGGACCAGGCCGCCAAAAGCACGCGTCGGACTATGACACAACGCAACTTGCACTGCAACCAACCGTGCAAGCACATCGCCGCCAGTGCTTCGCCTTCCCCCCGCTGGGACGACACAGGCCTGTTATTCCTGTTCATGGGAACAGTTTAGAGCCGGGGACGTGTCGCTTCTTGAGAGCTCCGTGGAGGGGCTTTAACGGGGCGCAGCAGCAGCAGTTGCAGGACAGCAGATCGGCCGGTTGCAGTTGGTTTCGAGGCGGAGTTGATTCCGCTAATATGCTGCCGGAGCTTCCTCGATGGGCGGGCAAGGATACAGCAAAATGCCACTTGTACTCAGCATGAACAATGTCTCAAAGTCGTTTCCTGCGGCGGAGGGGACGATCACAGTTCTGTCAAATATCACTTTGAACGTTCTTTCCGGGACGGCTGTGGCCATTCGTGGGCCGTCCGGGTGCGGCAAGAGTACCCTGCTGTACATCGCTGGTACACTCGATCGTCCGTCCTCAGGCAGCGTTGAAATCCTCGGTGAGAATCCGTGGCGACTGAACGAACGCAGACTGGCTTCGTTCCGTAACCAGCACATCGGCTTCATTTTTCAGGATCATCAGTTACTGCCTCAGTGTTCGGTGCTGGAAAACGTTTTGCTGCCGTCTCTGGCGGGCTTCACGTCGCCCGTCGATGCGCGCCGCCGCGCCGCTGCTCTTCTTGATCGGGTTGGTTTGTCGCACCGCCTCGGCCATCGTCCGTCACGACTTTCCGGGGGCGAAAAGCAACGAGTCGCGGTTTGTCGTGCGTTGCTGCATCAGCCCTCACTGCTGCTTGCCGACGAACCCACGGGGAACCTCGATCCGGAGACCGCATCGGAAGTGGGAGCCCTGTTGCTTGAGGTGGCAGCAGAAAATGATGCCGGTCTGCTCTGTGTAACTCACAGCGACGAACTTGCCGAGCGTTTTCCCAACACGATTCAGTTGCAGCAGGGCAGTGTGCAATTCGATTCGCGGGTTGCCGATTCCTAGGCCTGGGGATAGCTCCTGCGGGCTGGCTGTCAAAGTCATTAGGAAAATACCCGGTTGGAGCGGTTGTTCGCTGATCCGCATAATCGGCAGGGATCATGCAGCCAGACAAGTTGCCCCAAAGCCGCTGTATTCTCTTTTCGGCAAAGACAATTTCCCGCAGACGATGGAGCGCGGGGGCCGATACCTTCCTCTGACCGCTATACCTGCGCGTGGGACTGAGGAATATGAACAGCCAACTGCTGATACTGATGTTCGTTACCGGTCTGTTTATGTCGATCTGGGATAGTGACCAGCGACATGAGACGACCGTGATTGCAATCGCCGCCAAAAAACGAGCTGCCGATGCGAAGCTGCTGCAGGTTCGCAGTGCGCCTTCGAGGACCAGCTTGTCGCGACCATTCCCGATTCCTGAAGGATTGTCCGCCGGGAAGTGGCGTGTTTTGGAAGAGCGTGGTCGCAGCTATGAACTGAACATCGAGGGTGATGCTGAGTCGGCACCGCGGATTCAGTTCCACTTGTGCACGGACAGTGACGGGCGTCGCTGGTGCTATGTCCGAACGGGGATTTCCGGCTAATTGCAGACGCTGGTGTGCATGTGGCGGGCTGCAGAAACTGCTGGCGGCATTGCACAGGTCGTGGGTTCGGAGACAGGAAACGTGCGGGGAGACCAGTGGACCGGTCCCCCCGTTGCAGCGTTCTTGTGAGCGATCATGATCCGCAGGCTGCCCAGTCACTGGCTGAACTGCGACCGTCCCCGGATGCTGCGCACTACTTCAGATTCGCAATGCGAATGTCTTTGAACTCGGCCCACATCGGCCGTCCTGCGTGCAGTTGCAGCGCGAGAACTCCGTCAGTAAGCGCAAGTTCCGGGTTGTTGTCGTGGAAGTCCAGAATCAGTCGGCCATTCATGTAATGGCGAATGTGATTCCCTTCCGCTCGAATGATGACATCGTTCCAGTCATCCAGTCGGAAGAGTTTTTTCCATTCCTCTGCGTTGACGAGGTCACTGGATTCAATCTTTCGGCCGTCTGCTTCCCATGAGCCTTTCTGGCCAACCAGGATGATTCGGCCGCGTTTTCCGCCCTCGTCATAGATGAATCCGGAGATATTCGGAAACCCGATTTCGTTGCGAATTTCGTGCTGATAACCGCGGACAACCCACTTGTTGCGAGGATTTCCGTCGGTGATGTGTCGCGAACGGTACTGGATGCCTGAGTTGTTGGAAGCGTTGCATCGGAAGGACAGTCGCAGTTCAAAATCACCGGTACGTCCTTTCTGCCAGATCAGAAAGGTATTTCCGTTGGCCTTGTTTTCGTCAGTCGTCTCACCATGAATGACGCCATCCTGAACGGACCACAAACGTGAATCGCCGTCCCATCCCTCAAGGTTCCTGCCATTAAAAATGGATTTCATTCCCGCGGGTTCCGCCGGAGCATCGTCCGCAAACCCCTGCAGGGGACTGAACGCAATTGTGAGACAGATCGCCAGTCGCAGCATGCCTTTTTCCTTTTCTGTTTCCGGAAACGTTTTTTTTGATGTCGTGGATGAGTCCTGCAGATTGCTTTGCCAACTCTCCCGGTACAGGATTATGGTGAATTGCCGCTTCGGATTCCATTGACGTGGAAAACTGTGCCCCGGAATCAGTGTCTGCGAGGGAACGTCGTTGCAGTTGGCCCGGTGAATCTGCAGGCGAGAAAAGGCCGATCATGTCAACCATCCTGCTGAGCACGCTGAATGCTCGATACTCGCACACAAGTTTCGGGCTTCGGTGTCTTCGCGCTGCCATGGGACCATTGCACGATCAGACCGAAATCGCCGAATTCACGATCAATGACTCGCTGCATTCGGTTCTGGCTGACATTGTGGAGCGAAATCCGCGAATCCTGGGGCTGGGGGTTTACATTTGGAATGTGGAACTGATCGTCAGCCTGCTGCGAGATCTGGTTCGACTGCTGCCACATACCACCGTCGTTCTTGGCGGCCCTGAACTGGCAGGGACACCGGAAAACCGGGAACACGCAGAGTTGATCGAACTGGCTGACTATGTGATCACCGGTGAGGGTGATCATGCATTTGCCGCGTTATGTACACAGATTCTCGCTGGCACACCGCCGCAATCGAGGTTTATCAATGCGGGCGCGGCAAATCTTCGCGAACTGCCGCTGCCGTATGGGGAATACACAGATACTGACCTCGCAGAGCGAATTGTCTATGTCGAGTTGTCGCGGGGCTGCCCGTTTACGTGTGAGTTCTGTCTCTCCGCGCTGGATATCCCAGTACGGATCTATCCGCTGCAGGAGTTTCTTGTCGCGATGGATGAATTGCTGAAGCGAGGTTTGAGGCAATTCAAGTTTGTGGATCGTACGTTCAATCTGAACATCCGGCTCAGCGAAGCTGTTCTGCAGTTCTTTCTGCAGCGTCTGAGTCCGGATCTGTTTCTGCATTTTGAGATGATCCCCGATCGACTGCCGGACTCGTTGAAAACGCTTCTGGCGAGGTTTCCGGCCGGCACAGTGCAGCTGGAGATTGGCATTCAGACCTTTAACGCGGATGTTGGTGAACTGATCAGCCGACGTATGGATGTGGAGACAACTGAGCAAAACCTGACGTGGTTGCGCGACAATACCTCCGTCCATCTGCATACCGATCTGATTGCCGGCCTGCCGGGGGAAACGCTGGAATCATTCGCAGCCGGGTTTGACCGGCTCTACAGGCTGCGGCCTCAGGAAATTCAGGTCGGGATTTTGAAGCGACTAAAAGGAACTCCGATCCTGCGGCATGAAGAATCTCATCAGTTGATGTGGAGCAGCCGCGCACCTTTTGAAGTGTTTTCAACCTCAACCATGTCGTGGGGCGAGCTCGAATTGATTCGGCTGTTCGCAAGATTCTGGGACCTGTATGCCAACAGCGGTAATTTCACCGGCAGCCTCACACTGGTTGTGGGAGACGAGTCACCGTGGCTGCGGCTGATGCATTTCTTCAAGTGGGTTGCGGATGCTGAACAAAGGCGTCACGGAATCGCTTTGATCCGCCTGTTTGAAAGAATGTTCCAGTATCTGACGGAACAGCAAGGCTCTGATCCACAGGATTGCGCGGAAATCATCTGGCGTGACTACACTTCAAGTGGCCGACGTGACAAGCCGCGTTTTCTCAGGGAGTTCTCTCTGCCCGGTATCGGGCGTCCTGCTGGAAGCTCTCCACGAGCGGGATCGTCCCCCGCTCGACAGCGAAGGCACACTGCAGCTGAAGATTCCTCGTCGGAGACTAGCGATTCTGCGGCAGCAGATCGAGGCTCTCATTGACGATTCGATGCATCGGGCCATCGACCAGTGATGCGACTGTGCGATCGTCCGGGTTTCGGTCGCAGTTACACAACACTGCCCAGCAACAACCATCCCAGCGCCGCACAAGCAGTGTTGAGGTCCCGGACAGCAGACCGGTGTGCCAGTAATTGAATCCCTGCGCGTCCGGTAATTCCCGGATGCTCCAGCCCAGCCCATACCAGACGGGTTCGGTCTCCGTGTCCTGCAATTGCGGACGCATCTTTCGTTGCTGTCGAGAGTTCTCGTCTGACAACGGTGTTGCAGCGGCGTCCAGAGCGGATGCGAATCTGACCAGATCAGCAGCAGTGGAGACCCAGCCGCCGTGGGCGTCCATCAATTCGATATCCCACTGCCCCCAGGGAGTCTCGACAAGCTCCGATCTGCCGTCATCATCAACTTCGCCGTGATCAAAAATCAGTGGACTCTTACTGCGTGTCTGAGTCACATAGACAGCCTCCTGAGGCCCGCGATCGGCAAACCGAGTCCTTCCGAGTCGAGTCTGTTTCATGCCAATCTGATCCAGCACCTGTTCCTGCATGAAGTCCGAATAAGACTTTCCGGAAACGGATTCGATCACTCGCCCCAGCAAACTGTAGCCAACGTTGCTGTAGTGGAATTCTGTGCCGGGAGTGAAATCAAGCGGTTGCCGCAACTGAAAACGAATGACATCCGCAATCTCCGGGTGCTGGTCGAGCTTCAGTTCCCGCCGAATCCGCACAGCCGCAAACATTGTGTCTCCTGAGCGATCCCGGTCAAAGCCTGCTGTATGCTGAAGCAAGTGCCGAACCGTGATGTCCTGCCAGCGTGCATCAGTCTGAGCAGCTGATGCAACCGGAAACTGTTCCCGGTGCTGCTCCAGCAGCGGCAACAGTTTTTGATTCAGATTCAGCCGGCCTCGGTAACACAGATTCTGCACGGCCGCCGCAGTCATTGGTTTGGAGAGGCTTGCAATTCTCATTTCGGTCTCAGGCTGCATCGGTAGCAGGCGATCAACGTCTGCGTATCCGAAGCCGCGATTGTAGATCATCTGCCCGTGCAAACTGACGGCAACCGTCACCCCGGGGAGGTTGTGTTCGCGAACGAGGGTTTTGAAAAAGTCGTTGAGCGGAGAAAGTTCGCGTCCGATGGTCCCGTTTTCAGGCACCGGGGCTGCTGGAAGCACCAGCTTGCCATCCGGGTCCCGACCGACCCAGACAGCAAGGTGCAGACGCCGGCGATTGAGCGTGTACGACTGGCTGATGGCCTTAGTCCAGCCGGCATCTGCATATTCCCGGCTCCGCTGCTCAAACTGCTGTTGGGTCAGGTTATACAGGGCAACCCACGGTTGCTGCTGCATATTCTGTTGCGTTGCGATTCGGAAAATTTGTTTTCCGCCGCGCACTCGAGTCGAAAAATCACTGATGATCTCCCGGTCTGCAGGGATCATTTTCAGAAAAGTATTCAGCTCGGACTCGTCAAGAACTGTTCTGAGATTCGGAGCGGCGGGGTCCTGCGCTGCGAGCGGAAAGGCAAGAGTCGCAATGAAACAAAGACGCAGAAATTGCATCATGCCGGTGATCCTCGGTCCGGAGCCCTCACGGGAAAGCAAATGGTCAAAAAGCGAAAGCAGAGGGTATCATCTTTGGTATGTGCAGGAAGGCCGTGAAACGATGCGTTTCACGGCCTTCCGCAACAGATGTCTGCAGACCCGGTCTGCCAACTCAGCCAAGCTTCTCAAGTACGGTGTCGATCAGTTTGTACTTCATGGCTTCATCCGCGCTCATGAAGTTATCGCGATCCGTATCCTCTTCGATCTTCTCGAGACTCTGGCCGGTGTGTTTCAGCAGAATCTCATTCATCTTTTGCTTGATTCGCAGCACTTCCTTCGCGTGGATCTCCAGCTCTGTGGCCGTCCCTTCCATCCCAGCCAGCGGCTGATGAATCATAATTCTCGCGTTGGGAAGTGCGTTTCTCTTTCCGGGAGTTCCCGCTGTGAGCAGCACGGCTCCCATGCTGGCGGCCTGGCCAATGCAGTACGTGGCCACGTCGCAGCTGATGTACTGCATGGTGTCATAGATCGCCATCCCCGCGGTGATTGAGCCACCCGGGCTGTTGATGTAGAAGTGAATGTCGGCTTTCGGATCATCGAACTGCAGGAACAACAGTTGGGCGACAATGCTGTTGGCAACATCGTCGTTCACCTGACTGCCAAGAATCACGATGCGATCCTTCAGCAGGCGACTGTAGATATCCATGGCTCGTTCATCGCGGCCATTTTTTTCAACGACATAGGGGACAAGTACGCTCATTGTGGTGATCCCATCAGACGGGGCCAAAGGAATTTGGCTGCCCAGCCATTGCAAAAAGTCCGATTATTTGGCGGGCGAAGGTGCTGTTCGCTCGAGAATTTCATCCACCAGGCCGTATTCACAGGCCTGCCCCGCTGTCAGATAGTGGTCGCGCTGCGTATCGCGGGCGATCTGCTCAACAGACTTTCCGGTATGGTGAGCCAGCAGTTCGTTCAGCAACTCGCGCGATGCCAGGATATCCTTCGCCTGAATCTCAATATCTGAAACTTGTCCGCCGACCTGTCCGTAAGGCTGGTGAATCATCATTTTTGAGTGCTTGAGGGCAAATCGTTTCCCCTTCGTTCCTCCGGCAACAAGAATTGCCCCACCGCTTGCTGAAAGCCCAACGCAGTAGGTTGCAATGTCGCACTCAATGAACTGCATGATGTCGTACATCGCCAGCGTGGCAGTCACTGAGCCACCGGGCGAATTGATGTATAGATGAATGTCCTGGTGACGGTTCTCGCTCTGCAGAAACAGCATCTTCATGATGACAAGATTGGCACTGCCATCATGAATCGGACCGTCCAGGAAGATGATTCGGTTGTCCAGCAACAAATCGCCAACGCCCATCTGACGCTGGGCGGAATACTCCCGTGCTGCCACAGGAGCATAGTTGAAACGCGGGTCCTTCATTCGCCGATTCCTGATTTTTGTTGCGGCCGCCTGGAGGCACTCACCGCAGGTTTCAATATTGCAGGGGTCAATTGTTGAGAGTCCAGGAGCGAGTGCCGATTCGCAGAGACAAGTGCCGCAGAATTGTCTGCAGCAGATTGCGGTGCCTGAGGCATCGACTGCAGAAGCGGAAATCTCTCTGAGAGACAGCGGAACTGATCCATTGACCAGTCCCACCTGGAAACAAGTTGTCGCTGGGTACGACGCAGGTTACACCATCCGGCCCTGCCCATGGTCCTCCACAGGCCACCGCCGGCTTACCGAGTGAATCCTTCAATCGGATGAACATCAGCCAGAGGTCCAGCAGAGGGTGAGCGGTGCATTTGCAAACACCGATCGAGCATTCTGTGAGGCTCGTTGGTGCAGCGTCTGCACTGCCGACCACAGTGACTGGTTCCTGTCTGGATGCGTTCAATTTCAGCGGAGATCCGGAAATAAGTCGAGCCCAGCACGGCGAATCAGAGATTGAATTCACAGAGCAGGCTGAAAAACTCGCCGGAGTTACCATTACTCATGGTTTATAGGCAAAATTCTGCCGGGTGGGTGATTTATTTTCCGCCTGGTTTCCGGTTTCCCTCGCCGGACTGCGAAAAGTGCAGATCGGGCAGCGGCAGCAGGATTTGTTTGCTGCCAACGGCCCTGAATCTACGAGTGCCTACTCGTCGCCCTCTTCTTCGGCAGCGGTGTCGTCCACCAGCGAACTGGTCATGCGTCCGCAGATCGCTCCTGAAACGGAAGTCTGCGAGTCATGAACCAACGGCTCGTGAGGCACGTCTTCAAAGCTGACCTGTTCAAGCAGATAGTCGACAGTCTTGCGTTCTCGAAGCTGTGCGTACATGTTCTCCATCATGCCGGACTTGACCATGCGGGCACGCAGTCGGCGAATTGGTTCGCCGCTCTGGTAGGCCATCATCGACAGTTCCATATCGACTTCCTGCTGCGATGCATCGATTTCCTGCTCGGTGGCGATTCGGTCGAGGATGAAGTGTTGCTTCAGCGCTGCTCGCGTGTCTTCCACCGCATTCTGACGGATCTGCGATTCGCGAGCGGCAATCTGCTCACGCGAAAATCCTGCCTGACTCATTTCAAGCATTTCGCGCCGCAGTGCATTGTCCGTCTGCTGTCGCAGCAGTTCCTCGGGAATGTCCCAGTCCGCAGTTGCGGTGATTTGCTGCAGCAGTTGCTCGCGAGTCTGCTGACGCTGCTGGTAGACGAGTTGTCGTTCAACGGAATCTGAGACAAGTTTTTCAAAGTCTTCCGCAGCTTCGAGTCCCATACCGGACAGAAATTCTGCATCTACCGCCGGCACTTCCAGACGTTGCACTTCATGAACAGTAAATGTCATGGTGACTTCTTCTCCACGCATTTCAACGACGGGAGACTGGAGGGAAATCCTGACACTGGTTTCCCGCTTCTCTCCGGCGGTTACTCCAACCATCAGGTCTTCAAAACCCTCTACCGCAGAGTCGGGGAAGTTGAGAACGGGGAGGAGTCGTACGGATTCGGCTTCGAACTCCTGAATCTCCTTACCCTGCCAGGTGCAGGAGATGTCGCAGACGACGTAATCGCCGGCTTGTGCAGGCTCCGTAGTCGCGACGCGTGCGGCGCGGGACATCAGGAAGTTCTGGCGGACGAGGTCAAGATCCTCCGGAGTTGCTTCCCCGGATGGACGACGAACTGTGATTGTCTTGAAGTCCGGCAGATCGAAGGTGGGACGAACCTCGACGTCGAATTCGTAATGGAATTCGCCGCTGTCCGGTACCTCGAGGTCTTCCAGGTTCAGCCGTGGTTCACCGATCGGGTCGATGTCGTATTCCTCAGAGATCTGCTCAAGGCTGGCCAGCAGCACCTTCTGCTTGATGTCAGAAGCCACTTCGGTGCGGAATCTTTTCAGCAGTAACGCTGCTGGCACTTTCCCGATACGGAACCCCGGAACCTCTGCTTTGTCGGCAAGTTCTGTCAGGGCGTCTGACCGGATCTCGCTGATGTCGTCTTCAGAGACCGTGACGGCAATGTGACGACGGCAAGCGCCTGTGTTCTCAATTTCTACTTTCAGTGACATTTTCTGGTCGCCGTCTGCGACCTGCGCTTCATCAGAACTCATTCTTTTCCCCAAAAACTGCTGATCCGATCAAGTGACCCACGATCAGCGATGCCTGCACTTTCCAGCCTCTTCAAACCGTTTCCGAGGGTGGTATGGCAGTTTCCAGATAGTACTCACGACCGCAAATTCACACTTTCACGGCCTTCGATTGTGTTCAATTCATCGTTTTCGAATGCAGTGGTGTGCCCACTGATCTTGCTCATCGGCCAACAGACGCGTAATGCCGGATGACCGGCACCGGGTAGCTTCTCGCGGAGCATGGTGCTCAGCAAAGCGACATTCCAACCGGACAACGCCGCGGTCCTTCTTCACTGCACTCCATTTGATCGGTTTGGTCTGTTGACCGCGCAGACCCTGTTCAGATTGCCATTCTGGAATCGGCCTGTCAGCCGACCGACAAGTTGCGGCATTTCCGGATTCTCTTGATTTCCAGTTAACAAATTACCGATTGCAGCGTTGAAGTGCCGCGTACGATGACAGCAAGAAATAAAAAAGCAACCACAGTAGAGTCAATCGCGGTCAATCATGTTTTAAACAGCACTGGCCAGCACTGACAGCACTGACCAGCCGGATCGCTCAGCAACACAATCAAGATGCCAGACCGTTGCTGGGCCCTGCTTGTTGCAAATTCGTTCTGAACCGAGTCGCGTTCCAGGCCGATCGCCCTGGAGACCTCCGTCGTGCGGAAGCCGCAAACCGTAGCAGCCCGCCGGCGTGCGAGCAGATAATAGTCTGAGGAACCACGGGGTGGCAACAGAAGGCGCGGATGCGGCGAAAATGGCCTGATTCAGGAATGGGGACCACCGCGGATGAGAGTGATTGGCCGGGCAAGCGTGATCACGGGAGGTGAAGGAACCGGCG
>Ga0075479_10000719_pt1 | contig 14731 bp, 14 predicted proteins | sample DEB08_DNA_8_FD_76341 | JGI IMG/M metagenome (GOLD analysis project Ga0075479, IMG submission 76341) | Aqueous microbial communities from the Delaware River and Bay under freshwater to marine salinity gradient to study organic matter... | ecosystem: Environmental > Aquatic > Marine > Coastal ... | reverse complement strand
AGGCGGAGTTGTCCACACAACATCGCATCCAGAAGCGCATACTGTTAGGCTTGGATCGCCCCAAGGTCGAGCGGGAGGGCCCTCTGGATAACCACCAATCACAGTCCAATGCCAAATTTTAAATACAATGTCATTTCCTGTTCCATAGTTGACTTCCATACCTAATGAATCGCCGCGATTCATTACTCCCAGTTGTTGTGTAGATATTTCATAGATAGATTGACCATTTCCACAATCATAATTACCTCGACAGAGATAAATTCCATATGCAGCGTCCGCGTCCGCGCCGTCACTGCCTGGGCTGGAACTAGGCCTGTCATTATGTCTAAACACATAGTATTGTCTATTATCTACAACAGGAACTAGACCATTACCGCGAAGAGTGACACCGTGGAACCTACCATACAGCGGGCCCGATATTTGAGCAGCCACATATTGAGAAAGTGTGTCTGCTGGTTTAGTCATACTAGCCCGATAGCTACTCCCGGGCCCGCCGGTTACAAAACCATTAGTCGCATCATTAGCCGGAATGGTCCACTGACTCGAATAGCCAATATAAACTTGTCTTCTGTCTGTAAATACAGTCTCCCAACTGCAAACATCTGTACCCGAACACCTATCTGCAAGAAGATCAGGATGACCGTCTGGATTAGGGTCGGGTGTTGGTGACACATCCGAGAATGTGCGCGTAAAAGTATCTGTATATGCGACACCTTGTTGATTCGGTGCGATCACCACTGGAGGTGTATATGCAAACGGTGTAAAATCTACACCACTGGCAGTACCTCCCGCTACATTAACTGGAAGAAATGTAGGTTCTATATCATTCTCTAACAATCCAATATCTTCTTCCGTCTGCGCCAACGCAAAAAACGGGATCAATAAAAATACAGCAATGCCGATCCACCTATTCATCATATACTCCTATTGACCAACATAGTTATATTCAAAACAAACTGTCAATCTTTCTGGCGTGTCTGACCGATCTGCCTGAACGATCGCTACACTTGATATTGCAATATCAAGCGTATTTCCGGCCGACATGCTTCCATTCAAAGATGAATTATCTGCTACTCCAGTAGAGTCACAATTCAAATCTACTCCCGCAACATTAGCAAGAGTACCACTATCAATTTGAAGATCCATTGAAATCTCACCTTTGTCGGTTTGACACCACATTTCGGTAATTGTTACTGCTTGTGGAGCGCGCCATATTGATTGAACATCATATGTATCTAGGATTCCTAGACTGGTACTCCCTGCATAATTTGGAGCAACGCTTGGTGCATGTGGAACAGGAACAAACATGGTATAGCACTCTGAAAATGCAGTGGTACTGTTGATTGTGACACAAGAGTCAAGTGGTGTTCCATCATCCTCAATTAGACAAGTACGATCAGCAGTTAATCCACCGACAATATTTTGAGGATCAGTATCATCGAAATCGGGAACTTTCAATGTAAAGGTTTCTGTACCATTACCACTAGCTTCTTTAAGTGCTATTGATCCACCCAAAGTGGAGTTTGCTGCAAGGTCTAGTGTTGATCCAGAAGTGGGGCATTGAATTGATCCAGTGTCGCTAATCGTACACGGAGCTTCATGTACCGTACCGTCTGTATTATATGCTGCAACTGAATTATCTGTGGCTGAATTTACCAAGGTTCCATCGGTCGTTGATACGAGTGCTGTCAATGATTCGGGTAACTTAATGAATAGGGGATAGATTGAATTGTTATACCTCGTTTCGCCTGTACCAACAAGTGAACTGGCTTGACATGCAAAATCATTTGACACTTCATTATCAATCCAAGAAAGATTAGATGCAAGGTCCGGGTTGGCCGGTATAGATGGCGGGCTACCACTTTGATAATATGCTCCTCCTGTTAACACAAAAGGAGTAATACCAAATGTAAAAGGTACCTGATTAGTATCATCATATCGTGCTTGCCCAAAAGGAAAAGATCCGCTGGTTAGTCCTGTGTTAGCACTCAATGTTCCCTGACATGGATGATCTAAAACATTATTTGCTACTACAGTAGAACAATCAAAGACATAATCATTATTATATCCACCAAGAACTTCTAATTGACATGAAGGTTGTAAGTTAATAGCTTGTCTTCCGCTGTGTCTTATGATGTTATTTGTTACCTGAAAATCAGATCCGAGTAGAAGTTGCATTCCGAATCCAGTATTAGCGTATTGCCAAAACGCATCTATGTGTTCAACTAAATTTGCATCAATCAATATGGATTCTGCATTTGAGTTATTGACAATACCAGCTGCGGCTCCATATGATACACGATTGTTTGTGATTTTTATATTTCTCGATCGAACTGATTTGGAATAATCTAGTGAAAATGTCTCAATTCCCATTTTCGTGAAGTATCTTATCGTGTTTCCAGTTATTAGAGCTTCATGGACAGATCGCCCTAACTGAATACCAAATCCTTCAAATTTGTTTCCCGGTTGATTAAGTGCTAATCTAGTTACACCTGCGCCCCATGCACCACACCTAACCTGATCAACTGGAATTCCATTTGGGGTCCAGTCTGGTAAATTTGATACTCCGGTTATTTGGGTTCCTGCATGATCAGCAAATACGGCTCTTTGATCCCAACAACCAAAATTTTGCAAAAGATTGTCTCTGATCACTACATTTTCGGCGTTCAATACTTGAATACCTTTTCCACAATTCTCGATGTGCATTCTTTCTATGATTATTCCATTTGCTCTATGGACCGTACCGTCTGCTGTGCTGGTTACGGAAATGCAGTCATGTGTATCATTGTGATCCCACCCATTATCAATACCGTAAGGAGAAGTACCAGCAAAATTATTATCATTAGATCCAAGCACCCAATTCTGTTTATTGCCGTCAATTTTAAAATCGTGAATCCACAAAGGATGTGTTCGATTAGTTGAATCGACATATACTACTTCATATATTGAATCTGTTGAGACTGGTGGAGATACTCTAGCATTGGTAAGTGGATCTGCATGACCAACAAGAATAGGTTTATATGAAGCATCGGCATCATCAATAGGGCGAAGTTCTTTAACACCAACAGGAATTTCAATTCTCACATCAGTGTATGTTTGATTTAAAAGTTCAATGATACATCCGGTTTTTGCAAATTCTCCAACACACAAATCCATCGTGGCCTGAATGTCTGCTCCAGTCAGCGTTCCACTTGAATCTCGATCTGTCGCTCTAAACACAGAAGACGTATTTTCTAGTGCAGTGACTTTCCCTTGAAGCGTGTTAATGTCTGTTGCATTTCCATCAACCGCAATATCAATATTGTCAAAGTTTGTGTTCACGGCACCAGCAATAATTGGTGTGCCCGGCACGAAGTCTGTTGGCGCGTCCAATGCTCCAGCATATGTCACGCTCGCAATGATAAAACACATGAAGATTAGTAGTGGTCGAATTTTCGGAATCATATCTCTCTTAATCTCCTTGCGATGTTCATATCGACCGCAATGTCCGAGTTCAAAATATCTTTACCATTGATACCTTTTATAATATCAGGCATAGTTTGAAGAAACACCATAATCGTTTTAAGTGCTGACCAGTGTTCCTCCTGTATATTATAGAACAATATTCTAGTGGCTGGAATCACACCAAACACATTGTATATGATAATCACATGATTCAATAGTAGTTGTTCTTTTAACTCTCCATTTGTGGCATACCTGTTTAGTAACCTTTTGATATACTTAATACGACTCACATCATCATTATATTCCTCGATGCCAATACACTGAGGGTTCATGTATGATCTAAGCATATACATATCAATCGTGTTATCATTCAAGTCATCTGCCATAATGTAGATATGTATGCTATACTAAAATCCCCTACAAACAACATATCTTGCATTTGAATCTACTGTGCCTGTTTCTTCAACACGAAGATATGGGAATCCACTGATTCCTGTCACACCAGTATCCGTCAACGCAGCAGTCGCACCCATGACATTAGTATCTGGGACACCATCAGCATCGGAGTCCCACTGAAGAGCAACACAACTATTAGGATCTTCAGCAGTTAGACAGGCGTAAAGGGTCAATCTCTGAGCTGAAACGGAAGTATTGCCGATGTGGTGATCAAGAAAAACAGAGACAGGAGCAGCTTCAGCGTTTGATGAGTAACCAATATCCCAATACCAGTTGTCGCCATCTAGGATTGGGCCTATAGGAGACGAACACTTGTTGGTTGGAACCTTTTTGGTATAATCTGCTGCAAACGCTGGAGATGTCATCAACAGCACAATCAACATTGTAATAAACGCGCGCATAGCTATGCTCCTTATCCAACAACGACGTTAGCTGTTGCTCCATCAACAAATGTTACGGTAGATGCAACAACACCAGTAGCATACGATGTAATATCAGATCCAGCAGGAATATTTCCTACAGTTGCGGATGATATGGCTGCTCCCGCAGAAGTATCATAGGCATCAACACCAAGCGTGCATACACCAGTCAGACCAACGGGGCTAGCAGCATCAAATGTGCTTGTATCATATTCGACTGTAATTTCATTTGTCAAATTTCCTGATACATAAGTAGCCTCAAATGCAGTCACTCCTCCACTGTCTGCTGATCCACCCCATGTAAATGTGGTACTCCCTCCAGTAGCAACTGGCTGATTGAATGTAATCACCCACTTAGTACCGGAGCCACTACCAGTAGCAGCAGCGGTCGGAGGTGTGGTTGTGAAGTCAGCAGCGTTCGCAACACGAATGTCTGTAACAAACACGGTTCCACTCTGTGACTGTGCTTGTCGGTCTGCAATGACAACCTCTTCTTTTGTTCGGCTGCGACCGTGTTGATCGGTATATGTTACTTTTCGTACCCACCCACGAGCATCCAAATAAAGATCACCAATCGGTCCATTTGGGTGATTGGGTCGATCTACGGATTGACTATCAGACAAATCCTTAAACCAATTTGGTGCTGAATTTCCTGTCCAGTTAGGCATTTTAGTTCTCCTTTACTTTCGTCGATTGCGAATAGCAGTCTTTAGCCGTTCTGCGCTTGCTCGCGTAATCTTACCCTTGCGCTCTCCACTCTTGGAGATGCTTGTGCTTGGTCGATTTGCAAGACTGTCAGGCTTCTGTGAGTTTCTCACACGCGAATGCGACATCTTCTTTCCGGCTCGGATATTAGCGAGGTTATCAACACCCTTGGCTGCTCGATCACCATGCTTCTTTGCAATCTGCTTTCGCATCTTATCAGCCGAGCGTTGGTTCTTTACGGCTGACTTTTCCGCATCTTTCGCGCCTGAGTCAGTGGTAGCCCACCGAGCATCAATACGATCGCCGGAGGCATCAGCCGCGCGTTGTGCTGCTGCTCGAATCTTTGTAGAAACCTTTAATTCATCAAGATTCTCAAATGCCTCATCAACAGACTTATTGCAATCACAATCAGAGCAATCAGCAGAACACTGGCACTCGCCCTCACAGCAACCGCAGTTTCCTTCCTTCATGGCCTTCTTGATTGCCTGTCGGCGCTTCATCAGATACTCATCGGAATCATCTGAATCACCATCATTGTCAATGTCGTCATCCTCTTTACCAACGGGATCGAGCTTATTTGCCTCGAACAGATTAATCGTATTCTCACAAACAAAGCTATCATTGGTGATTGCGACTGCACGACCATGATTGAGTTGAACAAGTGCTTTACCAGCCGTAGGAAACTCTAGGATCTTTCCAGAATGCCCTTCATATGCACCTTCAATAACATACACGGCCTCTCCGGCCTCGATCTGAACACCAGCAGCGTCTTCCTGTGCCGATGAAATAACATTTTTCACCGCGTCGATCAGCGAGTCTGATACAAGTTTTTTTCCAAACATATATTTCTCCTAGTTTTTTAAATTGAAAAACTGATCTCGCTGTACGAGTAGCAGTAATCGAGTATAGAGGAGGTCATCCTCCAAAACATAATCGGCCATTCTTTGTGTAACTTCAAATACAATGTCACGAAGCGTATAATCTAATTTTGCTCGTTTCATATCGGAGAATGCTCTTCTTGTTATCGGAATATCTCGATCTGCAACGAGACCAAATCTCAAAAGTGAGTTGAATCGTCTGTTATTTATAATATCTTCGGTAAGATCATCCCAATCTTCCCGCTCTTCAAGAGCTTGAAGCACATCAAATACACCGTCTTTTTCAAATCTCTCATTAACTCTCATTCCCTGTCGAGTTGCATCAAACAGCGCACGAGCCATGTTGGATTTAGGAACGCCTTTTTTGAACTCGGCAAAGTTACCGTCAGCAGCGAGCTTTCGCATCTTTGATGCACTCATTCCGGTTACATCGTCTGCGTCTGGATCTCGCTCTCCTGCGGAAATGACTTTTATGCTGTCGAAGTCAAAGTCCTTTCCGTTGTATTTCTGAAGCATATTGTCAAATTCTTTGACACGATCTGCGCCCACGACCATCACAAGATTATCGTAATTATCATCGAGTTCCTGGGCAATCTGAACAATATTCTTCGCACTCGTCTTTTGTATTACGCTACCAAAAAAGGACTTTCCAAACTTGATTTTCTGATCGTATGTCAGGGGATCTTTCTTCTGGTTCTGAGTGTGGGAAAGAAACACCAAAGGAGTTCCTTTCTCTTTCTTTGCGATCTTTTTGACCGTATCGACGACGAGCTTATGCCCAATGTGAGGAGGATTAAATCGACCGAATGTAACTACTGCGGTACTCATTTTGATCCCCCTCTCCGATATGCTTGAAGTCTCTCAAGTTCAGCTTTTCGGACGCCGGGAAACATTCGTTTTGCGATACGTTTAATAGCAGCAGATCGCTGATCCACTTTCTTTTCAATCGCGGTTCGTGCTGCAAATGGAAGATCGTCTTTTGTCTTACCTCCGAGAATTTTCATCTCGATCTTCTTTCTAGCCTGCTTCATTGCTCGCTTTTCTAGCTTTTCTTTCGGTGCCATTCGTTTCTGTGCGCGTTCTCGCGCTTTCTTGATTTTGGCTTTTGACCTACGGAACACCATTCGCCGCTTCACTCGTTGAGCAGTCGTTAGAGCTTCTTGTAGCTCCTCGCGTATTTCAGACAGGTCTTTTGCCATAGTGCCTCTATTTATGTCTTACGGTAACTCTACTTGTCCCAATTCTTGGCTACTGTGAAGTTGAGATGAGAGAACTCCAGTCGATCCACGAGTTTAACCGCATTTCCACTCATTCTGTCAATCGCAACAAATCCTTCTGGTGTAGTCGCGCGATAACCGTCGTTCACCTTAACAAAGGTTCTCGCCATTCCTCCAGCAGTGTTGAGTTTTCTTACCAACATATTCTTTGCTGCCATGATGTTAATCTGAAACTCAATGACACTTCTTAGGGTAACTTCAATCTCAGCAATCGCACGAAGATGCTCCTTCAGGAGCCGACGCTTCTCTTCGATCTTCTCAGGGCTCTTCACCTTCGCAATCACCTTCGTCTCCCAGTAGTTCTTGAAATACTCTCTATATTCTCTGGTGTGCTTACGCGGATCTGTGATCGTCTTACCCTGACGAATCAGACTATTGGTATATGTGGCAAAAGAAGCTCCAGAAACCGATCCAGACAATGATTGCTGAAACGTCAGAAACTTTCGTAGAGCTGGCCCGGGAATCTTTTGGAATACTGTTCCCGCACGAGATAGATAACGAGTGACTTCAGTTGTTTCGTTCGCTGTCAATGTAGCTGTTCCTGATACGTCACGGTAATCTGCATTATCAAAAAATACACTACCCGTTCTTCGTAGCTTAGACACATCGGCACCAAATGAGGCTGTCATATCTTGTAATGTGTCACCGGTATATGTGGTGTGAAAGATAACTCCTATTTTACTTTTCTTCACTCGCTTGGCCAGAGCAGAATTGCTTGGAATAGCATATGTGATCGTGTTCGGAGTAAATGTCACATGACTCACGCCATCAAAGTCTTTCTCTTCCAAATCACCAGGCCCATACAGCATATCACCTTGGAGAACAACTCCTTTTGGTATATTCATCTTTTTGAGTTCATCAAATGCGATACTCAATTTGTCCTGTAGCCCAGATCCATATTGAGACAGATCAGCTTTCGACTTAACATACTTGGGTGTCTTGTTGAATACTCCTTTGGTTCCAACAAAAAACTTTCCGTCTTCGGGATCAATACCAGCAAAAATAGCAGGTGCGCCGTCCCATTTGACTGTTATGTTAACCGATTTCTTGCTCTGCCCGGCTAGCATGTCTCGAACCGAACGCAGAAAGTTGATCGAATCGCGGCCGCCAGTCACTCCATTCAGAAGAATAAGCTCTTCCAAATGAGTCATATGAAGGTTCTTTTGCCCTTTCTCTTCAACAATATATTGGCGGAATGATTCCACTTAGCAATCCCACTTTCTCAAGGCTAGTGCCTTGCGAGTTGGACGACCTTTCTCGTCTTTCATTGGTCCGGGCATTCCACCCATTCGAGCGCAGAATGACTTGCGACGTTTCGCAGCCTTTCCACCCTTGCTCTTCTTTGCTTGTGCTGCGGAAACTGGAGCTTTCAGATCGCTGCCGGGATTCTCGCGTTCGTATGAAGCACGACCCTTTGCGTTCAATCCACCTTCCTGATTCTTGCCTTCCTTGCGTTGCCACGCAGCAGACTTCTCGATAATCTGCTCGAACTCTTCATTCTTAGCCGCCTTTCGTGCAGCACGTCGTTCTCTTTCCCGAGCAGCTTTAGCAGCTCGTTTTTGCTCAGCCTTTTCAGCAGCAGCCTTATTGTTCGCTTCATAGTCTTTTTGATTGTCGTCTATTCGTTTCCTCAATATGCGACTATCTTCCCGCTTCTTCGTCTTCCATTTCTCCCCGGACCCATGCTTATCTTCAATGCGCCTCAACGTCTTCTTGGCTCGATTCGATGCAATTCTATGATCATATCCACTATACGGATCATCCGATGTCTTCATCTTTCTTTCGGTATCATAAGCACGATCACGCATCTTAGCATACGCACGATTTTTAGTTTCCAGAGAGATTTCATCAAGAGCAACAATAAGAGCCTCGTCTACCTTACCCTTGGACTTGCGCCATCCTCCACCCTTCTTCTTATATTCTTTTGCTGCCCATGCGTTAGCATATGCTGAAGGATACACATCAAACTTTGAACGGGTCGTTGCGAGAACAGAAGCCCACAACGTCGGGTTCGTAGGAACATTCTTCTCTTGTAGTTCCGTGCGAAAATCGTCGAATGACTTACTCATTTCTTGTATTCCTCTCTTGTTAGGATCTTTGTCCGTCACGCCTGTCTTTACATTGATAGGCTTGTTTCCTTTACCACCGATGTCTTTCTTTCCTTTACCCATCTCACGCTGCTTTGCTCGCTTGCGTAAAACAAAGGACTTGACACCCTTCTTTCCTAGCTTGGATGCTTTCTGCTTGGATAGACACGCAGCATAAGGCTCACCTGGCTTGCTGTCACCACACTTACCAGCTTTCTCGCCTTTGCTATCATAGCGATCCCACCCAGGCTCTCCACCAGCAGATTGCTTGTGGAACCATTTACCAAGCCCTGAGTTCTTATATACTTCGTCTATTGTGCCCATATCGTAGTATCCCATACTCCTGTATTCCAAATATTGGCACCTTCGTCAATAAATATACTTTCTGGATCTGTTGGTGTCCCAAATGCAGCACAACCATAAAAACTTAAAGGCAAAAATGAGTTACTATGCGCTACGCCTTCTCGGTGTGTAATTTTTGCAAAAGGATAATTGTTCCCACCTCTAACTCCTACTGTTCCATCATTTAATGAAAAATACATACAAAAATCATTATAGTATGTACCTGCGACATAGCGATATGCTTGTGCTTCATCCGTTGTATAATAGTCATTAAATGTGCCTTGATAACTACCACCAGTAACATTAAATTCTGTGGTGGAAAAAACTATGGCATCATATAGTGCTTGATTTGGATTTGGTCCTGTATCATGTGGAGATATATCAAAACATCGTCTACCGTCTCCGTCAATTCTACGAAACATTTCACAAACTTTAGATAGTCCTACCGTAGCTAATTGTTGCTGATAATGTGCTTGCCCACAGTCAGCCCTTACTGGAGAAGAGATTGCACTTGGGCAAGAAAAAGATATAGAGGTTGCATCGCAATTATTAGATCCCCCTTCAACTATAAGTTCATCAGGAAATGCTCCTGTTGCTTGAAGCCCATATGGAAAATTAAGACCATAAGAATTGCAAGTGCTATCTCTGAATGTATCTTTTCCCCCGATTGGTTTATTACTTATCCATTCATCAAATATTTTTTTGATTCTGGTTGATATAAATTGAACACTATCGACAGTTGTATCAGGATATAATGTTAAAATTTCTCCGGCCTGAGTGTATTTACTATATTCTGCGATTGCCATTGTTCCACCTATAGCTGATATGCCCCAGTAATTCTTCTTAGTTAATGCTGCCCAACTTATAGGGGTAAATATAGTAGATTTCATCCACTCTACTAATTGATTTCTATCATTTTCTGACCAAGAAGTGTATTCAACATCTTCCATCAGCCAAGCTGATTCAATTAGTTGTGGAACAGCTATACTAAAATCATAAATGCAAGTATTTGTATTAGGATCTGTTACATTGTTTGTGCCAAATTCAATACTTGTGATAGCCTCAAATTCATTTATTCTGGTTTTTGCGGCAGCAAAATAAGCATCTCCGCTTCCAGCAGATGCAGTATCTAACATTGCACCATAAAGAGTCATAGCAAAAATATCAGAAGCAGCCTTTTCTGCGTCAAATTTAACATTAGTTGATCCTCCAACAGAAGAACTATCCCCAAACATCCAATTATCAAATCTATACTGCATGGGGTTCCTAGTAATTATGCCACCCCTCTTTCCTATATCAGCAGGGCCCGCGCTAGTAGCAGACGGAAGAGTAGTAAACGTATAATCACATCCAGTTTGACATACTGTTAGGTGTGGATTCCCCCAGTTTTCTCTTGCAGGAGGGCCATTCAAATACGCAATTCCATCAATCGACATATCAGGATTATTGGTATTACTCCAATGCCATAAATTAAATTTAACATCATCTCCAGTTCCTTCAACCTCAACTCCAAGAGAATGCCCACGCTCGCCGACCGCAGTCCCCCAAAGTTTTAATGGCCCAACTTGGGTCTGCCCAGCATCAAGAAAAAAAGGAATAAATGCCAACTCTTCACACTCTATTCTTCCGTCACAAGCCCAAAGTGAATAACCGTAAATGCTATTTACTGTAAAAGCATAAAAACTACCTGTTCCTAAATCAGAAAGCCCTTCATCGCGAAGAGTTACCCCGCTTACATAACCTCCCGAACTAAGAGCCAATTCTACAGCAGCATATTGCGATATAGTATCAGCTTGGTTTGTGGCATTATTTACTAATCTTGCTCTGATTTGTTCACCTGTGAAAAGCCTATTAGCATGAACTCCAATCGTTCCCGTAAAATTCGTATAATTACCACTTCTAGGAGGAACTTGATGATCTGCAAATTTTATTTCCCATTCACAGGTGTTAGGCGAGCCGCCACAAGTGATGTCATTACTCAATTCGTCTAAAGATATATTAATCCTCGTGGGATTTCTATCAAAATTGTCAATAAATTGTTTACCAGAATTTGGCGCACATTCATTATTTTCAGACCCCCAAGTTCCAGCAGCTATGTCATGTAAAGTTGCCCATGAATCTTTGGCGCTGTTTGCGATTTGCTGAAGTTCAGCTCTATCATCTTGAATCGGGCCAGATCCTCCTTCCGCACTCCACAAAGTATTAAATCTCGCTATCTCAATTTGATTGGTTTGTAACCCTATTTTTCTGGCTTGTGCATTAAGGCCACCACCCAAATTGAGACTAATAAATGATCCGAGTTGAAGAACAGCAACAATACAGACCAGTATGTAAAATAGCTTACGCATTGAACTACTCCAATGTTTCTGGCGGGCCTGCTGACCTTAAAGCACGAACGTCTATTCCAGTCTCACGAGACTTTCGTTCAATGCTGTCACCCCAGAGCCCGTAGTGTGCTGCCCAACGATTACTGTGAATATTGAGTCTATAATCCATTCTCTCAACTTGCTCTTCAAGTTGTTCCTCAACCTCTTCGAGCCGAGCGATCTGCGCGTGTAGCTCATCAATGCGATTCAAAAAAGCACGATAACCTTCGACACTAGCAAAAAGAGCGCCTATAATTGCAATAACACCTGTAATAATTGTCATATGTCTTCCCAGTTCGGCACTCATTTACTCACTCCTCACAATAGACCAAGGATCAATAGAAACTTCAATCGGGGTCGCAAGCGGAACTGTACCATACTTGATTCTTACCCTTGCTATATTTATGTCCCCTGCTTTGAAGGTAATTGAATCGTTGCCGCTTTTATCCATGACGACCTTTTGTGTCTTCAGAGCTGTTCGCTTTTCATTCTTCTTGGGATTGGTGATCGTGACTTTACCTGATCCATGCCCCGTCACCTGAACATAACTCAAAGAATGGGTGTTATCACCTAACAGTTGGGTGGATATAAATTGCTTTAGCTTAGGCTGTGGCATCATATCCAACTTGCGATAGAGCGTATTTCTAATGTTCCGAAGTATCACACTGCGTTCATCGTTGGCTTTATTTACCATGATAGGATTCCCTCGAATCTCTTCCTTGCGACGAATAGGCTGATCCGATAGGTTGTATTTTTCAATGAATCGCTGCTCTGCTCTGTTTCGGATGTCCACGAGATTGGTCTTGAGCGCGGAATCAATCGTACCAAGCCCTGCTGACTGATAGACAATCTCTCTTCCTTGCCCGGTACTCTTCGCAGAGACACCAAATGTCTTTCCGTCCGTGAATGTCACGATCAAATCCACAGCGTTAGGTGAATCGGATGTCGTTCTGCCCACCCACTCGACTGTCTTGATCTTACCAAAACCTTGTTCATCAAACCAAGTTCTCAGCTCGGGTGCCATGGTCTTCGCTCTGCGTTCTTCCTCTGCGTATTCTTCTGGATCGAGCGCATCGCGACGAACCTTGAGAGCTTTTTTGACTTCTGATGAGTTGACAATACTATCCCATGATCCTGCGAGCTGAACTCCCAGAACGATCTCATTCGCATCTCCACGAAAGGTATTATTCTCTGTCAAGAAGTCGTTGAATGTCATCTAACAGTTATCACCAATGCCGTCTTTGGTACCTTATCCGTTACCACCAAGCGTCCAGCAGAGTCTCCTCGCGATGGCGATTTGCCATATATTTTTGGAACCCCTCTAGGATCTTTCGCGTCTGGGTCGAATCGCTGATCTATTCGTCGGGCCCGAAGTCGAAAATACAGATCATGCGTTTCAGCATACTCATTTGCTTCATGTAGCCCACCGTTTACTGTCAAGGTGTTCTTCTTCGCATCGTATGTGTTGCTAACAGTCATTGGACCGATATACATATAATGAATTGGGCCACCCATCGCTTTGTTTCCAATAACGATCTTCTTCTTATATGTGGTACTAATCTTACCAAACACATCTGGGATCTTGTCTCCGGGGTTATGTCCCTCATTCAACAATCCCTTGTGCGCCGCTCTGAAGAACCTGGCACCCAGCCCCGGAACCGCAAGTTCGATTCCGCGCAATCCGCCACCAGCCAAAGATGGAGCAGACTCTCCTTTCATTGAAAGGTTCACTGCGACCTTCTTCCCTCTTACTCGTCTATAAATGATAACGTCAGTGTACGGCTCCGATCCCGTGACCTGACGCCCTCCATACTTTGTCGCGTCGATCACGGCTGTCAGAGTTGTGTTACCTGCGACAAGTGTGATCGGATTACCTTTGTTTTTCTTGACCGCAGACTTGATCGCAGACACGAGGCCTGATTCTTGTCTCTCCGCTGCTGCACCTGCCATGGGAAACCCTCCTGTTGCTTCCCCTATTTATGCCACAGCAAGACCTGAAAAAGCCCGCTATCCGAAGATAGCGGGCTGTGAATCAATCAGATTCGTGCTATGCGTTGCGTGCGTTACCGACGTTTGCGCCAAGCAGATTAACGAAATCCAGAATCTTCTGAATAAGCGCATTATCGCTGTCGTTCGGTGTCATGGTTGCAACGATAGCAGCAATACCAACAACACCTGTAATAATCTGAAAGATGTTGCCAATGTTAGCTGTTAGCCATTCCATGATGTTCTCCTTTTGCAAAAGGTGAAGGATCAATCCTCCACCCGTATTTAGAGTACCTTGATCCCAGAAAAATCTCTTCCAGACTCTCGACTGCCGAACTCGGTCTTATCGAATGCAGGGCCATTGTCCACATCCTTTTGAGCCGATTGCTCACAATCATACAGTCTCATTTTGCTCCGATCCACGCCTACCACAAACTTTGCATTCTCGGTAGGGTCGTTGTAGCGATTTTTCAACTGTTTGATCATCAACTGATTCAACTGCTGAAGCTCGTCGTTAGTGATGATTCCAAGAAACAAGTCCGCAGTAGCCGGGAGCCCAAAGCTCTCGGATACATTTTCCATCGCAATGTCACTCGATCCATATCCTTCTCGATTGACTTGGGTTGCGGAGATGAGAATAACCTCTCGCTCCACGGCAAGACCGCGAAGCTCCTCTGCGATGCTTTTGATATAAGTGTATGAGTTCACGTTTGCTCCAAACTTGAAGCGAGATGACATACAGATGTTGAGATAATCAACGAAGATAATCTC
>Ga0075479_10000718_pt1 | contig 14736 bp, 15 predicted proteins | sample DEB08_DNA_8_FD_76341 | JGI IMG/M metagenome (GOLD analysis project Ga0075479, IMG submission 76341) | Aqueous microbial communities from the Delaware River and Bay under freshwater to marine salinity gradient to study organic matter... | ecosystem: Environmental > Aquatic > Marine > Coastal ... | reverse complement strand
TTTTTTTAAATTTTCTATACCTAAACTGTACGGAGATCTAAAACCCGTTTTTATAACTTCTGGCATACCTTCTAATAAATCTATTGCTCTTTTTTTCATTTCCATATTTAAAACGTTTAAACTTAGATAACTGGGTTCAGACACAGTATTTGTAAAACTGTAGGTGCAAAAATTTAAATATTTGTTAATTAGACTCCATGTTTTTTTAATATTAAAAATATTAGGCGCCATAGTAGTATACGTGAGACATATTTCTTGTGTAGAGGATATATTTTTTAATTGATAAACTGTTTTCTCAACTGTTGAAAAATCATATAATTTTCCTCCTCGACAATATTGATACAATTCTTCACATCCTTCTATACTAACATAAAATATAACTCCTTTGAATTTTTGTAACAAATCAAAAATTTGTTTATCATCAACTGTTCCGTTTGTACTGATATCAAGCACAATATTTTTATTCCAACCTAAATCAACAAGTTTTTTTAATATCTTAATATTTTGTAATTCATATAACGGCTCTCCGCCTCTTAAAGAAACATATCTTAAATTTTCTAAACAAAAACTATTATCAAATAAGTTTTCTATAATTTGATCAGATATCAAATTATAATCTTTAACTGATCTAATGTTTTTAAAAAAATTATTTTTTACAAGTTTTTTATCATCTTGCTTCCATGAAGTGCTTACAGCAGAGCAACAATGTATACATTTTAAATTACATTTATTACTTGTTATAATATCTAAAAAAATAAAATCTGGATTTACTGTATCTTTAATTACCGGACGATAAGCATTATATTTTGTAAAATTTGTGCTTAATTCTAAATCGTGCTCAGGTAACTTTTCTCCAAAAAATGTTTCAAAAAACATTCTCCTACTATGACCTGATAATTTTTCTTTGTTTGCACAATGTAAACAACCTTGATTTAAATCAAAATTTAAACTATCATTTCTAAGATTACGCCATTTTTCTCCATTCCATATATCTATTAATGTACTGGTATTAAGATTGCCTAAAACCTGTTTATATATACCATCTGGTTTAACATTTCCATTAGAATCAATAAAAATACCTTTCCATGGAGCTACACAGTAAGATTTATTCAAAATAATCCTCTTGTTGACCTTCTCTAACTAAATCTTGCGTTACACAATGAACTCCTCCGTCCCAAAAATATTGATGCCTAAAATTCCAATAAATAGGATTTATACCCCGTTTTTCTAATATTTTAAATATTTCTGGGTGTTTTCCTGTAAAAATTACATTGTTTTCATCTATTGATAAGACATTTACATCAAACACTGTTTCATCAACATATCCAATCCAATGATCTAAATATTCTTGAATAAAATTTTTATACCATCTTTGTTTCCTTATATTTAAGAAACTATCTGGTAGAACAGATTTACTATCAACTTCTAAAATATCCCATTTAAGCAATTTGTCAGGTATCCATGATTCATTCCATGTCATAGCTAATCCAGGTTGCAATATTGCTACTTTTCCATCACAATGCCCGCCAATATTAATATTATTCCATCTAAATTTATCTCCTAATTCTCTCTTTATCCATTGCAATCCTTGATTTGTTCCTTTGCCTTTTTGATGATCATGACCACTATGTGTATAAAATAAATCTTTACCACACTTAATTATATTTGCCGAATGATATAATATTTGATTGCTTTCATAATAAACAATATTACTATTATCCATTAAGGGCAGAGGCATACTACACCATCTATAACCTTTATTAAAAAACTCTTGAGAAATATCTTTATAAGATAAATTTTCAAAAAATCTACCTGTTGAACCAGTAAACATCTCTAATATTGTATCGCCAAAAACTCCTAACACATCTCTTGGCATTAATGGATGATTAGGAAAAGCTGTTTTAAACCAAGGTGTTTTGATTGCATCATGATTGCAATCATAATTTGCTAAATTATTTGGCCTATAAACTTTTACTTTAAAGCTTTCCAATATTTTAACTAATTCTTCTAAGTCTTCTGCAGTTTCTTCGTTAATTTTTTTAAAGCAAGCATACGTTTCTTTATCTGGTAAATTTTTAAAATTTTCAAAATCAAAAGTTGATCCTACAATAATTTCTTTTAAAGGTTGAAATTCTGTAAAAGTTGTCATAAATTTAATCCGTCTAACGCAGGTTTAATATGATTTTTCCAAGCATATTTGTGTCCTTCTTCATTTAAATGTCGACAAGCGCATAAAAGTGTCGGGTCTTTTATAGATAAACCATGCAATTGTCTTTGTTCATCGTGAAACAATTCCCATTTTGAACTTAATTCTTTTGCAAAATATTTGTCCCATTTACCTTCGATAGATGTATAATCTACAACAGAAGCATACTTCCACATTTTAACAACTTTTGCTTTAGTTTCTAACAATGTTAAAATTGCTCTGTTTATACCATGTACAATTAGACTATGCGGAACTGTATGAACAAACTTACTTATTGTTTGATAAAGGGCTTTATTATTAGTTCCATCTCTTTGTAATGGACTATAACTTATTGAACCAAATTTATTCACATCATAACTGTAATCTACATCATGTTTGATAATATTAGTATTTACTCGTGTTTTTGTTCTCGCATTCAATTGAAAATAATTCATTCCATATTCTTTATATACATCTGGAATATTGACATTAGGTTCTGTAGCCCTTCCTTCTAGTATTGCTAAGTCAAAGAATTCATTTGGATTATTGCTTAAATACATAGTCAATGCTGCTAATTGCATAGTAGGATCAACTCCTCCTCCAGAAATATTGGTTACTTCATACCCATATTCTGTTTGCAAATAATCATGCCATCTTCCTTTTTCTATACGGCTAGTTCGCCAATCGTCATTTACATCTTTTTTACATATCGAAACGCTATGGCTTGTTCCAAGTATTAATGCTTTTTTCATATAATATTCTCTAATAATGGAAAATTTTTAACAAATTTTCCATTCCAATTTCTAGTTTTATTTACTAAAGACAAATATTCTTTTGTCTCCGGTAAACGTTGCGACCAATCTTCTGCATTCATAAAACTTATTAAACCGTTGAATCTTTTAACACCATACTCTGCTTCTTTCCAAGTCTTATAATCTATTCCTTCTTCTTTTACTCCTGTGAACGATTGCCAATTATCCTCGCACCATGGATAAAATTCTTTTTCAAATTTATTTGTAATTTTTTCTTTTATATCTTTAGGGAGAACTTTAACATTAAGTTGAGGGGGCCAATATGCAAAATGCATATTTATTCCACCTGCGCCAAGTGGCCATCTATTAATTTTTTTAAAACCTTGGCTAACTTTCCATTTAACAAATTCAGGAATATAACCAATATTTAATAACATAATTGTTGTAGCTGTTGTCACTTCGACGTTGTCAGTAGTTTCGTCTAATTTCCAGAATACATCTTCTTGATGCTTCCACTTACTAGGATATCGTATATAATCATTCCTTTCTCCATTTGCATCTATAGAGTAATGGAACCTTACTCTTTTAAATTCTTTCCATAAATCAAATAAATCATCTCTCCATTCTACAGCATTAGAATTATATCTCAATTCTATTTTTTTTGCAAAGCCTTGTTTAATACATTCTTCTAATAAATCATAATGTTCGTCAATAATAAGACTTTCTCCGCCAGCAAAATATAATTGATACATATGCGGTACTTGATCCATTAGTTCTTTCCAAAACCTTGGATTATTTATATGCCAATTATAAGATGCACCATGAACCCTACCTTTATTTTGCCATTGTGATGTATTTTTTAATTTTTCATTTTCTATTTGAGGGAATATCTCTTGCCATTCTTTTATCCAACCAGAAGAATCATGCGGAGAACACATAACACAAGCAAGTTGACATTTAGATCCCATCCTCAAATCAATATAACGAATTTTTGGCTCTATACTTCCATCATCATGTGTTGCTCCTGCCATTGCAGGTAAATCATATCTAGAAGACCAATATTCTGTTTCCCAATTGCGTTTAGAACGATGTCCTGCATCCTCTTCTTTGTAACATTTTAAGCAAGAAGCAGGTTTTTCTCCACGTAACATCATTTTCCTAACATTACGCATATAAGATGAATTCCAAGCATCTGCCAAACTTGTAGTATTAAAATTGGCTGGTATACCGTCGTCATTTTTAACCACCCCTACTTCTCCACCACCTATCTTATTAGACGAATCAGGATCCTGCACTGAACTTGCATTAGATGTACAACAAGTTCTCATTTTTCCATCAGGACGAGATGATAAATGTAGCCAAGGTAAAGCACAAAATGTAGTTGAAATCATTTTTTACAATTCATTAAACATATAGGATTTATAGCATCTTTATTACAAAAATCAGGCAAATTAAAATGCTTTGTAAAAGCTTCATGTTGACAAATTTCTGTTACGGATTTTTTATAAGCGTTATTCCAATCTTTATCTTCTATAAAATATCTATTAATAGGATTATCAAATGTGCCAAATTCTTCCATAGCATCATGAACAAAACAACAAGGCCAGACTTTTCCATTTGTTCCTATTAGAGCCCCATTAGTCCTGCAATTCACTAAGGATTCACTAAATATTTTTGTATCAAACTCCATTCATCAAACTTTTTATTAATTTCTTGTATAAGTTTTGTATCTTTTATAGTGTATTGGAATTTTTTATTATAATCTCTTTTATTTATACGACCAATAAACTTAATATTATGCTCTTGACAGTAAGCAAAAACTTCATCAATTTGTTTGTAATTATATGAAAAGCATATAAACTTCCAACTACATCTTGGTTCATCTAACATATCCGAAATATCATTCCTTGAAAATTGTTCAAATTCTTTTGGCTTTAAATATCTAATATCGCTATTTTCTAAATCTTTGATTCTTTTTTCTGAATACTTTGCAAAAATTGATAAATTACTAAAAGCTAAATCAAAATCTACATTTTTCCTATAAATATGATTTGTATCTTTTAAACCATCGATTGAGAATGTTATTTTTACATTTGGATAAAAAGTCGCAACTCTATAAAAAAAATCGTTGTTCCTTAAGCCGCCATTGGTATGTATCCATAAAATTACTCCTAACTCAAACGAAACTTTAATTATTTCTTCAATATCCGGATGCATAAAAGGATCTCCGAAATCGCCACAAAATAAAATGTTTTTATGGTTTTTAAATGTATCAATAATCACATTTTTTGATAAATGTATTAAAGGAACTTTTACCTTTTCTGTTTCATTAACAAATCTTGGACATAATGGACATTTTGCATTACAATGATTTGTAATATTAAATTCTACAAACTTAGTATAATCAAAAATTTCCATAATTCTTTTGAAAAGATTAAATAATATTGTTAATTTATTTTAAAAAAAAGTATTTACCCTAAAAACTAATAATGACTATACCAAATGGATTTTGTGTACTCCCATTTACACAATATAGCACATATAACACTAAAGATTACAGACTATGCTGCATGGCCAAAGATCCAGAAATTCCTATTTCTCAAAAAAATAAATCCATAAACGAAATATGGAATTCAGAATATTTAAAGGCCGTAAGAAAAACTATGATAGCTGGAGAATGGCATAAAGATTGCATAAACTGCAAAAATTTAGAAGATTCTGGAATTACAAGTTCACGAAATTATGAGAATATGCAAAAAAATCGATTTATTCAAAACATAATTTCTAAAAGTAAAAAAAATAATTACATAAGTGAACAACCAATTGATTTTGATTTTAGATTAGGCAATTTATGTAATTTACACTGTCAAATGTGTACTCATCATGCAAGCCATTTAGTTTCAGTAGAACGAGCCCAAATGCTGCAAAATAAAACTATAGATTTGTCGACAAATAAATTTTTAAATAATGAAGACTGGTTAGAAAATCAAATTGATAAAAAACTTGCATTGTTAGAAAATGGCATTGATTGGGAAAACTTTTTACCTTTACTTCCCAATGTACGTTCTATAAAAGTTATAGGAGGAGAACCTACAGTAAATGCAGATATGTTCAGATTAATTGACGAATGTATTTCTTCAGATAATGCAAAAAAAATCTCTTTAAAATTTTACACAAATATGACCAATCTAAATCAAAATTGGTTAGAAAAATTAAAAAATTTCAAGCACGTTGTTATATCATGCTCATTAGAAGGTTACGGAAAAATGAATGATTATTTACGTCCTCCTAGTAATTGGGAACATATTTGGAATAATTTTGACGAACTAGTTAAATTTTCTCATAATGCAGAAAGAAAATCAATTCGAGTAAGGGTTACAACAGTCAATCAAATTATAAACTCATTACACTTAGCAGATTTTTTTAGATTTTTGTATGAATATTGTAAAAACAACGATTATACTTTAGGGATAAGTTCTAATCAATTAAGTGCTCCATTATATTATAATATTCTTTTTTCTCCTGATTGGATAATTCAAGAACAAAAAAAACAACTTGAAGATTTATGGGAAGAAATACAAAAAGATAACATAAGGCACCTAGTTTTAGATTTCCGTGACGCAATACACGATGTTATTCTATTTGGAAAAAACTCTAAATATGACCCAGCTAAAATGAAACAATTTATCTATGTAACAGAAGCATATGATATACATCGTAAGGATAACATCTTAGATGTATTTCCTGAATTTGAGAAAATTAAAAAAGATTTAAAATAGTTTGAATCTTTATAAATTTTTAATAATATTTGAAATTGACCTACTTGGCTGTTTTAATGTAGACGAATCAATATCGACCTCAAAACATTGTATCTTGTTACCAAAAATAATCTGATGAGAAATCCATTGTGAATTAAAAATCCATATTGCTCCTGGATTTAAAGTTATATAATGCCTTGGTAAAGTAAAAAAATCATTTTTTTCATCATTCCAAATACATCTATTTCTTAATTCCGATATAAATTTATTTACATTTGATTTATCAAGTTGATATAAATTTTTTTCATTATAAAAAATTACAAATAATTGCTCAATTGTATAAGAAAAAGCTAAAATTCTAGGTTTTATTGTATCTAAGTTTAAAAACATTCGCATCTGTTGATCATTTCCGGTATGATTATCATCTAACAAATCTAAATGTAATTTGTTAACTATTAGTTGATTATATCTGTGCGATAAAATTTTATTTTTTGTTTTGTAATCTGAAAAACAAGATTTATAAAATTCATCCCATGCAATAAATGCACTTTTATGCTCTTTTAAAAAAATATCATTATCAACTGATACATCTCTCATAGGAGCACCTTTTTTTATGTCACTAGGATACCAAGGCTTTACCCATTCATTTTTTTCTGTAAACCAAAAAGGAAAATTATAAAAATAATCATAATTAAAGTTTTCAATTTGATAATTATCTAATATAATTGGATATCCACTTTCAAACGATTCATACATGCAATCCTTTAAATTATCAGGATAAATTAGATGGGTATAAATAAACTTGTATTTACTGTCTATATCAATTGTGATTTGAGTTTTATTCATAACAAAAAATGGAAGATTTAAAAAATTTTAAAAAATATATAGAAAATTGGATATTAAATGATTTATCTATAAATGATAGTTTTTTTAACAACTTGCCTAAGTGTCCATATGCAAAAAAAGCATTAATAAACAATAAAATTTTGTATGATTTTTCTAATCATACAAATATTTACAAAAAAATAGACGAAATTGCTAATAATTGGAATAATTTTTCTTATGAAGTTGCGCTTATTAAAATGAATAATAACATTAATCCAAATTTATTAAAAAAAATAAAAAAAGACCTAAACAAAAATTATGATACTTTTATATTTTTAACAGATCACTTCGAAGTAAACGAAAAAATTGAAAATATCTCTTTTAATAATATGAAATACAACATAATTTTTATGCAAGACAGGCTTAAATTAAAGCAAGCAAGAATGAACTTAAATAAAAAAGGATACTACAACAATTGGAATAAAACATATATAGATCAAGTTGAAAAACTTAATGAAGATATTTTGTAGTATAGTATACTATTTCCAATGTTCCCATTTTATATATCCCTTAGACTTTTTATTTCGTATTGACGACCATCTGCCCTCAGAAAAAGTCTGTCTTTCGGTATAATAGGGAATACGCTGGAGTTTTTTATAAATTTTATGTCTATAAAGGTCTTCATTATAAATGTTTTCATCAGCTGTTTTTATTCTATACCCTATTCCTAATGCACATAAAGGGCTATCAATCCAACTGCCAAACGTCCCGCAAAAACCAACATCTAATCCTTGGCGAGTACATTCACTCAAAAATGTTATCGCAAACATACCAAGCTCAAACTTAGACAAAAAATTATCGGTTTCATAAAAACAAACAACATAAGGAGCTAAAACCTGTTCATTAAAAATAAAAAAGTCGCTGTCTGACCATTTATTCCCGCATCGTGTATGTGAGTATAATTTTTCTTTGTATTTCCAATCTTCTTCTGTCGGTCCTAAAACTTTAATCTTATAAGGAACTTTATTGTCTCTGCTAGGTACATATGTATGAGCAGCTTTTAAAGCATTTAAAATTAATTCTTTATCTACTTCTTTATCTAAAAAAAATCTAGTTTGTATTTTGGTTTTTAAATTATCAATTATATCTACCATAGCTAAATCCCCATTTTATTTTTATAAAATCTAATAAGTCATAATCTGGTTGTAAGTATCTATAAATTATATTTTTATTTTTTTCAAGTATTCCAGTTTCATGGATCCAATTTGCAAAGTAAACTTTACAATGGTCGCATGCAGCTGAATTAACTAACCGTAATTCGTCTGCTTTGCAAATATTATATTTCTCTACTATAACACCTAAACTTTCTGGATCGTAAAAAAAATCATAATTGCAATATTTAAGAGTTAAATCAACCTTAGTACATTGTAATATTGTATGATCAATGTTAGTAAAATCTAAATCAGCAAAGTTTTCTTCTAACATTTTCATAGTCAACGATGGTCTATTTGGATCTATTTTTTCCCATCTTCTAGACTCGGTAAATTCATTACACAATTCTTCGTACAAACCACTTAAAAATCGTTTGTAAGGATCACGTAAATAAACTACAACAGTAAATTTATTGCGTTTGTTAAACCCCCGTGACCTTAGTTTACTTGAGTCAAGTCCCTGCGCACCCCCAGGGACATGTCCAGACTGCAAAAATTCCGCCATAGATTTTCTTATGGTGCGTGTACTACGTAAACGACGATAGTACATGATTTTACCAAATAATGTCGAAGCATTTTTTGGTATTTCAACTATGCCTGTATTAATATTTTTTTGAGCATTAAATATTATAATATTCATAAAATATTTATGCAAACTGAGCAACAAAAGGATCAAACTCTTTTCCACATTTAATTGCACAAACTTTTAATTTTCCATCCTTACAACTTTGCTTTGTCCAACTATTTTCGATATCTTTAAAAACTTTTGATTCAAAAACTTTTTTCAAGCCTTTTTTTGCATCAATTAACGATTTATCTTTAATAAAATTCCAAATCTGTTCTGTTTTAGGATCTTCATGCCACCATTTATACATCCGGCCAGCTGTCCAACAACAAGGTAAAGCTAAACCTTCTGCTGTTATAAATAAACTACCTTCATTTTTTACTTTACAATTTATCGGAACAACATCATAATAGCTGTCCATACTTCCATACTTTTCTAATATTGTAGGCAACTTTTTTACAGCAGTATTTTGAAATTCGTCTTTGGGTTTTGCAAGTTCGGCAGTTTTTTTACCTTTTTTATTTACTGCTTGATGTGTTTCCTTTGCTTCAACATTTGCGGTTACAAATCTTCCAGTTTTTTTCTTAATAAATTTTTCAAAACCCCATTCTTTACTTAAACGCTCCGCTTCTTCTACTTGATGTTGGTTATGATCAAAAATTAAAAAGTCCCAACGTCCTCTTCCTCCTGCACTTGTAAAGCTACGCATAGACCGTTCTACATTTTCCCAAACTACACCTTGCCTATAAATATGATTAGTATCCTGTAGGCCGTCTACACTAAAAATAACAGCTCCCATCCTGCCATAAATTTTAGCAAGCTCTTGCCACCAATTCTCATCTCTAGCTCCTGCATTTGTGTTCATACTTAACCACATTTTAGGATTATTACTCCTAAAATATTCAAACGTTTCTAAAGTATCACGAGCAACAATCGGATCGCCTAAATTACCACACATATACATTGTAGATAATTGCGAGATAAATTCTGGTGTAAATATATTTTTTACATCATCAATTGTTAATTCGTCTAAATTAATATGAGGATTCAAAGCTCCACCGTTTTGATTCCTATCACACATAGGACATGAAGCTTGACAATTTTGTGTTATTTCTAAATGAATTGTTTTTATATCTCTATAATTATACATTTTCTGTTAACAGCCTAATCTCTTTTCCAGGACCTACTTCACTGGGTAATCCTCCATATTCTTTTACATACCATTCAATTACAGTTTTATACCAATTTTGACTATCGTGATGTGCATTCTTATTAAATTGGTATATATTATTATTTGTTGCTTCTATCGTGGCTAATGCACGAGCACTTTCTTTTTGCAATTTTCTTAGACTAAAATTTTCTAAATTCATACATATCCTATTAACATTACACGTTTATAACCTTTAAGCTGTAATTCTCCTTCAAATAGTATACGTTCCATAGGAAATACTTTTTTCATATGATCGACACTATGCACACAATTTACATGTTCAGGTATTCCAAAAAAATTATTATTTTGGATAACAACCAGAGGTTTTTTTGTCCATTTTTTAAAACGTATTTGATTGAACCATTCTGTTGTCATATGTTCTGAGCTTGTGTTAATTATTAAATCTGGTAAAAATTTCTCTAAATATTTTTCTTCAGTTTTAAAATTTTCAATTTCCCATTCATAACCATTTTCATGTAGGGTAAGATTATTAATATCTGCATTTATTGCTTTAACTTTATGACCCTCTAATCTACGTAAATTAAAATTGTAATCACTTTCTAAACAACAATCTTTGTCAAGTTCTATATTTCTAAATTTTGCAAAAGTAATTTCATTTATACTTTGATTTCCAAATAAATCAATTAACTGACCATACCATCCTGCTAATAAAACTATATTATCAAAATTTTTATTAATTTTAGATAATTCGTCAACTAACCAAATTTTACTACGCATTTGACTACGACTAAATGCATCTGATAAAATTTTTAAATTCTTACCTTTTTTTACAAAATCTCTTGCAAATCTAAAATATCTTGTATTCTCGCCTGCGCTATTCATTAAAACATCTAAAATTAAATGTTTAGAGATATTGTCAGAATATAATATTTTCAAAATATTATCTAAATTTTCTGCTACATCTTTTTCAGATTTATATACTGCATATTCATGCAAACCATGAATAAACTCTATATTATTAACTTTATCAAAATCTTTTTCTTTTTGATTAATGGAATTACTTACATCTTCATTGTTAAATACAGAAAGAAGCCAATCAAAATCATTAATCTTTGAGAGTGCATTATAATCACCGGCATTTTCAATACCATATTCTTTACCTTGATTAGCACCTTTGATTGCATATTCTCCAAATAACCTGTCCTTGCCATAATCACTGCACCAACGTTCTAATCTTTCATCTGTTTCTTGTTGCTTTTGTCTATCAATTACTGCACTTGCTAATTTACAACACTCTCTAAACGCACTTCGCCAAGTAGTAAATTTATCTACATTAAATCTAGTATAATTACTTACTTCGTCCATTTTCTTAAAATGTCTACTTATGCTTGTGGTCATGTCTGGTTTTGATAGATCCATATTGCGTGTCCTATCTGTAGGTAATAGTTTTACACCACCATAACCATATTCTAAATCATTTATAGGATTTTTGCTACGCCAAACATGTACAAACTGTTTTTCAGTGTCAGGAACTAGATAATCAAAACAAAAATCTTCTACTATTTCAGCATCACCGTCTACTACCCACATCATATCAGTTTCGCATATCTCTGCGGCTGCAATGTGAGCTTGATGTATTCCTTTTACTTTATGAATCCTTTTTACATTTGTAAATCTGTTTTTTAATCTATTGTAATTTTCTGTTCCATTCAATTCATTGTATGTTATCATTACAATATCATAACTAGCTGTTTCTTTATCAGTAGCCAACGAAGGATGCTTTGGTCTAACGCTATTTGTAAATGTAGTTTTATAAAATTTGCTTTGATCTACGCTTAATGGCAAGCTGGCAATAGGTATATCTAAATTTTGTTTAATTTTATCTCCAACCTGTTGTGCAATATCAATAACACTATCTTCATCTATGCCTGCTAATTCGTCATTCCATAAAGAATTTAAATAAGCAAAATCTCTAACATTTATAAAATTCCAATCGGTACACATAGTCTTGTACAAACCCTGCCTAGCACCTAATATAGCATATATTCCATTTTTTACATCTTGTCCTGTCATACACCATATGTACAATCTATGCAAATTTTTCCAATGTATTTTATTAAATTCTTCTATAGACGGTTTGACACCTTCTAATAAACACATTTTAACACCTTCTCTAAACCCAGCTCGCCATGCTTGTTGAGGTGTAAAGTTATTTTCTACAACACTCATAGACTTTTGCATTGTAATATATTCTATATCCCAGCAAAAATCAACTTGTGCATGTATATTATCCGGATCAGCATTCTCGTGCGTCTTTATATTAAGCAAGGTTTGCTTGTCCCAACATTTAATACCTCCATTACCATAAATTAAACCATTTATAATATTCCTTCCTGGCCAACTGATTACATTTTTTGTTATATCAACATTTTTTTTAAATTTTATTTCCTCATTTACAAAATTTTCATCAACAATATTATCACCGTCTATAACTATTAATCTTTCTGTTTCACTTATCTTTGCACATTCTTTATGTGCAGAATCTGAACCATGTACCCCGTGTATTCGTTTAGCCCAGGGTATTTTTGTTAATAAATCTGCATAATTCTTTTCAGCATTTGGTTCGTCATAAGACAAAAAAATTACATCATGTTCTGCAATTTTAAATATATTATTCATAATTTTTTTTATAAGAATAGTTAATTGAAATATAGTGCGTAAAAATACTTATTTTTTCCTTATCTTTTTCAATTTGATATTGAAAAGGAATTATAATTTCCTTGTTATAAAACAAATCATTAAAATTAATCTCTATTAATCTAATCAAAATATTAGGATTATTATTCTTACATATTGAAAAAAATAATTTTTCAGGATTATCATCTATTTGGCATTGATCTGATAAAATAAATTTCCATTTATTTGATTTAAAATCTTGAACAATAAATATATCTGCATACACAAATTCTTTAATTTCTATAAAACTAGTATTTTTAATTTTAGCTACTTTACTTGTTATATAATATTTGTCAAATACACTATCATAATTAACTTTATAATTTGTTATGCAATCTTTCCTTTCGTATAATCCTCCTAAATCCTCTATGTTATTAATTACAATAAAATCATCACTATCTGGCTGTACATTGCTAAATTGCCAGACTTCTTTTGAATCTGCAAAATAAGAAACGTAAAAGTTCATAATTTTTCAAACGTATCAATTATACAATCGTTACAAAAATCATTAATAACATAATGAAATACTCCACTCTGTTTATAATTTCCAACAAATAATTCACTATCATCATTAATATAATAAGGAATTGTATCTAACCATGAATTTGCATTAATTTTCCAATCTTGAATTTTATTTTTCATATGAATAAATTTAAAAAAAGATTTTTGTTTAATACTATTTACTTTTAACATTTTATCTGTAATAGCTGTCAAAATATCCATACTAGGTAAATTTAATTTATCCTTGCCTAAATATATTTTGTAAAATTCAGGCCAATTATCTGCAACTATTTTTAATAAGCTATAAAATTTATCGCTTTCATTACATTTTTTAAAAAAATAACAACCTGTGTAAATATTAGGCAAATTATTATCAACAAATGCTTTCCTATAAAAATCATTTGTTACCTTGACATTTCTATACGTAAATGCATCTGTAGGATAGTATATGAAATTTTGATCATATAATTCTTGCCATTTTTTATCAAAATTTTCTAATATAATTGTATCACTATCAAAAACAATTGTATTTTCATATGGAGATAAAAAATACAAAGACGACCTATTACTGATATGATAACGATAATTTAAATCCGGTGGAACAATAATAATTTTATCAAAAAAATTTTTAATTTTTTCTGTAATATAAGTATCATCTGTTGTAACAAGAGAAATTGGAAAATTATTAAATCTCTCTATACTTAGTCCACAAAGATAGGCTTGTTTTATGTAATCAGGTCCTGAGGCATAAATTAAAAAACCATTATCCATTGATATTTTTATTTACAATTTTATCTAAACTAAATTTATTCAAAACATGGACATTAAAATCTTTTGTTCTATTTAAAAAATAATGTTCTGTCAATTTATTTTGTAATAAAAATAAAAAACTATTTTTGTTATAATCAACAATATATTCTCTATCTGATAAAAAATAAAGTTTTCCAGGCATAGGATTAGCAAAATTTCCTATACCAAAACCATTCATAATATGAATTGCAATACTAAATGCATAATCATTCCTAAAATATG
>Ga0075479_10000716_pt1 | contig 14752 bp, 7 predicted proteins | sample DEB08_DNA_8_FD_76341 | JGI IMG/M metagenome (GOLD analysis project Ga0075479, IMG submission 76341) | Aqueous microbial communities from the Delaware River and Bay under freshwater to marine salinity gradient to study organic matter... | ecosystem: Environmental > Aquatic > Marine > Coastal ... | reverse complement strand
CCGAAACCGAAGAATCATAAACCACATTTTCCCGGGGCTGAGTCACGTCGGTGATGCACAGCACTTCCCAGCCGCCAAACAGCGACAATCGTGAGTTCACGTGAATCTCGGCCATCAGATTGACCTGTGTGACGGTAGAGAACTCGACTTCATCGTCAGCACTGACCGTCTGCAGCACTCCCAGTGGGTTGGCTGTCACAGAAGACTGGTGATCGTTCAGCCCCATCATAATTCGTGGCGTGACACTCAGCGTAAAATACTGGCTTGTGAGTGCCATGCGAGCCCCGACCTGCGGACCGTACACATTGTTGATCGTGTTTGACGAGATGCTGGTGAACTGATCCGGAACGATGGCATCCACACCATTGAATGCCCCGTTGGTCCCGTTGATTGAAAAGCGTTCATCGAGATTCAGGTAACGAAATCCACCCAGCCACTGCCATGACAATCCAGCACCTGCAGGAGCCCGTTTGGTCGTCAGCAGATTCAGTTCTGTGCCCCAAAGCTGACTGCCCGTCTGGATCTTCAGCGTATCGTTGAAGAGCAGAGCATTGGCTCCGGCGAAATCCTGCACAGCCCCGTTGGTCAGCAGCGGAATCGCATAGTTTGGAGCAAAAACCTGCTGTCCGGGATTGAGACCGGCCTGAGCCAGCCCCAGCTCCGGATCAATCGTCGGGTCAATATTGAACCGCGCGATTCGACCAAGTGCGATCGAGCCATAATCCTTCAACGCGTTCTTCTGTTCAGAACCCCAGAAGCTCAGTTCCATTTCGGCGCCATCGAGTTGCAGTCCCCACGTACCGCGGACTCCGCGGATACTGTCCTGGTCCATCCCGCGAACCGTGGGGATCAACACATCACCAACCGGCAGACCGCCGTTCAGGTTGTCGACATAGCTGGTGGGAAGGTCACGACCTTCCAATGCACCAAGCCCGTTGTTCTGGAGACCACTGACGGGAGCCCCGATCATTCCGTTGCCTGCCCCGCCAAAATCGAGGTAGAGCATTTCAACGCGTAGCCAGCTGTTCTGCGAGGCATTGCTGAGGAATTTCTCAAACGGACGTGACTCATCCCAGAGCGAGTAATCGCCCGTGATGTAGTGATTCGTCTGAGGGGCGGAATACTGCATCGGTAACGCTCCGTGCTGGGCAAACCCGCAAGGGGAGAACGCCAGCAACAACAGAGCAGCAGTCAGAATACGGGACAGGTTCGGACGGATCATTCGAGCCGGACCTTGTTCTAGAGGGCTGAGAAGACTGGTCGGCCGCAACAAACCGGCGGCCAGCTTTCGTCGATATCGACAAATGCAGGTTTTGAACTTTGCTCCAATTCTTCCGGCGAGAGAAGATTTTCGGGTTGCATCGAACAAGCGAGTTTTTCGGGTCCAACGGGACAGTGACCGGCAGATTTTGCCGCACTCCCGCTCACCGGACGAAATTCACGGGCTCCGACCGACCCGCCAGCGTCGAAGAACAACGAGACAGCCGGCAGCGAATGGCCGGACGTCGCCAAAGTTCCGCTGACCAGACCCATTGACAGCAGTTTCCGCCGAGTTGACAATTTCACTGCAGTGTTTCTGGCATGGGAAGTCGCCCGTCCACGAGGTCACCGGGGCTGCCTCCTGGGTTCCACCAGCGTCTGCTGCCTCACTGAGGGGAAGAAATTATGACAGGGAATCGCCAACGGCTGACGTCAATGTGCCCAGGCCCCATCAGTCGCCGCAGTCTGCTGCAGGCTGGCGTGCTTGGTTCTGCCGCCGCGGGCGCGGGACTTTCTGCAACACAAGCTGCCGCACTCAGAGATGCGTCAGCTGCAGATACTGCGCTGATTTTCATCTGGCTTCCTGGCGGTCCGCCGCACATGGAAATGTATGACATGAAGCCCGAAGCTCCGGCTGACTACCGCGGGCTCTTCCGTCCGATCGCAACCCGAACACCGGGGCTTGATGTCTGTGAGCTGATGCCCCGCCATGCCGAATGTTCCCAGCGGTACAACATCATCCGCTCGGTGGCTCATGAATTTGCCGACCACGGTGGTGGGCACAAGCGGTTCCTGACCGCCCGGCATCCGGCTACTCCCACAGGATTCGTCAATGATGCGCCCGCTGTGGGCTCAATTGTCGCCAAGTGTCGGGAAAACCTCAGCAGACCCGTGCCCAACTACATTTCCGGCACGGAACCGGGGCGGGCCGGTGTGGATGTTTACAGCTTCGGCGCTGCATACCTTGGACCGTCATACACACCATTCAACGTCCCCGGCGACCCCGCATCAGAAGATTTCACCGTCCGCAATCTCTCCGTGGATCAGTCGGTTGCAGGACGTCTGAACGATCGTGTGACTCTGCTGAAGAACTTTGACCGTATGAAACGCCGGGTTGATGGCAGCGGACTGATGTCAGCCATGGATCAGTTCAATTCTCAGGCCGTTTCCATCCTCACCAGCAATACCGCCCGGGAAGCATTTGATCTGTCCAGGGAACCCGATGCTCTGCGTGATCGCTATGGTCGTCACTGCTGGGGACAGCGTTGCCTGATGGCCCGACGGCTGGTTGAAGCGGGGTGCAGTTTTGTCACGATGGTCATGGAGAATCCTTACCTGTCCGGCGTGGAGTGGTTGAAGAATGGCACCTACAACTGGGACTCCCACGCGGTCAACTGCCACCTGTTTGACGACGCCCATGTGCGGCTTCCCATTTACGACCAGGCTGTCACAGCGCTGGTGAATGATCTCTATGACCGTGGGCTTGATCGCCGTGTCATGCTGGTTGTCACAGGGGAGTTTGGCCGTACCCCTCGCATTACAACGCAAACCGGCTCACAAACGGGCGTCATGCAGCCCGGGCGCGACCACTGGCCTCAGGCGATGTCCATGCTGGTTGCCGGCGGCGGTATGCAAACCGGGCAGGTCATCGGTGCAACAAATTCCCGCGGAGAATACCCTCAGGAACGACCGCTGACACCCAATGATCTCTGGGCGACAGTTTATCGCCACCTGGGAATCAACCCGGAAAGTTCCTTCCCGGACCACAACGGCCGCCCCATGCCGATTCTGCCCTATGGCGAAGCGATCAGGGAACTCCTGCCTGTCAGCTGAATGCGGGCTGATTACTGTTCCGCCCAATGAACACTGTGTCCCGGCCAGTCGTCACGCTGCTGAAGTCCCCACAGCAAGGGAGCGTCTGCTGATGCACTTTGTGTTGCGATTGGCATCCGCAGTGCCGACACAACAGGCAGGATCTGCGGCGAAACTGTTCGGGACAGGTTCAAAATGTCCGGGCCGCCATCATCTGCCGGCTTCAGCGATGGCAGCGTCAGGCTGCTGATGCCCTCTTCGTATAACGCAGCCAACATCGCAACAGATTCCATCCCGGGGGCTGATTCCAGATGCAGCTCACGAAGGTTGGGGAATACGGTGCGCAGAACTCTTATTGCCTGCCTCAGATCCCAGACTCGCATGGAGTCCAGCGTTGTTCCAATGAGCTGAAAACGACGACGGATCTGATTCTGTTTTGCCACACTGACATCCCATGGGCCAGTGATACCCGGACGCACTGCAAAGGCAGCGTGAGCGGCCCCTGCCACCGGCGCAGGCCCCGAAGTATCCGGTGATACTGCCGGAAACACGGACAGGCGCAGAGACGTAATCCTGTCGGCGGATGCATCTGCCGCATGCAGGACATCAATCGCCAGCGGAACGTGCCGCTGACTTTCAAACCGAATCGTTGTCTGAACCGTGTTCGCGGAGGTGGTCTTTTTTGTACTGACCCCGACAGGCTCCAGCTGCTCAGTTCCATCTGCGGGCCACGCTCCAAAACAGCGATCCCGCAGACGGTTACGAACAACGCTCATGAATCCGGCAGCATCCGCAATGACGCTCTGTGGATTCGGAACATCCGCAGCAGGGACAAAGATCTCATCGATCTGAGTGTTTTGCTGATCTTTCGGCAACGACTGGAACACCTGAAGCTGCTGCGGTGCAAAGAACTTCACAGCCGTTGTCTCGACCTGATCCAGCGTGTCGCGAAAATGCCTGTTGAACCAGCGAAATGCATGAATGTGCAGCTCCTGTGTATCCTTGTGAGGGCCCTCAGTGATCTGCAGCCCCAGACGATCCTCCGCACCGTACAATCGATAGATATGTCGTGTCTGGCGATGGACATCGATCACTCCCTCCAGCGGAAAGATCCTGTCCTTGTCAGTGTTCGAAATGAGCAGCGGACGCGGTGCTACCAGTGCAGCCACCTTTGCAAAATTCCAGCGATGGAAGTTCACCATAAACATGCAGTCACAGTGTCCCTCCACGCACCCATGGACAACGTAATCACGCATGCTGGTGATTCCCGCCACTGGCACCGCACACTGAATTCGATCATCCAGAGCGGCAATCCACCAGCTGTAAGCACCGCCCCCCGAACGCCCGGTCACTCCCATTCGATCGGAGTCCACTTCGGTGCGCGTCTGCAGATAGTCCAGCGCCCGAATGCAGTTCCATGCCTCGACCCCGGCGGGCGTATAACCTCGGGAATTCCACCACCAGCGATTCAGATTGTAGGTCCCGTGATGCAGGCCTTCGATTTCCCCCAACTGCAGAGTGTCAATCGTCAGGCACACGTAGCCATTACGGGCAAACCAGGCTCCGTGGTGCTGGTAGTAAGCCTTGTTACCAAAGCTCACTCCGTCCTCTTTCACTCGACCGTGACCACAAACGTAAAGCACTGCGGGCAGTGGACCGTCCTGTTCCTTCGGACGATACAGATTGGCCGTGACGTAGAGACCGGGGGCGGACTGGAAATGCAGCCGTTCCACCACGAATTCTTCATGCTCAGTAACCGCGGTTACTTCAGGCTGCAGAGGACTTGCGGGCGGGCGAGGGCTGAGCCCCAGCATGTCGAACAGCTCTTCCCGCAGGCGGGGTCGCTGCTGTTCCCAGGCCTCCAGCGATTCCACCTGCGTCAGCTCGTTGCGCGCCTCAATGGCAGCGACCTGTTCTTCAAAAAACGCCGCCAGTTCAGGATGATCGTTCAGGCTCCAGCCCTGGGCGTGAATCTGTGGCAAAGCAAACGCAAAGACAAAGCAGAGCAAAACTGTTCGACCAATCCGAAACATGGCTGAGACCTTCCTGCAGTGACTGCTGGTATTCCAAACAGACTGTCCGACAGAACGTCAATGACCAGGATCGCGTGCAGCGTCTCCTGCATCAGCAAACAGTCTGTCCATTAAACGTCCTGCACTCTCCGGGGACGCTCGTCCCACCGTTACGGGACGGTATACTAACGAGCCGTCAAAAAACACTCCGTAATACTGAAAATTGTCTGCCTCGCCTTCACCTGATTCGGAGACAACTCCATGCGATTCCTGACTCGAAGTCTGATCCTGATGATCTGTCTTTCTCTTATGGGACGTGCTGCAGTGATCGCCGATGAACCGCTGGCTCTGGGATCGCGACTTGAGCTCTTCGTGGACGACTTTCTGATTGATCAAATGGCACCGGAACTGACACTGCGAATGCATCAACCAGCCCCCGGTGATGTCGTCCTCATCACAGATAAACCCTGGGAAGGCAACACGTGCGCTTACTACACAATCTTCAAAGATGGTGACGTCTATCGAATGTATTACCGTGGATCTCACGGGGATCTGAAGACTCAAAAAAGCCTGCACCCCGAAGTCACCTGCTACGCTGAAAGCAGGGATGGCATCAACTGGACACGCCCCAACCTCGGTCTCGTCGAATGGGACGGGAAAAAAGAAAACAACATCATTCTGGATGGTCTGGGATCGCACTGCTTTGTCGCCTTCAGGGACAACAACCCAAATTCTCCTCCAGAGGCGCGATACAAGGGCATTTCACGCGGCCGTCCACATGGCAGCAAAGGTCTGTATGTGTTTCAGTCACCGGATGCTGTGCACTGGTCTGTTCTTCGCGATCAGCCAGTCATCACCGATGGCGCCTTCGATTCACAAAACCTCGCTTTCTGGGATCCCCTGTCCGGATCCTACGTGGATTATCACCGCACGTTTGTCGAGGGGGTCAGAGCGATTATGACATGCACCTCCACTGACTTTCTCGAATGGAGCGAACCGAAACTGCTGCAGTATCCGGAAGGAACACCGAAACAGCATCTGTATACCAATGCAATTCAGCCCTACTCCCGAGCCCCACATATTCGACTCGGCTTTCCCACTCGCTATCGACCTTCTGACAGCCAGGTTGAGCCAATTCTGATGTCCAGCCGCGATGGGCTGAACTTTCACCGCTGGAATGAAGCCCTGATTCCTCCCGATGCCCCGCATGAACGAGACGGCAACCGCAGCAATTACATGGCCCACGGTCTTGTCCCGCATCCGGAAGATGAAGCACTGATGCTGATGTACGCTTCCGAAGCATACTACGAAGGGCCGGACAGCAGACTGAGATACTTTTCAATCCGCACCGACGGATTCGTTTCCGTCAGTGCAAAGCAGGAGGTCGGTGATCTGATCACCCATCCACTGACATTCACAGGAAACCGTTTGATTCTGAACTGCGTCAGCCATGATACCGGAAACATCAGGGTGGAGCTGCAACGGCCGGATGGAACTCCAGTCCCGGGATTTGAACTGGAGCATTCCGTCCCCGTCATCGGGGATGCGATTGCTGCTGAGGTTCGCTGGAACAGTCAGGCTCGTTTGAGCGAACTCGCGGGAACACCGGTGCGAATTCTCTTCCGACTGCAGCAGGCAGATCTGTATTCCCTGCAGTTTCAGTCACCGTAGGCATGGAGCAGTTGGTCACTGATTCTGGTGGTCAGAAACTGCGCAGACGAGTGCGAGCTGACTTCTGCTCCTGCCCGCGAATGTCCATCGCCGTAATCTTCCAGTGGCCATCGCGGGGCTCTATTGAGAACACAGCCTCAAACCGATTCTGCCGCTCATGAATGTGGCCCCAGTGCTCCACCGTTCCCGCAACGACCCAGTTGGCTTCGCATTGAAAACCTGGCCACATGACAGAGGCATCGGTGCCGGTTGATCCGGTTCGCTGAGGAGGATCAAGTTGCACCTGTTCCACGCGAGCAATCGCACCTCCCTGTTCGCGAATACGCAAACTCTCCATCAGCTGGAGATAAAGATCTTCCAGCAGCGGCCCGTCCACTCCGGCAGCTAGCGCGTCATAGATACGGCTTTCACCGCCGAAACTGAGCGAACGATACATTGCCCCGTGCAGATGCGTGAGGATTTTTCCCGCCTCGTCATCCGCAATTTGTGGCGGCGCCCGCAGCGGATGCTCAACACCAACGGCCGCCAGGTTCATTTTCCAGCTGCCCCCGGCAACAATCACAAGTCCGGCCAACACTGCTGCACGAGATCGCGGGGCAGAGACAAAACCGAATGCGGGCAGAACCAACAGCAGGCAAATCACACTGACAATGGAAATCTGCAGCTGAGGACGCGGGGGAACAGTTGCGGGAAGTTGTGCCGGAAGCTGGGGAAGTAATTCTTCCGGGCACTCCCACGCAAAGACATTCTTTTCCGGCTCGTGAAATCGGGAGAATTCAAAACGCTGCAGCTCGCCGACGGGAGGGACAACAATCGCGGGGATACGCGTGACAGCAGAATAAAATCGTGTCCATGAAACCGACGCTGTCCGGACAAAGTCGTCCGCTGCAGGATACGTCATAATCACACCCACACGCCCACTTGCCAGACTGACCGGCTGAGCCTCGGGACGAGATGCGAAATCGGACAAATTGAGTGAATAGAAGTCAATCCGCGGAAACTGCGGTCTGACCTGCTGACCGTTGATCAGCACCGGATTCTCCTCCGACAACCACTCCGAAATCTGCTCTCGAATGACGTCCTGTTCCGACACATCGATGAACGCCGGATCTGCATGTCGAAGCGGCAGTATCGTCCCCAGTGTGGCCAGTGGAATCAGTACCTCGTGCCGCACCTCAGCACGGTCGAGATAAATAAACGAATACAGGCTGCTGTAACTGGTAATCCCCAGCGTCTGTTCTCGCTGCTTTTGAAACCACTGATCCCACTGCTCGTCCGTCGCGTCTTCACTGAGTGTATTATCCCAGTCGAAACGAATGGTTGTGGAGTTGCCGGGCTGCAGTCGCTCTGTCCAGTTCAAGCCAGTGCCACTCTGGTGCACAGTCAGCGTCATCTCACTGGGAATGATGAAATTCGCATCCGCAATGTCCTGCTGAATCGTCAGGAACTGCGGCGTCTCACCGAACTCATGTTCGATCTGATACTCCGCCGTATGCTTCATCATTTCTGTGGACGGAATCCCGTCCACAGGGATCTCAAATGGCTTCAGGTCAGTTACTGTTCCGGAGACGAGTTCGCCGGCAGCATCACGAAGAATAAATTTCTCCAGCAGAAATTCCCGATGATCCTGCAGCCCCCGTCGCAGATCGTCGGGAAGAATGCGGTCCTGATCGTCCGGTTCAAGCCCCTGAAACAACACCAGGTCTTCCGCAAAAATCCGGATGCGCGTCACAGCCCTGTCACGGGTGACAAACATTCCGGCTTCCGTGACGGAAATCGGATGCCGTGCCACCCTTGCCGGAACTCCGGCAGTAACAGAATTGTCCCAGACCAACAGGATGCACAGGATTAAGAAACGCGGGAGCATGGCAGACTTCTGATGAATGCTGCTTTCCTGCTGGCAGCAGGAAATTCGATCGACGAATTACTTCAGGTAGACTTGAGAAATCATATCCAGTGCCTCAAGCCCCTCACACGAGATTCCATCTTCCCGGAACAGTCCTCCAGTCGCGTCTCGGGATGCTCCTTCCCAGCCGGAAACCCAGATTCCAGTGACGCGTTCTTTTGAAAGACACATGGTCACAGCATCACGAAGCCACTGAGCATTGTGGATCTCCGTTTGACTCTCCGTTACTGCCGGCGGCGAAATAATCACGTTGATGGGCAACTGGAATCCAGACCACATGTCGATGAGCTGCGACAAGCTGAGCGGATCGCGGCGCAGCGCCTTCATATCTCCCTGCTGAATTCGCAAATCCAGATCCAGCTCATCAAACTGCACTCCGCATCGTCGCAGCGTGTCGTAAAACTGCATCGGTGAAAGCCGATTCACGGACTCACTGAGATACTCTCCCCACGGCTGTACAACACGCAGGCTGACCTGAGTCTGCTCGTCCACACCGCGGGCAGCAGCAATGACCGACGACAACAGGTTCAATCGCTGTTCTTCTGTGAAACTGCCCAGCCCGCCACGATTACCACCTGCCACAACTTCCCAGTGGCGAATTCTTCCGACATATCTGCTGATCACAGTTTCCACATAGTCGGCCGCAAAACTGCAGAGATTCTTCAGCGATCCCGTCCAGCTGTTCATCCACCTGGGCAAACGCGGACTGGAAATATCCAGCAAAGGACCGCCGAACATCCTGAGAGAGTTTTCCTGAGCCCAGTCGACAAGCCGATCAATCTGGTCCCACTGGTAGTCACCGTCTTCCGGCTCAAGATCTTCCCATTGTGTCTGGATCTGCACTGCGTTGAAGATGGACAGGAATCGCCCCTCATTCACAGGCGGACTGCTTAGCCCTGCTCCAAGGAACACCGGGATGCGTGATGTGCGCTGCCGGCGAAATTCAATTCGCTGCGAAACGTAGTGTTCACACAGCAGATCGCAGGCCTGTGCCGACAACTCTATCGAGAGCACCGCAGCAGCGGCCGAAACCTCCGGAAACTCGGCTCGCAGCGCCGCGGATCGAAACGCCCGATGTGCTTCGCGGATCAGATCCTCCAGCTTCTCAGAAGATTGCAGACCCGATCCATGCCAGATGGAATACTGATTCCGCAAACGCGACAGTTGCCCGCGCGCCAGCTCAATCTCCAGCTGATACGGTTCCTCCTGCTCACGCAGCGTGGTGCTGTGAATCACGCTGTGCATGCCATCAAATCGTGGCCACAGCAGCCGCATCTGACCACTCTCGGCGATCCTGCGGTGACAGAACAGACGGTCGTCGGAATGTTCAATCTCGGCCGCCGCAATCCGACCGTCATACATCAGAAAATCAATGTGCTTCGACTCAACACACGAAGCCAGCAGATCAGGTCGCTCGACGAGAAACTGAATCACACCCATTCCACTGCCGTCCTCATCTGACGTCGGTATCCAGTGCGACCGCCGGTTACAGCGGAAATACATCGCCCCGACGACCCAGTGAAATCCGTCTGCATTCACCGGATCTCACCGCAACCCCAACGCCCACACCACAGTTCTTAGTCAATCAATGTCAGCCGCCCGGTACTGTCACCCAACTGATCCAGAGATGCTCCCATACGGTCTGACATCGACAGAAACAGATTGTTGAGCGGAGTCTCTGCCGCTGCTTTGAGATAACGCCCGGTACTGAGGCTACCGCCGCCATTGCCCGCAAGAATCACAGGCAAATCATCGTGGTTGTGCCGATTCCCATCCGAAATCGCACTTCCGTACAACACCATACTATTCGAGAGCAGATTTGATTCACCCTCACTGGTTTCGCGGAGTCGCGTGAGGAAATACGCGAAGCGTTCGGCCAGATACCGATCAATACGCGCAATCTTTTCCATCGTTTCCGGACTGTTACGATGGTGCGACAGGTGATGATGACCGTCGCGGACCTCGACTTCCGGATAGGTTCGATTACTGCCCGCATCGGCAATCATCATGGTGGCCACGCGAGTCGCATCGGTTTGGAACGCCAGCAACAGGATGTCGAACATCAGGTTGATATGCTCTTTCAAATCCGACGGAACACCCGGTGGAAGTTCAAGTTCCGGAATGGTAATCGGCTCTGCTGATGCTCGTGCCAGACGCTGTTCCACATCCCGCAGACTGGTGAAGTACTCATCCAGCTTTTGCCGGTCTGTGCCGCTGAGCGATGGCTGCAGACGGCGAGTGTCGTCCGCGACAAAATCCAGAATGCTGCGGCGATTGCGGCGGCGACGCTCGTTGTCGGCCGCCTGCTCCGGTGTCCCAAAGATTCGCTCAAACGCAGACCGAGGATTCACTTCCTTGGAACACGGTGTCGTCGCGGATTTCCACGAAATGTTGGACGAATAGGCACAGCTGTACCCGGAGTCACAACTTCCGGCATTGCGGCCACGGTCAATTCCAAGCTCGATCGATGGCAGCCGTGTCGCCATGCCCACCTTTTCTGCAATCGCCTGGTCAATCGACTGACCAACACTGATGTCTGCCCCGGAAGTCTTGCGCGGCTGGGCACCGGTCAAAAAAGCGCTGGCGTTGCGAGCATGGTCGCCTGGTCCGTCACCGTTAGCCCGCGCATGATGCTGAGTGAGTCCCTCCAGCACCAGCACGTCCTGCTTCAAGTCCTGCAACGGCTGCAGCGTTGGGGAAAGCTCGAAGTCCGCACCCTCTCCCGTTGGACGCCACTGGTCCATAATTGCACCGTTGGCAAAGAACAGACAGGCCATCCTTACCGGAGGCTTCTCTGGCTGATCCGCACGCACGCGTGCTGGCGACATGGCCTCCAAAAGCGGTAGTGCAAGTCCCATCCCGGAACCACGCAACACTGTCCGACGATGCAGCCTGTTTCGTCTCATCTTTCTGATTCCCCCCGATATCACACGACATCTGATTCTGATTCCGCCACACCTTTGACCCGTCGCAATGCAATTCCTGCGACCGTTATTGTCCTCGGAATCGCCTGTGGTTTCAACGAGCGTCTTCGATTTCGAAACTATTGCTGTGCCAGCGGAATAACGACCTCGCGAGTTGCACTTCTCTTCAGGAATGAATCGGAAAGAACAATCGCTTTCGCTAACGCTGAAAACGAATGCTGTTGTGGTCTGGCCGTTTCCACAATCCGATCCACCGCACACCTGTCATAATACTCAAGTCCGCGCCCCAGTGCATAGGTCATCAGCTTTTCCGTAAAGGCTTTGACAAACTCATCCTGCTGCTGCTCCAGGAGACTAATCAGCTCGATCGCACCCGAAAAATGGCCGCCGTCCGGCAAGTCGCCGGAGGCATCCACCGGCTTCCCCGCCTCCTCATCACGCCACTGCCCAATGGCATCGAAGTTCTCAAACCCCATACCCAGCGCGTCCATCGTAATGTGGCAGACTGCACAACCAGGATCCGCACGATGTCTCTCCAGCTGCTCACGCAATGTCAGGTCGCTGACGTCTTCTGCACTTTCCTCCAGTGCCGGTACACCAGCAGGAGCCGGCGGCGGGGCCTGAGCGAGAATGTTCTCCAGAATCCACTTTCCCCGCTTCACAGGGCTGGTTCGACCAGGATTCGATGTCAGTGTCAGTATGCTGGCATGAGTCAAAACACCTGCACGACGCGTCCCTGCCAAAGAAACCCGCACAAACTCCTCGCCACTGACCTCCGGTATCCCGTAGTGCTTTGCCAGCCGCTGGTTGATGTAGGTGTAATCCGCATTCAAAAAGTCACTGATCGGACGGTCCTCGGCAACCAGGGAATTGAAAAACTTCAGTGTCTCCTCCGCCATGTCCGCACGCAATTCATCACTGAAATCCGGGAACAACTCCGGGTTTGGTTCCACCAACGACAAATTCCGCAGATTCAACCACTGAGCAGCAAAGTTGTCGCCGAGTGCTGACGCGCGAGGATCTTTCAGCATCCGCTCGACCTGAGCACTCAGGACTTCCGCACGCCGCAATTGCCCCGCTTTGGCAAGGTCGAATAACTCCTCATCCGGCATCGTGCTCCAAAGAAAGTAACTCAGACGCGATGCCACCTCGTAGTCATTCAAAACCTGATCCTCTTCCCGGTCACCGGAAGCAGGCTCGGTCTCCAGCCGAAACAGAAACTCGGGTGAAACAAGAACGGCCTGAACCGCGACGAAAAGACCGTACTCCCAGCTCTCTTCATATTCCGTGACAACCTGATCCACCAGACCAGCGTAACGCTGAATCTCCTCACCAGTAGCCGGCCTGCGAAATGCCCTGAACAAAAGATCTTCCATCACCTGTGCAGCCGCCTGCCTGACAGCGACATCGGCAGAGGGTGCAACTCTGACAAGTCGCCGATGGACTTCATGATGAAGATCGGCATCGCCATTCAGTGGTCCACTGACCCGTATGTGACGCACGCCCATGTTGCGATCCCGCAACTTTGGATCCTCAGCGTCCGGCTGGTAAAAGTCGTTCAGAAAAGCCGCAGCAACACGATGCTTCCCGGCCTGTAATTCCACGGTGTGCTCAACCGTCGTGGCCTGCTGATGTCCGGGAATCTCGGCCTCAAGGAGCGATTCGCCGTCCATCAACAATGCCATTCTGGCCAGTTCATCGCCGGCCTGAGTTGCATTGGCCTCGACGACAATTCTGTATTCCCCGTCGGCTGGCAATTCAATTTCTGCGGCTAATCTGCCAGTTGTGGAAAGCGTGGCAAAACCGCGGTTGTCGATCCCGGGACGCCCCTGATCACGACCCATCCGTAACTTCTCGGCCGGAAAGTCCAGCTGCAGTCCATCGGTCAGGTCGCGAGTGTCAATCACTTCCCTGGCAACAGCCTCTGCAGCGTCGAGATATTTCTCCATCAGCAGGGGAGGCACCGACAGAACATCACCGATGTTGTCGAACCCCTCTCCGACGTCATCCTGAGGAAAATCGTCAGCAGGCGTCAGCGTGATCCCAAACAGGTCCCGGATCGTATTGTTGTACTCCGCGCGATTCAGTCGCTGCACCGCCGGTCGACCCGCATGCTGAACCAACTCGCAGTCAAAGTTAAAAATCTCATCGTAGATCATGTCCAGAACGCGCTTCTGCTGGTCCGGCGGAGGCAACGGTTCGTGATCTGCCGGGGGCATCGCCCCCGCATTCATCATGCGGTAAACTCGCTCCCATTTGCGATGGTCCTGCAGAAACTCCGCAGGAGTCGCAATCACGTCAACTCGAATGCCTCCCTCCTGCAAATCCGGTCCGTGGCAGTCGAGACAATACGTGCGAAAATAAGGCAGGATGTGCTGATCCAAACGATCCTGTCGTTCCTTCATCCTGCGGTCAGCCTCAATCATCGCCGCAGTCCGCACTTCACCCGCTTCAAGCAATGCAGAGTCGATCGGAACATCGTCTGCACCGGTTCCAAATGGATCTGCTGATGCAGAAAGGCGGAATCCGGATCCCGGCATCAACACTGCCGCCACACCCACCGCTGTGATCAGGACCACTGCAGCTGCCAATCCCCGACGAGTCCAACCGCGTGAAGTCCGATGTCTGCTGCTGGAAATCTGTCGCATCATCCGCTGCTGTCGCTGCTGTGAGCGCGACTGTCGGCTTGTTGCAGAACGCTGCCAAACATCAGCAGTCGCTGAGTTCTCAGAACCGGAGGCTGCCGGAGAAGCCGCAATCTTCGATGCACCGGTTGATGAAGATTCGGGCTGGTCACCAACCGCAGGTTCCTGCGAAGAAGCCTGCAGCCGAATTGACTGCTCACACCCATTCCGAGGACATCGAACCCTGCGACCAAGATATCGGGAATCAACTCGAAACCGAAGACCGCATGAAGGACACTGGAAAGATGGTTTCATGGGACGGACCCGGAGGCTATGGAATGAACTGTTTCCACACACGTGCAAGGATGGAAACAGTGAGGCGGCGAGGCAGGCAGGGAATCATTGCAGTCTACGTGGGAGAAGAATGCAGTGCCAGGCAGCATCTCCTTCGGTCATTCTTTTCCAGTCTTTCTTGTCGACTACCCAGTCAGCGCCGCAAAAGTGTTTTCCGGAAACGGCAGCCTGCATCTAACACTGAGCACA
>Ga0075479_10000714_pt1 | contig 14774 bp, 12 predicted proteins | sample DEB08_DNA_8_FD_76341 | JGI IMG/M metagenome (GOLD analysis project Ga0075479, IMG submission 76341) | Aqueous microbial communities from the Delaware River and Bay under freshwater to marine salinity gradient to study organic matter... | ecosystem: Environmental > Aquatic > Marine > Coastal ... | reverse complement strand
AGGCTTGCCATTTTCAGTGACCTGGCCAGTTACTGGGTAGGTCGGGGGCCGAGACGGCCCACCACCACAGCCAACGATGGCAAACGACAGCATGACAGCGGCAGGACACCACCTACTCAGAATCTGTTGGTCCATAAAAGTACTCCTGAAAACAGATGAAGCCATTGGGGTCAGTCACCGGCAGCCTTTGAGCCCATCGCCCCCCAGACACCATAGGGGCTCGCCGCACTCGATGTCCGCCCGGGTGGCGCGGCGCTCGTGTTACCGGTGTCGATGTTGTCATTGATGAAATCCGTCGACCCATCAACTCGCACGACACAAACACCCATCGGGTGGGCGCTGTTGGGTGCGTACACAACTGTTCCGGAATCGGCATTATTATTGGTACCTACCGCGCAGGATGGCGTATTTGGCCCGAGGACCGTGTTAAAGCCAATTCGCCCGATCTGACCGTCCGTCCAAATATTTCCCCAGCGGCCCTTCACGGATGTGCCGCTGACAAAACCATTGCCATCCGCCACCGCCATGCAGGAGCTTGGATTCGTCGAGATTCCGTTCACATTCAACGCCACGGCCTGACGAAAATCCTCCCTGCCGGCAGTATGCATACCCTGGTTATCGCCGATCATTCGCTCGCTAAAGAGCAGCGTTTTCGAGGTGCCGTCGGTGATGTCTTTGAACTTTGTGCCCTTTACAACCATCCTACGGGGGTTTGCGCCGGTCTCATAGCTTGCACCCATGAAAGCACCTCGGCTGTTGCCAGAATTTGCGTTTTGCCCGGCAACATTGTCACCGACGCATGCTGCATAGTTGTTGAGTCTGGTTTGTGTGGATGTGCCAAAGTCGCTAGGGCAACGCAGCCAAGAAAACGTCTTGCCCCAGGGGCCCCAGCCTTCCCACGCATACGGACCACCTGGCTGCCGGTCTGGTGCCCCACCAGCCATGATGGCCTCATAGACCGAAAGCTCTTCCATATAGGGCAACAGTTCTACAAACACGCTGCGTCGACCGCCGTTTTGTTTCTGAGCGTTAGAGAGCCCCCCTACGAAACAAGTTGCACCCCCTGTAAACGCGCACGTCCCGCCCTTGATGGCTGGGATGTAAGACTTTGCACTTTCATGATTTGCCACCGCGACTCCAAGCTGCTTCACCTTGTTGATGCACGAAGCCCTCCGGGCGGCCTCTCGCGCTTGCTGGACCGCTGGCAGCAAAAGCCCGACAAGAACGCCAATGATGGCGATCACAACAAGAAGCTCAATGAGTGTGAATGCGTTCTTTTTCAACATAGTTGTCCTCTATTTCTGAGAATTTCAAGAAAAGGAATCAGACTGGCGGTGCTCAGTGAGCAACGAGCGGAACGCTGCTCAATCCCAAGCACGTGTACGAATCAAAGCACGTGTACGAACGAAACGGTTACCGGAAAAAGGAGAGAAGTGGATTTGCTCAAGCAGAGAATCGTCATAACTTCGGAATAAAAATTCAAAATCACCGAGATATGAATCGGCGAATCCCCAACACTTCCATGATAGGAACCAGGGTGATTTCCGCAACTCAATATCATTCGGCTCCAGCGAGAATTCCTTGAAAACACGCTGATTTCTCGAGGTCCCGCGTGCCGACAGATCCCGTATACACACTACCGAGCATTGGCCCGGTTGTCTCAGGTGGTCGGCGATCCGCGTGAATATCCTCGTGCAGCATCGCCTCGCCATGATGAGTTCCTGCGCCGGCAGATACCGACGCGAAATCGAATCGTGGAGGTTAAGTGTTCGGAGGGCATTCTTTTTTGCAGAATGGGGCGGTCATAAGACCAGCATCAAGGCATTTTGAAGAATCACTGGTGAAAGCCGTACGAGGCATTGCTCTCTGGCATCAAAAAGGACAAATGAATGAAAACGAATAGGCTGCGGTGGCTGCTTGCAGGAGCAATCGCTTTGGTAAACGGTGTTTGCCCTGCGCCGCCAGCACGAGCGGCAGAGCGGAACATCGTCGTCTTCGTCACAGATGATGAATCCCCCACGCTCGGCTGCTATGGCGACCGCCTTGCCGTCACGCCAGCGATCGATGCTCTGGCAACCGACGGCACGGTGTTTGAAAACGCCTTCGCTACCACCGCCAGCTGCTCGGCCAGCCGGTCGGTGATCCTGTCGGGGCTGCACAACCATGCCAACGGCCAGTACGGCCACCAGCACGACTTTCACAAGTTTGCCAGCTGGTACGACGTCATCAGTCTTTCATTGCCCCGGGCCCTGGCCCGGGCCGGCTATCGCACTGCTCGAATTGGCAAGTACCACGTGGCTCCTGAAGAGGTCTATCACTTCGAGACGGTGCTTAAGGGGAACGCCCGCAACGCCGTGCAGATGGCCGAAAGCTGCCGGGAGCTGATCGAGGCCGACAGCGACCAACCCTTTTTTCTCTACTTCGCCACCAGTGATCCGCACCGCGGTGGTGGCATCGACCAAACCTCAACGCTTGATCTCAAGCCCGATCTGTTCGGCAACAAGCCCGACCGCGGCAGCCATCAGGGGGTCAAGGAAGTCTTCTTCGACCCCGCCGACGTGCCAGTGCCGAGTTTCCTGCCCGATACCCCTGAAACCCGCAGCGAACTGGCTCAATACTACCAGTCGTGTGCCCGAATCGATCAGGGCTTGGCCCGACTGGTTGCGATCCTGAAGGCGGCGGGTGTCTATGACAAGACACTGATCCTGTTCACCAGCGATCACGGCATGGCCTTCTCAGGCGGCAAGACAACAGTCTACGAGCCCGGACTACGGGTGCCGTTTGTGGTGCGTGACCCCTACGTGGCCGACCGGGGCGCCCGCACGAAGAGCTTGGTCAGTCACATTGATATCACGCCATCACTGCTCGACTTTGCCGGAGAGCTCGACCATGGCAAGCAGCGGCCGAAGCACTGGGTTGAGCCGCGGGAATACTGGCAGGACAAGCCCTACGCCAGCCAAGAAAACCACGGTCCACGCCGGGGCCTGCCGGCCTATCACGGCCGGTCGTGGCTGCCGGTGCTCGCCGATCCGGCGGCTGAGATTCACGATGCCCACTTTGCCTCGCACACCTTCCATGAAATTCAGATGTACTACCCGATGCGGGCGGTACGGGATCACAGCTGGAAGCTGATCTGGAACCTTGCCCATCCGCTGCCCTATCCGTTTGCTTCAGACCTCTGGGTGGCCAGCAGTTGGCAGGCACAGTTCCGTCAGAGCATGGATGCCCCCTATGGTCAGAAAACGGTTGCCGAATACATCCAGCGGCCCCGGTTTGAGCTCTATCACATTGCGGAAGATCCCGATGAGTCGCAGAACCTCGCTGCCGACCCGGCCCATGCAGCCACGCTGCTTGAGTACCAACAGAAGCTCAAAGCGCTGCAGCAGAAATATGGCGATCCCTGGATCACCAAGTGGGACTACGAATAACGATTGCCAGGAATAGTGGCTACCGCCGCCAGAGCAGTTGCACCGAGAGGCCGAGGCCGGGGTCGAACTCGATCACATCGGTGCGGCCGGAGGTGAAGCTGGTGCCTTGGAACAGCTCGCGGTCGAAGAGGTACGAGGCGAGGAACTCGAGGCTGAAGCCACTGCCAAGCTGCTGCTCAAGGCCGACGCCGGCCCGCTGGTCGAAGACGTAGAACCGCTCTTTCTCAATCGTGCGGTCGGCAAGAAAGTAGATCTGGGTGTCGGTGCGATAGCCGCCAAACAGCCAGAGCCGCTCGGCCAGCCGCCGCCTGATCATGGCGTTGACGTTGACCAGCGGAAAATAATTAAAACTCACCTCCCAATCGTCATTCGGCCGCCACTCAATGCCCCCCGGCAGGCCGATCTTGGCCTCAAAGGTCTCATCCGGCTTCCAGACATAGGCAATGCCAGGCAGCGGATAGGGCAGCTGTGACGTGGGGGAATAGAACAGGCTGAAGCTCCAGTCGTCGCGGGCGTTGCGGGCCGGCACCGTGGCAAACAGGATCGCCATCAGCGTCAGATCGCGGCCGGCATGAAACGGCTTGTCGCTGGCTGAGCCAAACAGAAAGGTGCCGCCGATGGTGCTGCCGGAGGCAAGCGGATGAATGTGGGTGAGACCCGTCTCGACCAGCCAGAACTGCCCCGGTACCCGCTGGCCCGAGTCGGGCAGGATTGCGTCGGTGGCCAGTTCCAGCCTGCCGAACTTGGCGATGGCCAGCCAGAGCGGTTTGCCTTCTTCGGGGATGCCCAGTGGCACCGCCAGCCGAGCGAACTGAGCGTTCATCTGCAGGTTGGTCGGCTGACCTACCACCGGCGTGTTCGGTGCCCAGAAGCCGCCCATGCTGACCGGGGCCGCCCGGCCGAAGCTGGCCTTCTTCTTGTTGCCGTCGGGCGTGACCGGGTCGAGGTCGGCAATCGGCTCACTGGCGAAGCTGTCTTGTTCCAGGTTGAAGTCGACTGGCGGCAGCAGATCAATGCGGTTGGCTGGATCGCGATAGGGCGTCCAAGGGCTGACCGTGCCGGGGGGCATTGGCTGGGCTATCGGGCTGGTGACCGGGGGCACCCAGACCACCTCCTGCGCCGACAATGGTGCCATCACGGCGGCAAGCAGCCAGCCGCTGACGAGCAGCCACAACGCTGGGGAACGGACGGGCACAGCTGGAACCCTTCAGGCAGAACCGCCAAATCTCGGCAGACCCTAGCCAGCCGTCCCTGCTCGGGCAATCGCGGAAGCTGGGAAGCTCAGGCGACTTCGCGATAACAAGGAGACGCGGAGAGCTTCACCGTGGAAGGGCTTACAAGTAAACGCTCCTGCATCTTTTATGCGGCAACGTGTCAGTCCGATCGTAGGTCGTCTGCCTGTCGCCTGATCGTCTTGAGTTCAGCGGCGTCCTTACGGCTGAGGTTCTTCAGCTGCATCGTCATCCGGGGATTTTTTTTGAGCTGCTGTTCATGGCGGGCCAGAAAGTCCCAATAGAGGGTGGTGAAGGGGCAGGCGTCAGGGCCATGGGCGACCTTGGGCTTGTAGCGGCAGCTCTTGCAGGCGTTGCTCATCCGGTCGATGTAGGCCCCGGTGGCACAGTAGGGCTTGGAGGCCATTACCCCCCCGTCGGCAAACTGGCTCATGCCGATGGTGTTCGGCAGTTCGACCCACTCAACCGCATCGACATAGACCGCCAGATACCACTGGTGAATCTCCTCAGGCCTGACTCCGTAGAGCATGGCAAACAGGCCGGTCACCATCAGTCGCTGGATGTGATGGGCGTAGCCATATTCGAGTGTTTGGCCAAGGGCATCCCGCAGGCAGTTCATCTCGGTGTCGGCACTCCAGAAAAAACCCGGCAGCGGCCGGTCGGCTCCGAGGGCATTCCGCTGGGCGTATTCCGGCATGAACTGCCAGTAGATGCCCCGGACGTACTCCCGCCAGCCGAGGATCTGGCGGATGAAGCCCTCGACCGCAGCCAGCGGTGCGGCACCTGCCCGATAGGCCTCTTCAGCGGCAGCGACCACATCTCGGGGGTTGAGCAGTTTGAGGTTCAGTGCGGCCGACAGCCGCGAGTGATAGAGCCAAGGCTCACCGGTCCAGATGGCATCCTGATAAGCGCCAAAGTTCGTTAGCCGCTGACTGATGAAGTCGGCCAGCGCCAGCCGGGCATCCTCAGGCTTCACCGGCCAGTCAAACGCTGCCAGGCTGCCCGGGTGTTTGGCAAACCGCTTTTCAACCAGCGCGATGACGTCCCGCGTGATCGCATCGGGTGGGAAACGCCGGGGGGCGGGCAGCGTGCCCGGGCCCGCCTTGCCGAAGCTTCCGCGGTTGTCGGCGTCATAGTTCCACTGGCCGCCGACCGGCTCGCCGTCGTCCATCAGGATGTCGAACCGTTCCCGCAGCGGCCGATAGAAGAACTCCAGTCGCAGCTGCTTGCGGCCGGCGGCATGGGCGGCGAACTCATCAACCGTCGTGAAAAAATGCCGATCAGTCCTGATCTCCAGCGGCAGCTTGGCTGCAGCTGCGGCCGCTTCCAAGGCCTGCCGCACCCGCCACTCACCTGGCTCGACACAGATCAATCGCTCGGGCTGCTGCCTGGCTTTGGCCAGCTGCTTGAGGCTGGCCGCCAATGCCGCAGCCAGTGATGCCGGCTCACGGGCCTGTTTTGTGGGGGGAAGTTCACGATAGTCGACCGGTATCCCCTCGGCAGTCAGCTGCTCGCGAAAGTGCCGCATTGCCGCCAGAAACATCGTGATCCGGGCCTTGTGGGTCCAGACATGGGTCGATTCCTCGGCCACCTCGGCCATCCAGACCATGTCGGCCTGCGGATCGAAGCCGTCGAAGGCGGCACTGCCCCGGTCGAGTTGATCACCGAGTACAAGGACCAGATTGCGGGGCATGGGGACTGCAGCTCGGAGGGTGGAGTTTCGCTGGGACTTCGCAGAAAACCCGTTTTTTCTGGTCTCGACCAACAGCTCACTGGCCAAATTTCGCCAGCCTGTTAGTCCCGCAAAACCAGTGCGGTTAGGAGGATAGCACGAATGATACCGACGGCGTCTTAGCGGATGCCAAGCGAAAAAGGACAGCTGCCATGATCGCACTCGCCAAGCCATTTCCTGCCCGCAAGAAGGCCTCTCGATCAGCGACAGCCTTGAAGCCAGTCGGCAAGACCGTCAGCCGTCCAGCGAAGAAGCAATTAACACCGTCGGAGAAGCGGCGGCGGACCATTCTGGCAAACAAGCGTGAGGCACTCTTCAATCGAGACATTGAATACATCGGTGGGGATGTTTTTCTTCGTGACGATGCTGACCAGCTTGCAAACACCCCACCAGCCGATGCACGGGTGCCGCTGCAACGGTCTGCTGCCGAAGCCCAAGCTGCAGCAGGCCGATCGCTGTCTCCCTATCTGGCTAGCCTTTACCAGACCCGGCTGTTGTCGAAAGACGAAGAGCAATTTTACTTTCGGCGGATGAATTGGTTGAAGTTCCAGGCACTGCAGCGGCGGGATCGGCTTGATCCCAGGCGGGCCACGATGAAGCAGATGAAGCAGATTGAAGGTCTGCTCGCTGAGGCCGAGACCGTGAAGGCAATTCTGATTACCTCAAACCTGCGGCTGGTGGTTTCGATTGCCAAGAAGTTTAACGAGCCGAGTCACTCGTTCGACGAGTTGATCAGCGAGGGCAACGTCGCGCTGATGCGTTCGGTCGAGAAGTTCAACTTCGCTCTGGGAAATCGGTTCAGTACCTACGCCACCTACGCCATCCAGCGACACTTCTTCCGCATCTCCCACAAAAGCCGGCAATATCGCAACCGGTTTGCCACCGATGATGAGCCAGTGCGAGATCGGGCCGAGGAACCGCGGGACGAAGAGGCCTGCACGCCGGGGCAGGTGGACTATCTCCGTGGGCTCTTCGGAAAACTCCTCAATGAACTGGAGCCCCGTGAGCAGCAGATAGTGCTGGCCCGGTTTGGCTTTGACGGCGACAAGCCCAAGACCTTCCGTGAGCTCGGTATCGAGATGGGCGTCTGTAAGGAGCGAATTCGGCAGATCCAGACTCGGGCCATCGCAAAGCTGAAGACGATGGCTGAAGAGGCCCAGCTTGAGCAAACCGTTGGCGACTGGCTGTAGCCTATAATCCGCGGTGAATTCGGATCTGCCCGTGGAGTGAGAGAACGTGTCAAAGGTTCTGGTGATCGGAGGGAGTGGCGGCATTGGTGCTGCTGTGGCCCGCCAACTTGTCGCAAGTGGTGGGCAGGTGTTTCTTGCGGGGCGAAATAGTCAAACACTTGCTGCGGTAGCGTCGGAACTTGGGGCAAAGTGGGCGTCGGTTCAGGCGACTGATGCAGCTGCCATAGATGGTTGTGCAGACGCTGCCGCCGAAGCTCTTGGCGGGTTGACTGGGATCACCAACTGCGTCGGCTCGATTCTGCTCAAGCCGGCTCACCTCACCCAGCCGGAAGACTGGCAGGCCACGATTGCCGCCAATCTCACCACAGCTTTCAACACCGTGCGTACTGCCGGTCGGCTGCTCAAAGCCTCGGGTGGCTCTGTAGTGCTGCTGTCCAGCGCCGCTGCCCGCATCGGTCTGGCCAACCACGAGGCTGTGGCGGCGGCCAAGGCGGGAGTGATCGGCCTGACGCTGTCGGCTGCCGCCACCTATGCCAGAGCAAAGATTCGCTTTAATGCCGTCGCTCCGGGGCTGGTGCGGACGCCGCTCTCAGCGGGCTTGCTGGCCAATGAGTTGGCCGCGAAGGCCTCGGTCGCAATGCACCCGCTTGGTCGGCTTGGCGAACCAGAGGATGTGGCTCGGGCCATCTGTTGGCTGCTCGATCCGCACAATGACTGGGTGACCGGCCAGGTGCTCGGTGTTGATGGGGGCCTGGCCGACGTGAAGGCCAGGGTATGACATCCTGTCAGGCTGACCGCGGCTACAGTCTGTCCGCACTGCTTGTGCAGCTAGTAGCCACCGGCTTCATGACGGGCCTGATCTGGTTTGTGCAACTGGTGCACTACCCAATGATGGAGGGCTGGCCGCATGATGACTTCGGCCGCTGGGAGCTGGCTCACCGCGACCGGACTGGCCCGGTCGTCATCCCACCAATGCTGGCCGAGGGGGTGGCCGCTGCCTGGCTGCTGATCCGTCGGCCTCGGGGCGTGCCTGCCTGGCTGCCGCTGCTGGGGATCACGCTGCTGGCAGGTATCTGGGCCAGTACCTTCTTCCTGCAGGTGCCTTGTCACCTCCAACTTTCCACCGGCTGGAACGCTGCTACCCATCGCTTCTTGGTGCAGTCGAACTGGATTCGGACCGTTTTCTGGACGGCTCGGTTGGGAGTGGCCATCGCGATGCTGGTTCGCTCTCAGTCTTCGGTTCGTGCCGGATCGGGGCGGTGAAAGTCTCGTCGCGTGGCGAGGATACGCCCCACGCTCCTCGAGCGTTCACCGACCCACCCTCGCCTCGTCCAGTGTGCGGCTGGTCCGGAAATCACGCGAATTCTGCTGCAGGAAAGGTATTTCGAGGTTTTCTCTCCGGCCCGGTCGCCCTTGCGGAGGTATTGCCAACTCCCTAATCTTCCGCCGCCGCGGTCGGCGGAGGCCGCGAACTGTCCGTGAGCCCAGGGAGGCGTTGTCATGTCGGTACCACTCGCCACAATCGCCGAACTGGTCAGTGGTCGGCTGGTTGGGCCAGACACTTCAAGCCTTACGATCACGTCCGCCGCGACGCTCGAAACGGCCACGCCGGAAGCGATCACGCTCGTTGATGCACACGATCGGCTGCCGAGCCTCGCGAAGAGTCAGGCGGCCGCGGCCATCGTTCCGGAGGGGGCTGGCCCTCTCGACCGACCGACCATCGAGGTGGCCGACGTTCACGCTGCTTTTGCGAAGGTGGTCAGACACTTTCGGCCTGCTCGTTCACACCGTCACCATGGGGTCAGCCCGCAGGCGGTGGTCGATCCGTCGGCTCAGTTGGCGGGAGATGTCGAAGTCCATCCGCTGGCGGTCATCGGCCCCGATGTCGAACTGGCCGAAGGCGTCACCATCCATTCGGGGGTGCGACTGGCCGCTGGCTGCCGGATTGGGCCGGGCGCCACAATCTTTGCCAATGCAGTGCTCTACGAAGACACCATTGTCGGCCGCGACTGCATCGTTCATGCCGGTGCCATCCTTGGGGCCTACGGCTTCGGCTACAAGCCGGCCGCTGACGGCCTCGAACTGTCCGCCCAACTCGGCTGGGTCGAACTGGGCGACCGGGTTGAGGTCGGGGCCGGTACCACCATCGACCGTGGCACCTACGGCCCAACGACTATCGGCAGTGGTACCAAGATCGACAACCTGGTGATGATTGCCCACAACTGCCGCATCGGCAGCCACAACATGATCTGCTCACAGGTCGGTGTTGCCGGGAGTACCAGCACTGGTGAATGGGTGATCATGGCGGGCCAATGCGGCCTGCGGGATCATATCCACATTGGCGACGGGGCGGTCCTAGGAGCTCGTTCGGGGGTTTCTAATGATGTGCCGGCCAAGACCACGGTGCTGGGTGAACCGGCGATCGATCTCAAGGAACGCAAACTGCAGTTGGCCTCAATGACGAAGCTGCCGGAGATGCGAAAGCAGGTCAAGCAGCTGCTCAAGCGGGTCGAGGAGCTTGAGCAGGCCAGCGGCGTCGATCGTCGTGACACCACCTGGCGGGCCGCCTAAGAACGTGGGAGTGAAAGCGGCACGTTGATGAACGCTGTGGCACCTGCACCTTCCGCTGTCGCTGAGCCGTCGCTTGACGGTGAGCTGATCGGCATTCTGGCCGGCTGGGGACGGTTCCCGATAGCCACCGCCGAGGCGATCCGCCGCCGCGGCGGCCGGGTGGCGATCCTCACCATCCGGCATCATGCTGAAGAGTCGCTTGAACCACTGGCCGATGCCTATGGTGAGGTAGGCGTCGCCGAAATCGGCAAGGCCATCGACTTCTTTAAGCAGCATGGCGTCATGCGGGCCACGATGGCCGGGAAGATCCACAAAAAGAAACTCTTTCGCCGGTTCGGCTGGCTGCGGCATCTGCCCGACTGGAAGGGGCTGAAGACCTTCTGGCCGCATGTCGTCAGCCGCCGGAAGGACAACCGCGATGACTCGTTGCTCGGGGCGATTGCTACTGCCTTCGAGCGGGCTGGGGTGCGGATCTGCCCGGCGACCGACTTCGCCCCCGAACTACTGGCCACTGGTGGCGTGTTGGCTGGCCGGCCGCTCTCGAAGCAGCGGATGGCCGACGTTGCCTTTGGCTGGAAGCTGGCAAAGGAGCTGGGCCGGCTCGACATCGGCCAGACGGTGGTGGTAAAGAACCGGGCGCCGCTGGCCTTGGAGGCGATTGAGGGAACCGATGCCTGCATTAAACGCGCCGGGCAACTCTGTCGCTCCGGAGGGATGACGGTGGTGAAGGTGGCGAAGCCACAGCAGGATGAACGGTTCGATATGCCGACCATCGGCATCGGTACGCTCCAGTCGATCCGAGCTGCTGGCGGGAAGGTCTTGGCTATCGAGGCGGGCAAGACGATTCTGGTCGATCGTGAGCAGCTGGCTGCCTATGCCAGCCGCTGCGGCATCACGATTGTCAGCTGCTTTGACGTTGCTGGCGTGCCGCTGCTGGAACAGCCACGGTACAACGCTGCCTGATGGCTCGATTGGCGGCACAGCATTCGGCGGCTATAGACTGGAAGGCATGAATACGACTGCATTTCCTACTTGGCTTGCGTTGTCTTGGTGGCTGCTCGGTTCGTTGGTTTCACTGCCGGCTGCTGAGCCAGATACCGACCGCCCCCTCCGTCCCCTCCAGATCGATCTGCGGATTGACCGCAGTGCCGAAATCCCGCCACCGCGGACGCACTATCTGGGTCGCGAGATCGCCCAGACGATGCACTACACCGGGGCCCCCTGGCTGGTGCGGGAGAGCCGGCAGCGAGAAGAAGACTGCCGGATGCTACTTGAGGCGCTCGAGCTCAAGCCGGGGCAGACCGTCTGCGACCTTGGCTGCGGGAACGGCTTCTACACGCTTGAGCTGGCCCGTCGGGTCGGCCCCGAGGGGACTGTCTATGCTGTCGATATCCAGCCCGAAATGCTTCGGCTGCTGGTGGTCCGCGCCCGGCAGGCCAAGCTCTTCAACATTCGCCCTGTCCTCGGCACGGTCATGGATCCGCGGCTGCCGTCGGGTGAGGTCGATCTGGTTTTCTGCGTCGATGTCTATCACGAGTTCTCGCACCCCGAACTGATGCTGGCCCGGATTCGCGAGAGCCTGCGGCCTACCGGCCAGATCGTCCTGGCCGAGTTTCGCGGTGAAGATCCGGCCGTGCCGATCAAACCGCTGCATAAGATGACCAAGGCCCAGGTCAAGCGTGAGCTTGAGCCCAACGGCTTCACGCTGGTGCGGGAGTTCGACAAGCTGCCTTGGCAGCACCTGATGTTCTTTGGCCGCGCTGAAGAGTGACCAAGAGTCGCCCAGACTACGGTAGCCGGCAGCTGCCATCGTCACAGCGGCCGGCGATCAGCAGCCGCCGCTTGGCGACAAATCCATAAAGCCATCTCCAGAGCGGCAGCGATCCGGGAATGTGCAGCAGTGCCGCCAACGGCCATAGCGGTGGCAGCCGTCGCGACAGGTATCGCACTGCCTCGGCGCCGCCACGGGCCCGCCCGGTTCGATCCACCACCACCATCTCTTCGTGCAGCCGGGCAAGCGGAATCTCGGGAAAGTCCGCTGCGACGCTGGGGTCGTGCAAGGAAGTGAACTGCAACCGGTGCCACCAGTCGAGCCGTTTGAGGATGCCGATCTGGCTGCGGCAGAACCGGCACTGACCGTCGTAGAGCACGGTGTCGTGAGCAGGTGTGGTGTGGGTATTGGTCATCTGGGACTGTGGGCGAAGGTGACGCTGATTTCCCAGAACCGCGCCGGCCAATCACTCCTTGATCAGCCCTCGAGGGAGGGTACAGAGATTCAAAATAGTGATTGCCCCGACCGAAATCAGGAGCCAAGGGGCCCATTCCGGGGCCGCCACCGTTCGGCTGCCACCGCCGGTAAGGGGCGAGATCACAGCGGAATCAACGAATAGTAGTTCGATGCCAACGAGGGTGGCAAAAATTCCGACCGCCAGAAACATGCTTTTCCACATCGCGACACCACTCACTTCACTGGGCGTTGCTGCTACGAACACACCATCGGTCCGCTCCTCTCCAGAACGCATCGACCGGCCAGTTTCCCAGACTGCAGCAGCCTGCACGATCTGGCAGGCAGTGCCAGTTGTGTCGGTTGTGCTGCCAGCTATTGTCCCGCAGCGTCGGCGGGGGGCTCGACCTCGGTTTCTGGGGCCGCTTTGTTGGTCGTGGTGCCGGCTCGGCGTTCGGCTGCGGTGCCGGGCACCAGTTGGGGCTTGCCGCTGGTGGTCTCGACGATTTCCTTGAGATCGAGGCCGTCAATTACCTCCGCTTCGATCAGTCGGCTGGTGACTGCTTCCAGCGACGCCCGACGGGTCTCAAGAATCTGTCGGACCTGTTCAATCGAGGTGTCGATGATCCGTCGGACCTCCTCGTCAATTTCCCGGGCGGTCTCTTCGCTGTGGCTGCGGCTGGAGCCGAGATCAGCCCCGCCACCAGTCAGGAATGGCGACCGCTGGCTCTCGCGGTAGTTCACCCGGCCCAGCCGGCTCATGCCATAGTCCATCACCATCGAGCGGGCGATCTCGCTGGCCCGCTCAAGATCGTTCTGGGCACCGGTCGAGACATCGTCGTAGACCATCTCCTCAGCAATCGTCCCGGCCAGCAGCACCTGGATGCGGCTTTCAAGTTCACTCTGCGTGAGCAGGTAGCGGTCATCCTCCGGCCGCTGCATGGTGTAGCCGAGGGCTGCCAGCCCCCGTGGGATGATCGACACCTTGTGGATCGGGTCGGTGTTGGGCAGCGAGTAGGCGACCAGGGCATGAGCCGCCTCGTGGTAGGCCACCCGCTTCTTTTCGTCTTCGTGAATCACCCGCTTCTTTTTTTCGAGCCCCGCTGTTACCCGCTCGACAGCCTCGTTGAACTCATCCATGCCAACAGAAGGCTTGTCATTTCGGGCTGCCAGCAACGCCGCCTCATTGACCAGATTGGCCAGGTCGGCCCCACAGAACCCGGAGGTAATCCGAGCGATCTGCTCGAGGTTGACCCGGGGGTCGAGCTTCACATTGAGAACATGCACCCGCAGAATCGCCTCCCGTCCGCGTACATCAGGACGGTCCACCAGCACGTGCCGATCAAACCGGCCGGGTCGCAGCAGGGCTGGGTCGAGGGTCTCCGGCCGGTTGGTGGCGGCCATCACGATCACCCCAGAGTTACTGCCGAAGCCATCCATCTCAACCAGGAGCGCATTAAGGGTTTGCTCACGTTCATCGTGGCCACCTACCACGCTCGATCCGCGGGTCTTGCCGAGGGCATCAAGTTCGTCGATGAAGATAATGCAGGGGCTCTTCTGGGTTGCCTGTTGGAACATGTCGCGAACCCGGGCAGCGCCCACGCCCACAAACATCTCGACAAAGTCACTGCCCGAGAGTCCAAAGAAGGGCACTCCCGCCTCGCCGGCAATCGCCTTGGCAAGCAACGTCTTGCCGGTTCCGGGAGGGCCGACCAGCAGCACGCCCTTGGGGATGTGGCCACCAAGCACCTGGTATTTTTCGGGACTGCGCAGGAACTCGACGACCTCACGGAGTTCCTCGACCGCCTCATCAATACCGGCGACGTCATCGAAGGTGATACCAAGGTCTTCCTGGGCATACATCTTGCCGCGGCTGCGGCCAAAGGCCATCGGGCTGCCCGCTCCGCCGACCCGGCGGATCATCAGGAAGAAGGCCAGGCCAAAGAGACCGGTCAGCACCAGCATCGGCATCCAGTTCCGCCACGGGCTGGGCGGGTCTTCATAGCGATAATCAACATTATTGGCGTCGAGCAGTTTTGAGAGTTGGCCTTCTGAGTTTTCACTCGGCAGCTTGGCGGTGCGGAACAGGATTTTTTCACCAGGGCCACTTCCGTCAGCAGTCAGTCGGCCATCGTCGAGTGGCCGCAGCGGTCCGCGGGCCTCGCTGGTCCGCGGCGGCACCTTCCGCACAGTGCCGGTCACTTCGAAGGCTCCGATAACGACTGCGTCAATCGAGCTGAATCGCGAGACAACCGATGAGCCATCGGCTGTCTTGCCAGTGACAACCTCGACAAACCGGGGGGGATCGCTGGGGTCCTGCCGTTCCCCCGCTGCCCGGATCAGCCGTTCCAGGTCGCTGTACGACAGCTGTACTTCCTGGCTGCCACCGAACAGGCT
>Ga0075479_10000712_pt1 | contig 14788 bp, 19 predicted proteins | sample DEB08_DNA_8_FD_76341 | JGI IMG/M metagenome (GOLD analysis project Ga0075479, IMG submission 76341) | Aqueous microbial communities from the Delaware River and Bay under freshwater to marine salinity gradient to study organic matter... | ecosystem: Environmental > Aquatic > Marine > Coastal ... | reverse complement strand
TCTTTTTTAAAACTTATTTCTTTGGTTTTGGATTAGAAAGATAGTCCGCTTCTTCGTCAGTGTATGGCATCCAGTTAAGTGTATTCATTATATAATACCTCCCCAGAACGCCGCAACTGCCGCAAAGTAACCTACTAGCACTCCTAACATAATAGTTAAAGGTACTGCTGCTTCAAAAAAGTTCTTAAGCATGTGCCTTCCCCTTCCAGAATGCAAACTTCTTACCTTTCATGTAATAGTCACCTGGCTCATACGATGCTTTAATCTTTTTGACTCTTTCAAGTCTACGGATAGCACGTTTGCGTTCCTGTGTTTCCTTAATGCCGTGTAGCATTAATTGTTTTGCTGCTTCGTGTTTACCTTGACTAGCAAGTTGTGAAGCCGCTCTAGCATAGCCTGCTGATTCGCAAGCATTTTTAAATCTTTCCCAAAATAACATTTTATAATCTCCTTTGTGTGTGTATGTTAAGTTCTTTTGTACCCGAACGGTCCGGTAACGACCTGGCGCCTATCAAGTTCCCTGATACGACGTTCAAGGTCAACATGATCAACAGACTTAGACAGATAGTCTTCGTCCCAGTTGCGTTGCGAGTAAGTGAATAGTTTTTTAAGGAAGTTAAGCATTTATGCCACCTCCCTACGGACATATGCAGGTCCGTTTAGTTCGCGATAGTTTGGTGCCCTACCATTATTAGTGAGCATATAATTGTAGGCAAACTGCCAATCTTTTTTGTATTCGTTTTGGGCCCAAATCTTTAGTTGATCACGGTGGCTGTTAGACATAGCCGAGCCGCGTTTCATCCAAGACATCAGACCACTCATTAAGTGTGTCATCTTTTTCTCCTTTGATGTATGGATGCTTAAGGTTAGCAATACCCCGGAACTTCCCCGGCGGTGCAACTGCCTTTGGCAGTCGTCAATCGCTTGTAACGCATGGATAATGCGCCAGTCTATCCTGGTGTCTGTGAGTGAAATAATGCAGGATCACTGCTCTATTCACCTTTATTTATACTAATATAATGCATCGCAGCAAAAAAATCAACCTATTTTTGTGCATGGCTGTAGTGCTATTTTTGCATGAGTGCGTCAACTAGAGGTTGACAATAGAAATCAAGGTGTATATAGTTTGTTTGCAAAAAGGTTAAATACAAGATATAGGATATAGATATGAAAGTAAAAACTAGGTCAATTTTACAGGAACTTAATGCAATCGCTGATAGAAAGGATTCAGAAGCGATTATAGAATCGCGAGCAACAAATATCCTTAATTCTGCGATAAATCTTGTTGAACTCATACACAAAACATATGATGAAGAAACAGCACTGGACCTAGAAAGAAGATTCATAAACAGCATAAAGGGATCGGATCCATCTAAATTTAACAGAGGTATCCGCAAGATAACAGAATCAAAGAGAACGAAGAAGAGCGATGACACGAACATTACTTAAAGAAGGCGGAAACATATTCAAGGATGCCGAGGGCAAACCCGCAACACAGAGAATTCAGCAGGCTGACGTCATTCCAACACTGCAATGGTTGGAAGGCATCGTTGACCTAGAACTTACCGACAACATGCTCGGAACCACGGGCAAGAAAGCAGACAGCGGCGACCTAGATGTTGCAGTTGACAGCACTAAGACAACCAAGGGAGATTTGGAAAGCAAACTAGCAGATTACGTTACAAAGAATCACGAAGGTGAAGAAGTTAAACAGTGGATCAGAAAGTCAGGCATTTCTGTCCACTTTAAAACTCCAATCAAGGGTGACCCTGCGAATGGTTTCGTGCAAACAGATCTAATGTTTGGTGATCCTGAATGGATGAAGTTTAGCCTACAGGGAAGCGGAGAGGGTAGCGCATTCAAGGGCGTTCACAGACACATCCTGCTTGCCAGCATAGCGAAAACCAAGGACATGAAGTGGTCAGCAAACAATGGATTAATAGATAGAGAATCAAACGAAGTAATCACAAAGGATCCTAATCAGATTGCAAAAACTCTGTTGGGTCAAACGGCAACACCATCAACACTTGATTCGGTGGAAGGCATCATCGGCTACATCAAGAAGTTACCCAACTATGAGGAACTGGTAGCAGATGCACGTGAAACATTTGAGAAGGATGGACTTGAACTTCCAGATCCAAAAAAAGTTGAAAGTTTCCATCCTGGTTCGATAGGTTGGATGAGACAGATGATAGATATTGTCAATGAGGATTAGCGAAGTATTAGACATAAGATACAGTGCATTTGAGCGTCCAGGCAAGATGCATGTCATAGGCGATGTGTATGGTAAGAAGAACTTAAAAGTTCCACATGCAAAATACGTCGACAAAACAAACAGACAGAAGAAATTAATTAGGAAACAAAAATGAAAGGTGTGTTCGGCAAACCCTACATCTGCATGGATGAATATATCGACGTTGACGGACTTAAGAATATAGTTCCTGATATTAACTTCGGGCTAGCGAAAGCACACAAGTCTAAAAGGTTAAACTACGGCATCGAAAATCATGACGAATATTACGAGCCGGGTGAAGTTGGCAGTGATATAAAACATGCATTCAACTATTGGAAGGATAAGGAAACTGATCCTAAATTAAAAGAATACGGAAAGCATTTACATGATACAGATATGCCCGCTTTTCATACTTGGTTAATGTATCAATATGATGTATTTGAATTATTACATTATATGGTAATAAGAGAATTTGACAGAAGCATTAACGATACTTACTTTCCATATGATTACAATATTGATAACCCTTATACTTGTAGATGGAATCCAGAAGCAGAGCATTTTCCAAGTTTAAAAAAATGGGCTGAACAATTACCTTTTGAAAAATTAGGTCCCATAGTTATTCTTTTAAAAAATGCTAATGTTGAAACAGTAAGGCACAATGATAAATTTAAATTTAATAAAATATATGATCATGAAGAGCATTTTATATGGTGTGATCCAAGGGGAACTAATAGTTTATGGATTGAAGATGATGCCGAAAACAAAATATCAATGGAGCCAGGAACTTGTTTTTATTGGAACAATCACGATTATCACGGTGGCTGGAACCCAACTTATAGGGTAGATTATAGCATTAGAATAGAAGGTGTATTTAAAAAAGAACTACGAGATAGGTTAAATAACATATCATGAGAGCATTTGAATTTTTAACAGAAGCAAAAAAAGTTGGCAGAGAATTTAATCATCTGGAAGACCTAGTCTTCACGAATCCAGATGATGGTGCCAAGCGTGCCGTTCAGATACTCAAAGATATGGAACAGGATAGTTCGGACGTTGCGATCAAGTGGGACGGCAACCCTACAGTGTATTGGGGACGTGATGACGATGGAACGTTCCGCATGGTAGGAAAGAACAATTGGGGCAGAGAAGAAGGTAAGAGCAGCAGCCCGCAAGAACTAGAAAAGTTTATACTAAGCAGAGGCAAGGATGAGGACTGGCGTGAAAAGTTTGCAAGTGATATGGCAGCACTTTGGCCCATCTTCGAAAAGGCAACACCTTCAGACTATAGAGGATATATCTATGGTGATTTGCTGTATCATCCTGGCAAGCCATATGCTGGCAGTGATGGCTCAATAAGTTTTACTCCTAATCAAACAACCTATAATGTAAGGGCAGATAGCAACATAGGAAGACGCATAGGTAAAAGCAAGGTTGCGGTTGCCGCACACAATGCCTACGAGTACTTCGGTGACAAGAGCGGAACACCCATAGAGGATGTAAAACAGTTTAATGGCACTAGCGATCTAGTAGTGCTTGGACAGCAGTATGTTTCAAAATCTCCTGCTGTGAATGCTGATAATCTAGGCAACATAGAAAAGGTAGCAAACAGGGCACAGGGAGATATTGCTAAGTTCTTTACTCCACAGAAAGGTCTGAGCGACCTCGCAGACATATTCTATACATACATTAATCAAATGAGCCGTGCCAAGAAACTGGAGGACCTAAATCTTAACAGTTTCCTTAATTGGCTTCAAAATTCAAAGGTATCAGCCAACAAACAGGAGAAGATACTAAATATTGCTAAGGAACAGGAACAGGTAATGAAGGACATCTTCTATCTTGTTACTGAACTGATGAAGGCCAAGAACGAAGTCATCGACGAACTTGACAAAGCGGAAGGTGATGTAGTTGCTACAACGGGTGGCAAGCCAGGCGGAGAAGGCTATGTCAAGACCAAGGACAAGGTAAAACTAGTGCCTAGGGACCGTTGGACGCCATTTAGAAGCGATTAATACGCCAAAATCCCCAAAAAACACACCATTACTCCTAGATTTACCCATTTTGGATAAATACATTTGCTAACAAAAATAGCGGCTCCGGAGAGGAGTTAACATTATAGAGGAGAAAACATAATGGCTGATTTAAGCACTTTTTATCAAACGTATGACAATGCCGGTTCAGGTGTTGCAGCATCTTACTTAGATGCAAACAAAAAATCAACAGCAGGACAAGGTATTGCAGGTGCAACACACATTTGTACTGTTGATCTAAACGGTGGTGGAAACTTCACTCAAGCAAAACTTGATGGTTTCTTAGAAGGTTTAGCACAAGGTGCATCACTAGTTGATGCCAATGCAAAATCTGATGCATTCACTGTTGTTGCTGTTGTAGGCGCAGTAGGTGATGCAGCAATCACTGTAGTAGCACAAGGTACTGGTACTCCAAGCACAACTGCACAAGAGTACTTTGCTGATGTAGATATCACAGCGGTAACTACTATCCCAGGTATCTCTGGCTAATATAAGTTTTAATTAACTTAATACTAAAGGGCGGTTAAGAAATTTTCCGCCCTTTTTTTATGACCGCTAAATAGACTGTATGGCACGCTATAATATCAAAACAACTGTTGATATCACCCGCTCCAATCCTGACAGGGCTGATCCTGATCAGGTCAAGCAGGCACAGCAGAGCAATTTTAATTCGCTGTTACAGGGCATCGGCATGAGAGCAAATGTTGAGTGGGATAATGATCCCACAAGGACAGTTGAAAATGACACGGCCTATTGGACGTGGCAATTTGAAGTTGAGCGTGAGGATGTATTCCTAGTAGGTGATGATCCTGTGGGTCTGCTCAAGAATGATCTGCACGGTGTTCCGATTATTAAGAATCTAACAGAAACAGAAAAGTTTGCCAAGTCCGTGTTCCTTACCAAAAACGGTACAAACAATATCTGGATAGAACAAGCATAATTCACCGATAGTTTTATCAAACTCTAATATACAATAAATATTAGCATGAACAGATTGTATTACAACACAATAATGATGAGCACCATCTTTTTCATGGTGTTTGGCTTCCTATTGTCACTGTACGGACTACACATTGATGCCCATAACATTGTTTATGTTGGCGTTAGCATAATGAGTGGTGTGTGTGCCGTGTGGTGGTTTTGGGTTATGTTTGTGATCAAGGATATGTTTATTAGGGTTGAAAAGGCAGCGGACAAAATGGTTGAGGTCAAGGAAGAACTGGGCGGAATAAGGGGACTTATTAGCAAACTATTTGAACGCCAAAGAGATAAATAAACATATCAAAAGGCACACAACAGGCTATCTATAAAAACGCATTAGGCCAACTAACGAGTTTACTAATTGCCCCAGGAGTTGGGGAGTTTTTGGAGAATACTAGATGGCAAAGAGCCAAACAACAAGTTTAGAAAAAGAAAGTCTAGAAGCACACGTTGATCTGTGCGCCCTTCGCTACGAGCAACTAGACACACGCATGACCAACCTTGAAACTAAGGTTGATAACATTCACAAGGACATCACACAGGGCCAAAAGGGTTTAACAAAAGTTATCATTGGCACTACGGGCACAGTAATTGCAGCGGTTCTTTCAGTGGTAGTTACTATCATGCTCAAGATGTAAGCACCCAAATTACAAAACGTTTAAATATAGGCCTAAGGGGCCTTTTTTTATGAGTGACGTATCAAAGCGTTTTGAAAATCTAGTCAAATCTGTCTATAAGAAATTCATAGACAACGGCATTCATCTGCCCCAAAGAACCAACGAGGGAATCTTGGTTGGTAGCGTTCTTATTAAGAGCAACGGACCCCTCAAGGACATAGTGATAGACGGCAAAACAGTGTACAAGGAAATCAGCCTAAATAGTGTGGCCATCAAGATCGCAAATGAATTAGCCAGCAACAAACCACACAAATTTTGTGATGACCTAATGGAAATTGACAGAGAATACAGCAAACATTTTATTGATAGCAAGCATTTCATTGATAACTATCATAGGGCAGTTAATGCTAATAACCCGGAAAGGGCGGATATCCTTTGGACTAGATACGAAATAGCCAAGGAAAAAGCACTTTATGCCAAATCTAGAGCAGAGGATTTGACAGGGTTTTGAATAAATAATACATACAATCTGGGAAGAGGACAATGAAAACACAAGACTTATTTAAAACAAAAGCAGAAAAGGTGAATGAATCAATTCACAAGGCTTTCGGCAAGAAGATTGACTTTACAACCTTTGATGCCGCTAAACTAGAAGACGCTAGAAACAAATTACGCACACAGATTTCACAGGTGCGCAGCACATCAGGCTTTAATGAAAACTTGGAAAACGATGCATATCATCAAGCACAATGGATGCTAGATGCTATCAATGCTGAACTGGCAGAAAGAGAAGAAACTGCAATTAATGGTCTTGAACTTGACGAATCCCCAGATAATCAAGAAGAATCAACCTCCGGAGAAGAAATGGAAACTAAAGTTACAGAAGGTGAGATCCAACAGGCTAGTGCGATCGTCACAGCAAAGACAATGGTTGATAGAATTAGCCGATTCATTGAAGAGATATCTAGCATGGAAAATGAAACGCTTCTTCAACTGGGTGATTCTATCAGAGACGAAATTGGTCAGGCAGAGTCCAAACAATTTATCGAAGCAAGTGCGCCAGCAATCCAAGCAGCACTTGAAAATCTAAAGACAACACGCGAAACACTATCAAGTGCAGTTGGTGTCCTAGCAGGTGAAGAAACATCAGGCGACATGCTTGGTGCTGAGCCTGATGAAGGTGGAGCAACTGACATGGCTGAACCAGCAGCAGATGCAGGAGCAGAAGCACCGGCTGAAGCACCAGCAGATGATTTTGCAACAGCAGAACCAGCAGCAGGTGGCATGGAAACAGCAGGTAGAGAAAAGCGTGAATCAATCGATTACGAAGCACGCCTACTTAAAACACTAGCAGGTTAATTATGAAACTGTCGGAGTTCTACCTTGACAAGGAACTTACCGATGCACTTCCGCCTCCGGGCGCAGGAGTTCAACAACCACCTCCACCACCTGGACCAGGCGGTCAACCTAATCCTGCTAATGATCCGCAAGCACAGGCCAAGATGATGGCACAAATGGCACTAGACAAACAAAATAGAAAAAAGTCCATACAAGACCAAATCAAAAATAAACAAAAAGAAATAATGAATCTTCAAAAAGAACTAGCGAGCATCAAGTAATGAGATTTGTAGAATTTGCACCAAACCAAATGATTGACAGATACGTTGTCGTATTAAAGAACATCATTGGTCGTGCTTCAAGCAAAAAGGTTCCTGCAAAACTAAATTGGGCAGGCCTCAACAAGATTCTAAAATCAAACGATGCATCACTCGCGGCAGACTATGAAACATTCAAGGCAATGTATGATAGTTCACCTGCAATCCAAAATCTAGTCAAGAACTTCAATGCAGACGGAATAGAACTAAATGTTCCGGGAGCCGCAGATGACGAAACTCCCGCAGACGGAACAACAGATTCACAGGCAGCGGTAGATGCTACAGCAGCATCAGCAGCACCACAGCAGTTAGCACAACAATAGTTCAGTTTTATATAATCTTCCGTAGAATATCTATACATATAGTATGATGAAAGATTATATAGACTTCTTAGGAATACAAATGAATTGTACTAACGATGCTTTGGCAAATGCCAAAACTATATCGAAAGCCATATTAGATAATCCACAAGTAGACTATGCAGTTACTCCTGAATGTGCATTAACCGGATATAATAACACTAATTTAGAATATTTTGATCAAGCTCTAGAAATTGTTAAGGATGCTGTACGATCTACAAAAACATCAATCTTCTTAGGATCAATTTATGAAGTTAACCAAGGACAATTAGAAAACACCTGTTTAATAATTAACTCAATAGGAGAAGTTGTAGATTACTATAGCAAATCTTACATCATACCATTAGACGAAAAACTAGGAATACTTCCAGGAAAAAAGGCTTGTACCATGACATTGCCTGAACATCCGGAAATTAAATGCGGTATAATGATTTGTAACGATTTGTGGGGTTCGCCTATGATAAATGCTCCTACCATTCCAACCTTACATGCAACACAAGGAGAAGCAAACATATTCATTCATTTAACGAATGGAGATAGAGGTCTAGGTAAAACACATGATAAAGTTTACTGGGATTGGCATACTGCTTGGCTACAAATGATGTCAAGGTACCATATGCTTCCAATTATTTCTGTTGATAACAGTACAGCAATAGATGGATCTCAATATACAGGTCCAACTAGCAGTCCTAGTGGAGCATGGATTTTAGGAAGAAGAATAGTAGAAGTTCCAAACATTGGAGAACACAATTTTATCGCAAGAATAGATAAAAGGCATCTATTAGTGTTACCTCATGAGAATCCCTTTATCAATGCAAGTTTGGAAGAACCAAACTTGACAAATATGTAAAAAGACTGTATAGTAAATTATGATCGATGAATTCCAAGAACTTAAAAAAATAGAAAAAATCATTTGCGATTTTAAAATCAGCCTGACAGAGGCAGAGATGCTTGAACTACTACAAATAAGATATCGCTGGGGGCATGATACTATTGAATTTATTAATCATGCTGGCATGTCCAGTAACTTAATTTTTGATGTAGACAAACATCTAAACTTTGAAAAGTTTATGGAATTATATAATTTGGGTTTTGCTTCAATCCTAGTAAACATAATGGATTTAACAAAAGAATTAAGAGAACTTAATAAAAAATTATTTAAAGTGCGTGGTAGCCATACATACGCAAACCTGTATTTTTCAAAAGGAACTACTGCACATAGACCTAGTTTTGACCCTCATTCGCACGACTATAATGTAATTGCAAAATCAATCTATGGATCTGCAAAATGGAAAGTTGGTATGAGTGAATTTACATTGAACCCAGGGGAAACAATATTGATACCTAGAGGAACACAACACGCAGTCTTAGAATCCACACACCCAAGATTATCTTTGACCCTTAACGTGTCGGGTTAGGAGGAGTACACACCATGACAATAAAATTAAATACACCACCGCCATTCGTTGAACGATTTAAGTATAACGAATTAAAGCAGATAAACGATTCTGTTACACGCAAACGTGTGTATCTTACTCCTGACGGTGAGAAACTTCCAAGCGTTACCACAATCCTAAGCAGCACCAAGGACATGACGCATCTTAACGAATGGAAGAAAAGGATCGGCGAGGAAAAGGCAAGACAGATTACAACAGAAGCAGCAGGTATTGGAACGGCAATGCATGCCAATCTTGAAAGATTTATTTGCGGCATGGAAAGACAGCCTGGCAATAATCAGGTCCACGTCCAAGCAAACAAGATGGCAGATGTAATTATCGAAAACGGTTTGAAGAACGTTGATGAAGTTTGGGCGATGGAACAGAGTTTATACTTTCCAGGACTGTATTCAGGCACGACTGATTTGTGTGGTATGTTTAATGGCAAGCCAGCAATCATGGACCACAAGCAAACTAACAAGCCCAAGAAGGAAGAATGGGTAGAGGATTATAAACTACAGTTGGTAGCATATGCAATGGCACACAATGAAGTGTATGGTACGGACATCAAGACGGGTGTTGTGTTCATGTGTTCCAGAGATTTACAGTATCAGCAGTTTGAAGTCACAGAGGAAACATTTCCAAAGTATAGAGACATGTGGCTGGACAAGGTAGAGGAATATTACAACAGCCTATGATGGACTACAAGTTCTATTCAGAAGACCAATCACTAGAAAAGAATTTTAATCTCATATCAGGAGTGGTGCCCGAGGATAGGGTCATAAACGATATAAGGGAAGCATACGATTTTGAAGGTGCGCTAGTATATGTCGATAGTAATATTTTTTCATCATCTCATGTAAAGAAGGAAATTTTTGATCAAAGATTAAACAAGTCTCTTATCACTAAAATGTTAATTGATAGATCATTTGAAACTGGTCTTTCTGAAAATGATTTTAATAACAAAATACAACAACTAGCAAAACTTGGCATAGACACAAAGGATATGATTTTTGTGTTTAACAGAAGTGCCTATCATGAATGGATGGACAAGCATATTGAGCAAATAATATTAATTGATTTGTTTGCTATTTCTGCTGCCATTAGGCATGTAATTTACCGTCAGCCTGTATGCGAAGTTGATGTTAAGGATAGACCTAATAAAATTAATTTCTTAGTGGGTAAGGTAAACAAACCTTCTAGATTATTATTGCTTAAGAAATTCTTTGAAAGCAGTATCAAGAACGATACTGTTTTTAGCATTCTAGGATTGCCCAAAGATACAACAGATAAAAACTTTTTAAAGTTTCTAATCGACAACCAAGGACCCATTGATGGAGCCGCTACCATGGAACTAGAACAAGGAACAAGTAGCCAAGGATGGGGAAATAATTCAACACCTTATAATAACACTTCCGTGAGTTTTATTTGCGAAACACACGAAACCAATGACAGTTTATTCATAACAGAAAAAACATACAGACCCATTATTAACAAGCATCCATTTGTGGCAAGAGCAAGTTTTCCGTTACTAAAGTATCTTAGAGCAATAGGCTTTAAAACTTTCAATGATTTCGTAGATGAGAACTATGATGATGAATCGAGAATAGATAATGAATACACAGAACTGCTCGTAACAAGAGCACAAGAACTATTGGAAATAACTAAAAATCATCCTGAAAAAATACAAGACGTGGTAGATCATAACTATAAAATGTTAATTAAATTTGCACAGAGTGAACTAGCACTATTTAATAAAAGAATATTTGACTCATTAAAGTAGCAGTTAATAGCCTCCAAAATTTATTTGCCAGCATGGATAAATACTACAAAGAATTCAGGAGTTTTATAAGTGGCCGTTGTTCAAATAAGCAAGATACAGATCCGCAGAGGACAAAAAAATTCAAGTAGTGGAGTTCCACAGTTAAGTTCTGCTGAACTAGCATGGGCTGTTGATACACAGGAACTTTTCATTGGTAACGGATCAGTACAGGAAGGTGCTCCATATGTTGGTAATACCAAGGTTATCACAGAACATGATAACATATTAGAACTAGCCAACAGTTATAGATTTGCTTCTGATGATCCTTCTATTACACTATCACAACCTAGAACACTATTAGGAAAGATTGATGAAATTGAAGTTTCCGTGCTGGACTATGGTGCGGTGCCGGATGGTTCAACTAGTTGTAATCAAGCCTTTGTAAATGCCTTTACTGAACTCTTTAGAAACGCAGACGAAACATACAAAAAAGTATTAAAGATTCCTAACGGAGAATATCTGTTTACTAGTGATTTAGAAATACCAAGTAACGTTATCATAAAGGGTGAAACTCAGGAAGGCGCCAAACTAAAATTAGACACCACAAACATTAGATTTATTACCGGCAACGGAACTGGACTGATAAATTTTACGAGTAGCGACAGACCAGAAAATATAAGGATTGAAAATTTAACAATACTGAGATCCAACGGACAAACTGTATTAACTGGATTAAAGGAATCTTCTTTTGAAAATGTTACCTGGAAGGGAGAATATCTACTAAGCACACCTTCCGACACTATCAATTTAGCAACTGAAAATTCTGCTGTTATTTGGAACAATAATACTGTGGGTATTAAGGTTGATGATATCAAGTTTAAAAATTGTAAATTTGAAAGCAACAGTATTGCAGTTAAGGTAAGCCAAACGATAGCAACGGATACCAAGATTGATTTTGCAGATTGTGAGTTTTTCATAAATGATACTGCAATAAACATAATTGGTGTCAGTGGACAAGGAAACAATTGGCAGTTCAAGAACTGTTACTTTAGAGAAATAAGCAGATATGTCTTTAATAGTAATTGGGGATCTGGAACAAAGTTTATAGACAGTACCTTTACCAACTGTGGTAATTCTACAAATACTGCGGCAACACCTGTTTGGCCTATGATATCATTTGGCGAAAGCACAGATAACTTAATTATAAATTGTTTTTCTAATAGACAGCAACAGGCAGGCATCGTAAGTTCTGAAGTGATTCCTGCAATATCGGAAATTGTAAATAGTGATTATTCACAGTTAGCCAATAGAAACAAAAGCGAAATATATCTTTCTAACAGTTTTAAACCCGTCGCAGTGTTTTCTGCACTAAACAATTATATTTCCGTAAACTACATCCTAAGACTAGGTGAACATATAAGATATGGAAAAATTGTTTTCCTAATGGGCGATGGATTGCAAAAAATGAGTTGGACTGACAAGTACCAATACTCCGATAATTCAGCAACATCAGAAGGTGGAAAAATTATGAGTAACTTCCAATTTGATGCTGAATTAAGAGACAATGATTCAGATAGTGGTATAGAAACACTAGTTTTGTATTACAAGAACCCTTTATCCACAGGACAGACTGGTAACATATCTTTTGATGTTTCTTATGGTGTGTAAAACACACTTTTGAACACATTTACTATTGTGTTCGCGTGAACTATCTGTTATAATGAAACTTAAATGCACATGAAGGTTGTATTCAAACTCCCTCATTTGCTCAACAAAACAAGCGGCAAAAACCGTTAGCGATAAATACCCTTATACAATAATTAAGGACGAAGGCAGAGAGAATGACAAAAGAAATTTACATCACAAAGCGTTCCGGCTCCAAGGAAAAATTAGACTTAGATAAAATGCATTTTGTAGTCGAGGAGGCTTGTAAGGGGCTTTCTGGTGTAAGTGCATCACAGATTGAAATGAATGCCGATTTACAATTCTACGACGGCATGACAACAGATGAGATTCAAAATATTTTAGTTAGAAGTGCCAATGATTTAATTTCATTGGAATCACCAAACTATCAGTATGCGGCAGCAAGATTGCTATTGTACACACTACATAAAAAAGTGTATGGTAGATACGAGCATCTTTCATTGCCACAAATTATTAACAAAAATATTGAACGTGGTGTATATGATCCTGCCATCAAAGAAAAATATACTCAGACAGAATTAAAGAAAATGAACACATGGATCAAGCATGATAGGAATGAAGAATTTACCTATGCTGGTTTACGTCAAGTAGTAGATAAGTATCTGTGTCAGGATAGAAGCAACGGAGATATCTTTGAAACTCCGCAGTTCATGTACATGATGATTGCGGCAACACTGTTTGCTGATTACCCTAAGGAGACACGTTTAACATACGTGAAGAAATATTATGACGCGACCTCACTTTTTAAGATCAACATACCAACGCCTGTCATGGCAGGAGTGCGTACTCCTATTCGTCAGTTTGCCAGTTGTGTTCTTGTTGATGTGGACGATACTCTTCCTAGTATCTTTAGCTCTAATAGCGCAATCGGTTACTACATTGCTCAAAGGGCAGGAATTGGAATCAACTCAGGAAGAATCAGAGCAATCAACTCGAAGATACGTGGCGGAGAAGTTGCGCATACGGGAGTAATTCCTTTCCTAAAAGTTTACGAAGCAACAGTAAGAAGTTGCACACAGAATGGTGTGCGTGGAGGTAGTGCTACTACCCACTTCCCTATTTGGCATTATGAGATTGAGGATATCTTAGTTCTTAAGAACAACAAAGGAACTGAAGACAATAGAGTAAGAAAGTTAGACTATTCTATTCAACTCAATAAATTATTTTATGAAAGGTTACTGTCTAGTCAAGACATTACTCTTTTCTCGCCTCACGAAGTTCCAGAAGTGTATGACGCTTTTTATTCAGGCGACAACGACAAGTTTAAAGAATTATATGAAGCAGCCGAAAGAAAGATTTCTGTTAAAAAGAAAAAAATTAAGGCAAGAGAATTATTTGGTGATCTGTTAAAGGAACGTGCTGAAACAGGACGTATCTATCTTATGAACGTTGATCATGCAAACAGCCATAGTTCATTTAAAGATCCTGTGTATATGAGTAACCTATGCCAGGAGATTACACTACCAACCAAACCAATTCAACACATTGATGATGAGAATGGCGAGATTGCACTTTGTATTCTAAGTGCTATTAATGTTGGTATGATTAATCATCTTGAAGAATTAGAAAACTTATGTGATCTTGCTGTAAGAGCATTAGAAGAGATTATCGACTACCAAGGATATCCAGTCAAGGCTGCTGAAGTAAGCACCAAGGCAAGACGTTCTCTTGGAGTTGGATACATTGGTCTAGCACACTATCTTGCCAAGAACAAGGTTAAATACTCGGACAAGAAAGCATGGAAACTGGTCCATGAACTATCAGAAGCATTCCAATACTATCTATTATGTGCTTCAAACGAACTAGCGAAAGAAAGAGGAGCCTGTGAGTACTACAGTAGAACCAAGTATGCAGACGGCATCCTGCCAATTGACACATACAAGAAAGACGTTGATGAAGTAATCAAGGCAACATTGAAATATGATTGGGATGATCTACGCAAGGATATCAAGGAACACGGCCTCAGGCACTCGACTCTGTCCGCACAGATGCCTTCGGAGAGCAGTTC
>Ga0075479_10000709_pt1 | contig 14814 bp, 10 predicted proteins | sample DEB08_DNA_8_FD_76341 | JGI IMG/M metagenome (GOLD analysis project Ga0075479, IMG submission 76341) | Aqueous microbial communities from the Delaware River and Bay under freshwater to marine salinity gradient to study organic matter... | ecosystem: Environmental > Aquatic > Marine > Coastal ... | reverse complement strand
TCCGAGAAGTCGTTCAAGAGGATGGTGGTGGGGTGCCGTGTTGGACACGGGATCCCGCGACGGCACATCCGCCGCGTCGCAAGCGTAGTCGCAAGCGATCGAGACGACGCCGCCCGCGCGACGAACCGGTGCGAGGCGGGATTCCCTCGCGACCCCGGGATGCGTGGTGTCGTACCGGTGTCGGCGGGAGCAACGAGATCCGGATGAACGCGAAGGGCAGTCCCGAAGCCGGGACCACGCCGCGCCGGCGGATGTCCCCGAACGACGCTGCGGCGGTCGAAGGACTCGGCCTCCGCGTTCCGGCGAGTCCTCGAATCAGTTGCCGCGTCGGGCCCCGCCCTCGGAGGCCTTGAGTTCGACATCGATCTCGAGCTCCTCGCCGTCCCGGTCGACGAGGATCTTCACGACGTCGCCGGGCTTGTGCTCTCGGAGGCGGGCGGCGAGATCGCCCGCCCCGATCAGAAGCTGCCCGTTCCAGGCGATCATCACATCCCCGGCCAGGATGCCCGCATCGGCGGCGCTGGTTCCGTCCGAGACCGCCTGCACCACGATGCCGCGCTCCTCGCCCTCGGCAAGACCCGGGCGCACTCCGAGTCGAACGCCCGCGTAGCCCCGCCCCTCGGTCCGCTGCGCCGGCGGCGGCGTCTCGCGAGCGAACTCGACCGCAGGGCCTGTCATCAGATCCTCGACGATCGCGCCGACGAGGTCGATCACCTTTCGGGCGCCGGCGGGATGGACGGTGTGCCCTCGGTCGCCCGGCTGGTGATAGCTCTCGTGCACCCCGGTGAAGAAGAAGAGCACCGGGATGCCGGCACCGAAGAAGTTCGAGTGGTCCGACGGGCCGCGGCCGTTGGGGTCGGCACGGACGAACAGGCCGCTGTCCGCAAGCGCCGGCTCGATTCGCTCGAGCAGGCCCACCCCGCTGCCCACGCCCGCGACGAGCAGTTCGTCGTTTCGAAGTCGCCCGATCATGTCGAGGTTCACCATCGTGGTGATGGCATCGGCGGGAACCGTGGGATTCAGCATGAAGTGCCGCGAACCGTTGAGTCCCCGCTCCTCGGCGGTGAAGGCGATGAAGAGGACCGAGCGGCGGGATGCGGGGAGTTCGCCCTGCGTCGCGAGACGGCTGAACCGATCCGCGAGCACGAGCATCGCCGCGGTTCCGGAGGCGTTGTCGTCGGCACCTGGGTTGATCTCGACGCCGCCGTCCTCGTCCTCGGTCTCTCCGAGATGGTCGTAGTGGCCGCCGACCACGAGCCACTCGTCGGCGAGGGGACCGGCGCCGGGAAGCACGCCCGCGACGTTCGAGGTCTCGACGCTGCGACGCAGTTCGACCGTCACGGCGACGTTCGCGGGGCCGTTCACGTTGGCGACCTCACCTTCGTCCGCCATCCGTCGCCACGCCTCCATCGACCGCCGGGAACCGCCGGTGGCGTTCAAGATCCGTTCGGCGGCCTCCGGGGAGATCATCAACACGGGGATGTCGGCCGTCGGTCCGAGCCCGCCGCGTCGCGGACGATCGAGGCCGTTCGCGCCGCCGGACACGCCGGGCGGGTTGACCAGCAGGATCGCCGAAGCGCCGCGTTTCGAGATCGACCCGAACTTGCCCGCGAGGGCGGCGTGGCGGCTGAAGCGACGACCCGCGAATCGACTGTTGCCCTCCTCGTCGATGGGCTCGTAGCGGAAGACCATCGCGACCCGTCCGGAGAGATCCCCCATGTCTCCGAAGCTGTCGAACCCTTCGGGCCCGTCCTCGATGCCGTACCCCACGAACGCCACCGATCCGACGACCTCGCCGGCGCCGGAGTTGGCCAGCATCAGGAAGTCCTCGCCCTCGCGAAGCGTCTCGTCGCCGATCGCCAGACCTGCCCCGATCGTCTCGGGGGTGCGCAGCGGCAGTTCGAACGCCTGACGGAACGCCCCGGCGAACGCCGGTTCGAGACCACTCCGATCGAGCCAGTAGGCGAGATAGTCCGCGGCCCGCTCGATGCCCGGCGAACCGGGCGCCCGCCCCTCGAAGTAGGGGTTCGAGAGCGTCATCACATGCTGGTACCAGGAGATGGTCTCCTCGCCGAGGGATTCGAGCAGGGCCCGGAGGCTGGTGCGCTCCGCGTCGGCCTCCACCCACGTCTCCTCGGGTGAGAACCGGTAGACGTCGACCGAACCCTGCTCGATGCGGCCGGCGGCTCCTCCCGATGTCGCCGAGGACTGAGGCGCCGCAAGAGCAGGCGAATGAAGGATGCCGACGAGCACCGTGGCGATCGGGATCCAGGCGAAGCGGCGGGTGGTCGGGCGACGGTTCATGGTGGGCGGTGTCCGCAAGGTCGTGAAGGGCATGGCTCTCGAAGACCGATTCCCGGACCGGCCGCCTCCGACCGACGGTCCGGAGAGGCCCGGGGTGCACCGCCGTGCGCCGGTGGCTTCGGCATGGGCGTCGAGTCCTCTTCGGCGACGATCCTACGCGGGCGTGCCGCAAGGGCGCCGGCGGCGACCTCGCACATTTCACCCGTCAATCCGACTCCAAGGCGACATGGAGTCCGAACCGCGCGATCTATACTCGTCGCTCGGCGAAACGGCGGACGGTCACGCCGAGCCGCGTGATCGGACTCTCTGCAGTCGTCCTGCGACGGCGGTCGCCCCTCGACCTTCATCACATGCTTCCCGAGGCGGAGGCATCGCGAGGTTCGAGCCCGGATCCCGCCTTCCATCGGCAGGATCGGCAGCCTCGGCAGGATCGGCAAGAGTGGCCTTCGAGTCCGTTCCGCGTCCGCACCCCGTCCCTCCCGGTCCTTCCATCATCTCGCCGTCGGGCCTCTCCCGGCGACCCCGAAGTCCAGAACGACCTTCCCAACGACATGAGCACTTCCGCCACCCCCGCCGACCTCGGCACCACTTCGGAGCAGACCATGCCGTTCCCGCCGCTCGACACCTTCCCCAGGCGGCACCTCGGCCCGGACGCGACGGAGATCGCATCCATGCTCGAGACCGTCGGGTGCGGAGATCTCGATGCCCTGATGAGCGAGGCGATTCCCGCCTCGATCCGGATGAACGCGCCGATGCGAGTCGCCGAGGCGCCGGGTGCCGCCGGAGCCGGCCCTCGGGGGGAACACGAGCTGCTGACCGCGTTGCGAGGCATGGCGTCCCGCAATCAGGTCTTCAGAAGCCACATCGGCATGGGCTATCACGGCACCATCACGCCGCCGGTCGTCCAGCGCAACGTGCTGGAGAACCCCGGCTGGTACACCCAGTACACGCCCTATCAGGCCGAGATCGCCCAGGGTCGCCTCGAGGCCCTGCTCAACTTCCAGACGATGATCTGCGAGTTGACCGGTCTGCCGGTCGCGAACGCCAGTCTGCTCGACGAAGGCACCGCTGCCGCCGAGGCGATGACCATGTGCCTCTCCCAGCAGCCCGGACGCAAGGCGTTCTTCGTCGCCGAGGACTGCCACCCGCAGACGATCGCGGTCGTCGAGACCCGCGCGTCGGGCCTCGGCGTCGAGGTGCGCGTCGGCTCGGTCGCTTCGCTCGCGGAGCGTGACGATCTGGAGGAGCTTTGCGGCGCTCTCGTGCAGACGCCCGCAACCGACGGACGCCTGCACGACCTCGCCGGCCTCGCCGAGCGACTGCACGACGCGAACTCGATGCTGGTCGTCGCCGCCGATCCGCTGTCGCTGACTCTGACCGTCCCGCCCGGAGAACGCGGCGCCGACATCGCCGTCGGCAGCACCCAGCGATTCGGCATCCCGATGGGCCTCGGCGGTCCGCACGCGGCATATCTGGCGACGCACGAGCGCTTCGTCCGCAAGATGCCGGGACGCCTCATCGGCGTCTCCCGCGACATCCACGGCAACCCCGCGCTTCGCATGGCGATCCAGACCCGCGAACAGCACATCCGCCGCGATCGCGCCACCAGCAACATCTGCACCGCGCAGGTCCTGCTGGCGGTCATGGCGGGTCTCTATGGATGCTGGCACGGACCCGACGGCCTGAAGGCGATCGCCAACCGGGTGCGCGACCTCGCCTCGACCCTGGCCGCGACGCTGCGCGATGCCGGCCACGAGATCGCCAACGACACGTTCTTCGACACGCTTCGGGTTCGTCCCGCCGGCGAGACGGCCGGCCTGATCGCCGCCGCGAAGGCGCGTCGCATCAACCTGCGGGAGTACGGCGACGGTTCGATCGGCATCACGCTCGACGAGACCACCACGCTCGCCGACATCGGCGATCTCGCCCTGTGCTTCGGTGCGTCGGTGCCCAACGCGCCGACACCGGCGCCATCCCTTCCCGAGGGCCTCGCCCGCACCGGCGACTTCATGAAGCAGGAGGTCTTCCACCGCTATCGCAGCGAGACCGAGATGCTGCGATATCTGAAGCGCCTCGAGTCGCGAGACCTGTCGCTGGCCCACTCGATGATTCCGCTGGGCTCATGCACCATGAAGTTGAACGCGACCAGCGAGATGCTGCCGGTCTCGTGGCCGGAGTTCGCGTCGCTGCATCCGTTCGCGCCGGTCGAGCAGTGGCAGGGATACATGGAGCTGTTCCGGTCGCTCGAGGCGTGGCTCGCCGAGATCACCGGCTTCGCCGCGATCAGCCTGCAGCCCAACGCCGGCAGTCAGGGCGAGTACGCCGGGCTCATGACGATCCGCGCCTACCACCACCACCGCGGCGAGTCCCATCGCGACGCCTGCCTGATCCCGGTCTCGGCGCACGGAACCAATCCCGCGTCGGCGATCGTCGCGGGCATGCGAGTGGTGCCGGTCGCCTGCGACGAGGACGGCAACGTCGACCTCGCCGATCTCAAGGCCAAGGCCGAAGCCCATCGCGACACCCTTGCGGCATGCATGGTCACCTACCCCTCGACGCATGGCGTCTTCGAGGATCGGATCCGCGAACTCTGCGATGCGGTCCACGAGGCGGGCGGCATGGTCTACATGGACGGCGCGAACATGAACGCCCAGGTCGGCCTGGTCCGACCGGCGGAACTCGGCGCAGACGTCTGCCATCTCAACCTGCACAAGACCTTCTGCATCCCCCACGGTGGCGGTGGTCCGGGCATGGGACCGATCGGCGTCGTGGAGGCGCTGGCCCCGTTCCTGCCCGGACATCCCGTGGTCCGTCCGGAGTCCGCAGGGCGTCATGCGATCGGCCCGATCTCGGCGGCGCCCTACGGCTCGGCGTTGATCCTTCCGATTCCGTGGGTCTACATCGCCCTGATGGGATCGAAGGGATTGAAGGACGCGACCGAGGTGTCGATCCTCTCGGCGAACTACATGGCGAGGCGCCTCGAAGGCCACTACGACGTCCTCTACACCAACGCGAACGGTCGGGTGGCGCACGAGTTCATCGTCGACTGCCGACCCTTCGACAAGTCCGCGGGCATCAAGATCGACGACATCGCGAAGCGTCTCGTCGACTACGGGTTCCATGCGCCGACGATGGCGTGGCCGGTGGCGGGCACGTTGATGATCGAGCCCACCGAGAGCGAGTCCAAGGCCGAGCTCGATCGCTTCTGCGACGCGATGATCGCGATCCGCGAGGAGATCCGCGACATCGAGGAGGGTCGCCTCGACCGCGAGGACAACCCCCTGAAGTTCGCACCGCACACCGCCGCGTCGGTCTGCTCCGACGAGTGGAATCACGCCTATTCGCGCGAGCGGGCGGCGTATCCCGCCTCGTGGCTGCGGCAGTTCAAGTTCTGGCCCGCGGTGGGACGCGTCGACAACCCCTACGGCGACCGCAACCTCGTCTGCACCTGCGACACGGTCGAGGCGTACGCCTGAGGCACCGCAGACTCAGACCGCCGGTGCTTCGATCCAGCCCGACAGGGCGCTCGCGAGACCGAGGAAGCTGAGGAAGCTGAGACTGTCGGTCACCATCGTGAGGAAGATGGTGGAGGCGGTCGCGGGATCCGCACCGGCCCGTCGCATCAGAATCGGAATCCCCGCGCCGGCGAGACAACCGACCGCGAGCGCCACGCTCATCGCGATCGCGACGACGACACCGAGGCGCCACGCCGCGCCGCCGCCGGACAGCAGTTCGATCACGGCGATGGCACTGCCGACGAGCACGCCGCAGCACACGCCGTTGACCAGACCCACGCCGCCCTCGCGCAACAGGAGCGTCATCGATCCACGCGGCGGCACCTCGTGCAGCACGATGCCGCGGAGCGTGACCGCAAGAGACTGCTGGCCGGCGTTGCCAGCCTGGTTGGCGACCAGCGGCATCAGCACCGCCAGCACCGCAAGTTCCGCGATGAGGCCCTCGAACTGCAGGACGACCAGCGCCGCGACGGCGCTGGTGAACAGGTTGACCACCAGCCATGGCAGGCGACTTCGCAGCTTGAAGGCGACGGTCGACGTGACCGCCTCCTCGCGGCCCGCACCCACCATCAGCTGCGCGTCCTCGGTGGTCTCGGCGCGGATCGTGTCGATCACGTCGTCGACGGTGACGATGCCGAGCAGTCGCCGATGCTCGTCGACCACCGGCAGCACGAGGTGGTCGTAGCGCTCGAACGACCTCGCCACCGCCTCGCGATCGAGTTCGGGAGGCACCGCATCGACTCGACGGTCCGCAAGGTCGCCGATCCGCTCCTCGGGACCGGCGAGGAGCAGCTTCCGCAGACTCACGGTGCCCTCGAGATGACCGCGTCGGTCGACGACGTACGCGTCGGTGGTGTCCTCGTCGATCTCGACCCGACGGATCGCCTCGACCGCCTCGGCGACGGTCATCTCCGCCCGGACCGAGAGGTAGTCGGTGGTCATCAGGCCACCGGCGGAGTCCTCGGGGAACCGCAGGAGATCGCGAAGGCGCCCCAGCGTCTGCGGCGTCATCGCGGCCAACACCCGTTCCCGCGGCGTCGCCGCGAGTTCCTGCAGAAGATCGGTGGCGTCGTCGGGCGCCATCTCCTCGATCAGCCGCGCCGCGATCTCGGGGCGATCCTCGACGATCTCCTCGACGACGCCCGCTGCGAGGGACGGGACCATGTGGGCGAGCGCCTCGGCGGCGGCCTCGAACTCCATCTCCCCGAGGACCTCGATGGCCTCGTGCTCGGGCAGGCGTTCGAGCGTGTCTGCGGCATCCGCGGCGGCCTGGGCGCCCACCGCCTCGGCGAGTTCGGGCGCCTCGGCGCCGGTCGAGATCAGCTCGTCGACACGGCGGTCCTCGTTCGAGGCCTCGAGTGGGCGCTCGATCTGCGTGCCGACTTCGGCATTGGAGATGGGCGTCTCCTCGGGCATCGGCGGAGTGTATCGGTGGCCGAGGGCGAACCCTGCAGTCCCGATTCGGTCAAGATGCCCCCATATGGAAGGACGTCACGACGCCTCCGACACACCGACCCCCGGCCCGGTCGAACCGGTCGACAGCGGCGACCCGCGACTCGATCCCTTTCGGTCGCTGCGCGATCCGGAGCTCGTTCGCGCCGGAGAAGGCGCCGGCTGGTTCATCGGGGAGCAGCTGCTCGTCCTCGAACGCATGCTTGCCCGACCGGGCACCACCATCTCGATTCTGGCGAGTCCTCGGATGGCCGATCGGGCGCGGGCGCTGCGGGACGCGTCGGCGGACCCGTCGCCGCCGCTGCTCGTCGCCGACGACGACGTGCTCGAGTCGATCGTGGGATTCGATCTGCATCGAGGCCTGCTGGCCCTCGGCCGTCGGCCCGATGACGGTCTCGCCCGCATCGAGGCTCGCCTGGCCGAACCTCGCGGCGAACGGAAACGCCCCGTGGCGCTCCTTGCCTGCGAGGAGATCCGCAACATCGACAACATCGGTCTGCTCTTTCGAAACGCCGCCGCGTTCGGCATCGACGGCGTGCTGCTGAGCCCCGGATGCCACGATCCCCTCTACAGGAAGAGCCTGCGGGTCTCGATCGGTCACGCCATCGACATTCCCTTCACGCGACTCTCCCCATGGCCGGACGCCCTGGAGGCGCTCTGCCGGCGATTCGACGTCGACCTTCTGGGGGCCGCCCTCGATCCCGAGGCCACCCCGCTTGGACAGGTCTCCGCACGGGCCCGCATCGCCTTGCTGGTCGGCTCGGAGTTTCCCGGTCTCACCAGAGGTGCGAAGTCGGTCTGCGACGAACTCGTCCGCATCCCGATGGCCGCCGACGTCGACAGTCTCAACGTCGGCGTCGCCTCGGCGGTGTGCCTCGCGAGGTTGCGCGAACCCTGGCTCGACGTTCGTTGAGGCCGCATGTCGACGGCGACGCGGGGCGATCCGGCGGTGTCCTTCGCCTATCGTCTCGACCCCGCGTCCATCGGAATGCGGATCCCGGAACGCAGACCTCGCCCCGCCACCCGACCTCGTTCGACGACGAATCGCCGATCACGACACCCGACCCGTGCCTCCCCTCGACGCCGACCTCGATCTCCACTTTCGGCACCGGATCCGCTTCGGACGTGGCCTTCGCGATGCCGGACTCGACGCGGCGCTTCGAGAACTGCGCGGGGGCGGGGGGTTCCGCGCGAACCTGCTGCCGATCGTCGACGCAGGGCTTCTCGACGCCCGCCCCGACTTCGCCGACACGCTCTCCTCGCATCTTGCTGCGCTTGGCGACGACGCTCCGGCCGCCTGCGCACCGTTGATCCTGCCCGGCGGCGAGATCGCCAAGAACGACCCGGCGATCCTCGAGACGATTCTCGAACGTCTCGACCGCGAACGGGTCTGCCGACGAAGCGTGGTGCTCGTCGTGGGCGGCGGCGCGGTGCTCGACGTCGCCGGCTACGCGGCCGCCATCTTCCACCGAGGCGTTCGCCTCGTCAGGATGCCCACCACGACGCTGGCTCAGGACGACGCGGCGATGGGAGTCAAGAACGGCGTCAATCGCCTCGGCAAGAAGAACCTGTTGGGCACCTTCGCGGTGCCCGAGGCGGTCGTCTGCGATCTCGATCTGCTCGACTCGCTGTCCGATCGGCACTGGAACTCCGGATTCGCCGAGGCGGTGAAGATCGCCGTCATCCGAGATCGGGAACTGTTCGAGCGCATCGAGCGCGACGCCGATGCCGTTCGATCTCGCGATCGCGACGCCGCGGAGGCGGTGATCCGCCGAAGCGCCGAACTGCACTGGCGGCACATCGTCGAAGGCGGCGACCCCTTCGAACTCGGCACCTCGCGACCGCTGGACTTCGGACACTGGGCGGCGCATCGGCTCGAGTCGATGACCGAGCACCGTCTGACCCACGGCGAGGCGGTGTCGATCGGGATCGTCGTGGATTCGACCGTGGCGGTGCTCGAAGGACGGCTCGACGAGACTTCGCGCGACCGCATCGCGTCCACGCTCGCGTCGCTCGGTCTGCCGACGTGGGACGATGCCGCTCACGATCACCACGAACTGCTCGCCGGACTCGAGGAGTTCCGCGAGCATCTCGGCGGCCCCTCCGGCATCGCGCTGCCCACGTCGATCGGTGCGAGCGTCGACGATGCTCGTCCCGATGTCGATGTCGTGCGACACGCCCTCGAGCGGTGCGCAACGGCGTCCTGAGTGGGTCGGGACTTCGTCGGCGTGCCGTGACGCTCAGGCGTTCGCCGCGGCGGGCACCCGGTCGGCGTAGCCCTGCGGATGGCTCTCGTGCCACGCCCACGCGGTCTCGACGACGTCGCGGATGGTCGGGTACTTCATCTTCCAACCGAGCTTCGTCTTGAGCTTCTTGGGATCGGCGACCAGCGCCGGGGCGTCACCGGGGCGTCGTTCGCAGATCTCCAGCGGGATCTCGCGGCCCGTGACCTCCTCGCACGCCTTGATCACCTCCATCACCGAGTTGCCGTCTCCGGTCCCGATGTTGAAGACTTCGCGGGTGGTTGGGGTCGTCGCCTGGATCGCCAGCCAGTGCGCGGAGGCGAGGTCGGCGGTGTGCACGTAGTCGCGGATGCAGGTGCCGTCGGGCGTCGGGTAGTCGGTGCCGAAGACCTTCAGCGAGTCCATCCGACCCTGAGCCACCCGCAGCACCAGCGGAATGAGGTGGGTCTCGGGATCGTGGTCCTCGCCGTGCGAGCCGTCGGCGTCGGCGCCGGCGGCGTTGAAGTACCGGAGCAGGGTGAACCCGAGGCCGTAGGCCTCCGCAAAGTCGCGGATCATCCACTCGACGGCGAGCTTGGTCCGGGCGTACGGACTGCAGGGCACCTGCTCGGACTCCTCGCTCATGGGCATCTTCGGATTGAGGCCGTAGGTCGCACAGGTGCTCGAGAAGAGCATGCGATCCACCTTCGCCTCGCGCATCGCGGTCAGCAGACTGAGCGTTCCGGCGATGTTGTTGCGGTAGTGGTGGTCGGGATTCGTCACCGATTCGCCGACGTAGGTCGCTGCGGCGAAGTGCATGACCGCCTCGATGCCGCGCTCCTTCATCAGCGATGCGAGCTTCGCGGTATCGGCGATGTCGCCGACCACGAGACGATCCGCGGGCACCGCGTCGCGATGGCCGAGACTGAGGTTGTCGTAGGCGATGGGGTCCGCACCCTGATCGATCAGGTGACGAAGGCAGGCGGACCCGACGAATCCGGCTCCGCCGGTGACGAGGATCTTCATGGTCGTGCTCCTGTCCGAATCATCGGCCCATCAGCGGCCCGAATCCACTCCGCGAAGGCCGACGGACTCCTCCCGAGCCAGCAGCATTCCGATCGCGTGGCTCAGATCGGCGGCGACGAATGCGCCGACGGGAATGGCGTTCTCGTCGACCCCCGCCCCCTCGCCGGTCCGGACGAGGATCGAACTCCGGCATCCCGCCCGTAGGCCGGCCTCGAGATCCGTCAGGGCGTCCCCGACCATCCAACTGCGCCCGAGATCGATGTCGAGTTCCTCCGCGGCCCGGTGCAACATGCCCGGATTGGGCTTTCGATCGGCGTGGGGCGGCGCCCCGTCCGTCGGGGGAACATGCGGATTCCAGTAGATGGCGTCGAGCCGAGCCTCGACACCCGCGGCATCCTCGAGCAGCGCCTGAAGATGCTCGTGGATGGCCTCGAGGCCTTCGGCGGAGAGCATCCCGCGACCCACCACGGACTGGTTGGTCGCAAGCACCGCAAGGCGACCAGTCGAGCGAAGACGAGCGACCGCCTCCGCGGCGCCCGCGACGAGGCGAACATCCTCGACCCGATGCAGATGATGGACATGCTCGATGAGCGTGCCATCGCGATCGAGGAACACGGCCGGGCGCCGCATCAGCGGCTCCCCGATACGAGACCCGATGCGAGATCGGCCTCGGCCTGCCGCAGCGATTCGGGCGTCCCGATGTCGCGGTGGTATCCCGCGTGCAGGATTCCCCGCATGCGTCCGGCGATTCTCGGCAGCAGGTCGAAGGCGATGTCGAAGCCGCCGACGTCCGCGAGCTCGCGGAAGAGATCCGCGTCCACCACGTAAATGCCCGCGTTGGCGAGATCGCTGCGGGGCGACTCAGGCTTCTCGACGAACGAGACGATCCGGTTGTCCTTGTCGAGCTCCGCGATGCCGCATCGCCGCGGCTCGTCGCATCGGAAGAGGACCATCGTGAAGGGGTCCGCGTGGCCACGGTGGAACGCGAGAACCGAGCCCAGATCGACCGAAGAGAGGTTGTCGGCGTAGACCACGACGATCTCGTCGCAGCCATCAGCCAGGTCTCGGTTGGCGGAGATGGTGCCCGCGGAGCCGAGAAGCTCCGCCTCGAAGGACTCCACGAACCGAGGTGGGGCGCTTCGATTCGCGATCTCGATCCAGTCGCGCACCGGTTCGGGCAGGTGGTGGGTGTTGATTCGCGCCTCCGCCACTCCAGCGGCGGCGAGGGCCTCCCGCCAGTGGTCGAGCAGGCTGCGACCACCGATCTCGACGAGGCACTTCGGAACGCGATCGGTCAACGGTCGCAGGCGCGTTCCAAGTCCGCCGGCAAGCAGCAGAGCGCCGGTTCGGCGATCGCCGGCCTCGCTCACGCGCCGGCTCCCACCGGGCGAACCACCTGCATCTTCTCCATCAGCTTCTGGCACTCCTCGAGGATGCGCCCTGGATCTTCAGCCGTGTCGAGCCACTCGCGATACTCCGAGACGCTGTCGTGCACCGTGCGTCGCGGCGACCACCCCAGGGCCTTCAGCTTGGAGACGTCCGAGCAGATGTGGCGGGTGTCGCCGAATCGGTACTTGCCGCCGGGCTCGCGGGGCAGATCCTCGGTTCCGAACACCTCGGCGACCACGCCGGCGAAGTCGAGAACCGTCATCGGCCGATCGCCGCCGACGTTGAACATCTCATAGTCGGACCGCTCATCCTCGAGGACCAGCACGTTGGCGTCGACCACGTCGTGGATGTTGACGAAGTCGCGGATCTGCATGCCGTCCTCGTAGATCGGCGGGGCCACCCGCTGATGCGCGGCGAGCGAGAACACCCGGCACGCGCCGCTGTAGGCGTTGTGGAAGCTCTGCCGGGGCCCTTGCACGATCGAGTACCGCATCGCCACGGTGGGAATGTCGTAGCGCTCGCCGAGGCGCAGGGCGAACTGCTCCTCGGCGATCTTGCTCATGCCGTAGGGGTTCTGCGGATTGGCGACGGTCTCGTCGGTCGCTTGCCATTGCAGAGGCCCTTGGAATCCCTCCGGCGCCTGGCACTCGAAGACCCCCCGACGCAACTGGGCGTCCGGGCGCATGTCCGGCAACAGCGTGCGCCCCTCGGCGTCGCGGTAGAGGCCCTCGCCGAGCGTCGCCTGTGAACTGGCCACGATCACCCGCTTCAGGGGCAGCTTCTCGCGGACGGCAAGCTCGAAGATCCGGGCCGTCGAGGCGACGTTGACGTCCACGAATCGACTGAACTGCGGCAGGTAGTCCTGAAACGCCGCGAGGTGGTAGACCGCATCGCACCCTTCGAGTGCCGCAAGCAGCGCGTGCTCGTCCCGCACGTCGCCGCGTACGAATTCGATGCGGGAATCGAGGTACTCGGGAACCCGGTTTCCCGGATGCACAGGCTCTTCAAGGCTGTCGAGCACCCGTACCCGATGGCCCTTCGCAAGCAGTGCATCGGCGGTGTGCGATCCGATGAATCCGGCGCCGCCGGTGATGAGGATGTTCATGCGGCACCTCCCTGCAACGCCCTCGCCGTGGTCGGCGTGGCGGCGGTTGCACAGTGACCCGGATGATCGCTGATGAAGATCACGCGGCTGCCGAGGCGGTCGATGCCGAAGCGAACCTGCTGGGGCTGACCGAGGGCTTCGAGGATCGCCTCGTGGCGCTCGGGCGGTGCGATCAGATAGACGAAGCCACCCCCGCCGGCCCCGAGCAGCTTGCCGGCCTGGGCGCCGGCACGGCGTGCCGTCTCGTACATGTCGTCGATGTCGCTCGAGGAGATGCCGAAGCCGAGCGATCGCTTCAGGCGCCACCCCTCGTCGAGCAGCGCCGCGAACTCGTCGACGTCGCCGCGCCCGGCAAGCGCGCCTCGCATCTCGCCGGCGAGGTCGCGCATCGCGCGAAGCGTCGCCATCTTGTCGGCGGTGCCCTCGCTCTGGCGCTCCAGAATTCCGTCGGCGCTCCGCTGCTTCGCGGTGTAGACGAGCATGCTGCGGCGTTCGATCTCGGCGACGGTCTCCCGGGCGCAGGGCACCGGTTCGACCTGCACCGATTCGTCGGGGTTGAAGCGGATGTAGTTGATGCCTCCGAACGCCGCGGCGTACTGGTCCTGCTTCCCGATCGGCTTGCCGAGTCGGTCGATCTCGATCTCGCACGCCTGTTCGGCGAGATCGGTCGCACTCGAGACCCGACCCTTGTAGGCGTGCAGGGCGTTCAGCAGCCCGACGGTGAGGGTGCTGCTCGATCCCATGCCCGTGCCCGCGGGGAGATCGCCGATCGTGGTGATCTCGAGATGCCGCCCGAGTTCGGTCATCTCCAAGGCGGTGCGCACGATGGTGTGTTCGACCTCGGCGACGGTCTCGGCGATCTCGGTCCGGCTGTAGGCGACGCGAACACTGCTCTTGAAACGAGGGCTCACGGTCACGTACATGTGGCTCTGCAGGCCGACCGACAGAACCGCGCCCGGTTCGCTCCGATAGAACGCGGGCAGATCGGTTCCGCCTCCGGCGAAGCTCACGCGGTAGGGCGTCTGAGAGATGATCATGATCGGCTGTCTCCAACGGCTGCGAGAGGGCGAGACTCGGCGCGACGCGGCGACGCCTGATCGGGACGGAGACGACCGCCTCGGAAGATCTGGAACAACGGCTCGAGACATCGGTCGAGGTCGAACGTCTCGATGACGCGCGATCGACCCGCCTCCGCAAGGCGCGTTCGAAGCTTGAGGTCGCCCGCGAGTCGCTCCAAGGCATCCGCGAGGGCCTCGACATCACCCGCCTCCACCAAGAGGCCCGTCACGTCGTTCTCGATGAGATCGGGAATCCCGACGAGGCGAGTCGACACCGCGGGCAGTCCGCAGGCCATCGCCTCCATCAGCATTTGCGGGAGACCGTCGACGTCGCCGTCGGGGGCCCAGACGCAGGGGAGGCAGTAGACGTGGCCCGCGGCCATGAACTCGGGAATCCGTTCCTGAGGCAGCAGTTCGCCGGTCAACTCGACGCGATCCTCGAGACCGAGCTTGGTCACCTGCGCTCGAAGTTCACCCTCCAGCGGCCCGCTCCCACCGATGCGGCATCGCAAGTCGACCCCCCGGTCGCGAAGCACGGCGCAGGCGGCGATGAGATCGGCGAAGCCCTTCTTCGGGACGAGCCGCCCCGAAGACACCACCGTGAACGGTCCTTCCGCCTCCCGCTCGGGCGGCGCGAAATGGCTCGTGTCGATGCCGCAGTAGACGACCACCAGCTGCTCCGGGCGCGCACCCTCGGAAAGGTAGAAGCGGCGATGGAACTCGGAGATGCAGACGATCCTGTC
>Ga0075479_10000706_pt1 | contig 14845 bp, 10 predicted proteins | sample DEB08_DNA_8_FD_76341 | JGI IMG/M metagenome (GOLD analysis project Ga0075479, IMG submission 76341) | Aqueous microbial communities from the Delaware River and Bay under freshwater to marine salinity gradient to study organic matter... | ecosystem: Environmental > Aquatic > Marine > Coastal ... | reverse complement strand
CATCGTCTGACAAAGATCTCCATAATGTTCGATCGAATTTCCATGAGCGTTTAAAAGAGTTGTAAAACTTGCCGATTGTTTTATGACCTTCGCTGCCGAGGTAAGGCAGTCGAATGTAGCGGCCAGCAGGTTACAGTTTTTACCTGACATAATGATGTATGGCATCTCAAGACCTCTACTGTGGTGGTCAGGGACTGGCACATCTTTTTATTTTTTTTATTTTTCCCGTAACATTTATTGGTAACGCAAAAAGGTTTAATTAGAGAATAAACATACAGAATGGAATTATGATGAAAAGATTTACACTGATTGAACTTTTAGTTGTTGTATCAATAATTGGGATTCTTGTCAGCTTATTGTTACCTTCATTGAACAAAGCACGTCGCGAAGCAAGAATTGCTGTATGATCTAAGAAAAGTAACTTGGAACCAAAGGGCAAATATGTCGGACTATTACAGAAGTCTTAGCGATAAAACAATTCTCATTGGGGCATGCTATAAGTGTCCCCTCGAAAAACCAAAAGATTATTGTGCACTGGAAGAGATTAAGTGTGAATCATACAAAGAGGCTTTTAACAAAATTCAAAACCTAACACCTAAAGAACAAGCTATACTGGCACATAGATGCCGTCAATGCATGAAGGAGTCAGAGTAATTTACAAAAAAAAGCAGCCTCGAAAGGCTGCCCAAAAATTAATATTTTATAAAAGATTACTTGAGAGATTTAATTCCCCAAATTTCAAAACCAAATGGAAGCCAGTGTTTAATGGTCAGCGTTGGGTTTGGCTTAAAGGTTCAGTTTATTTAGGGAACTTAAATACCAATGCCTGGCCTTCGGCTTATGCAACTCCGAAGTTTTTAAGTGATAACTCTCGTAAAGCTTTATTTTCCTGTAAGGTCAATAGAAATAACTTTCATAACATTACAAATTTTGCACATGGTGTAATCGGAGAACAAAGAGTGAATCCAGCACTGGAGCCAATAGGGGAGAATCTCGCTGAAGGTACCAATGTAACAAGGCTTGATGGAAGTGGTAGATTTGAACGAAGTTTACAAAAATACTCTGCCTTAAACAATGGTCAGGATTTCTTATACTTCACAGAGAAAGATTAAAAGCCAGTGTAGAACTATTTACCGTAAACTATCAATGTTTTTTTACTGTAGATACCCAAAAGAATACTGAATACTTTTAGGTCAGCAAAATAGATTTCTTCAATTCCTGCTTTCCTTGCTTCATTGAGCATATGCTTACCAGGCAGCTCACCCAACTATGAACGATTCATTTGGATATGATACTGCCATTCGAATAGTAGATGATTCTAAATGGCCTGTATTAAGCGATTTTAATATGGTCGGCAGCACTTGGTCCATATCGAATCACAATAAGTCTGGCGTTCAAACCAAAACATTCAACAGAGATATTACTGATGAAATTGTACTCAAAACATTTAGTATTGGAGGTAACTCCTGCTATATAGACGGTTCCGTCAGGTGGTTCACTCCAAGTGCCATGACTTTTTATAAAGAAACCTCAGATGGGGTTAAAACCGGAATGTATAAAGTTCTGGATTAAGTCCCTATAAAAAGCCCTTTTTATAGGGCTGCTGAGCTTTCAAAATGTATAATAAAAACAATCTTCTTTCCCCATGAAAACTCTCAAAAACTCAACGATATGGATGCCGTTCTGGCAAAGACTGCTGAAAAAGAGTGGCGCATTCATATTTCTAAGCTAGCCTGGGAAAGTATTCGCAACAATTACCAAGAAAATGCTCAAAATGTGTTTGATCTAGTTATCAAGGGAATGCCGAATAAGGAAATAGCTGAAAAGCTCGATATGAGGCAAAATAGCGTTGCCGTATTCAAAAAGAGAATCACCGAAGCCCTCAGAGATGAAATTCTAAGACTCGATGATTTCCTTTCTTGATTATTAAGTAAGGAATCTTTTAATAGCCCCTGTTTGTTGACGATTTTTGCGAGACATCGTCTGACAAAGATCTCCATAATGTTCGATCGAATTTCCATGAGCGTTTAAAAGAGTCGTGTAGAAGTTGCCGATTGTTTTATGACCTTCGCTGCCGAGGTAAGGCAGTCGAATGTAGCGGCCAGCAATGTCCAGGTTACAGTTTTTGCCTGACATAATGATGTATGGCATCTCAAGACCTTTACTGTGGTGTGTTTCGCCTCCGGACGGGAAGTAGAAGATCATTGTGTTATCGAACATATTGCCCTTACCTTCCGGAATAGTTTTAAGTTTTTCAATGATGGAATTGATCTGATCTAGATGTGAAATACGGGTGACAGCTCTGGAACCTTCGTTACTCAAACCTCCTGCAGAGGCATTATGTCCTAAAGCATGAAGGTTCACAGTGGCGCTTTCGATTCCCGGGAAGCCGTTTAATGAAGTTCCGATAGTATCCATGACGTAAGAAACAACATTCGTTAATCCAGAAGCCATCGCCGCGACCAGTACATCTGTCATGGCAGCCTGCTTTTGGGGCGTAGTCGCGTTAAAACCTCCATCGGCATGTACCTTATTTAATTCCGGCATATACTTCGCAGCACCTGTTGCTTTACTGGCTAATTGATTGTTGCGTTTGATCATCTCATCAAAAGAATTAATACGGTTTAGTAATGCACGTTTTTGTTTACTGTTTTTAACTTTACTAAGAGCTCTCTGAAGTTGACTCTTATGAAAGTTTATCATCGCCGTATCGGACTCAACTGACTTTGGGTCCAGCACACATTTGAATACTTGGTTGAACGCTGTTTCAGGATCTGCGTAACAACTGTTTCTTTGATATAGAGATGGAACAGAAAAACCAGGGACAATGCCCTTTCTATTATCTACCAATGATAATTCTACACTCGTAAATGGAGACGGATTTAAAAAACCGAGCTCATAATCAACTGTGACCCTTTTTAGGGCGCTGGGACTACTCGCTTTTGAATGAAAGGCACCCAAAGTAGAACTGTGTGAATAGTGACCATTCTCAATCATAGTAGCAGAAATGCCCTGTAGAATGGTCATGTGTTCTTTATGTTTGTCCAAAACTCTCATCCACTTAGGGAGTTCGTGCTTATCCAGATCAGCTTCAAAAGTACTTTTGCTGCGCTCCAGTGACTTTTCCTGCTGTGAAAAGCTCGGAAGGGCAAGTTCATGCGGTCTTAGTCCATTAGATTTACGGATGAAAATAAAACGCTTTGGACCTTCTAGATTTTGGTTCTTAGCATGAAGCTTGTTAAAGCCTGGAGCCAAAGCCATGGCAGATGCACTTAGAGCAGATGTTTTTATAAAGTTTCTTCTGGTAAGCATTTTTAGTCCTCGATAATTTTTTTGCGGTAAATAAATGAATCAGATGTTAGAAGCGACACAATTACGGCGTCAAAACTGCCACCACTTTTGAGATAAGCCTGATCTGCATCAATGAGTGATTTAGAGTCTGAAAGCATTTCATTCCGTCCCATAAAATAGCGAAAGGCATGTCGGATAATCGACTGTCTAACTTTTTGGGATTTTGCCAAACGCTCGGTTAATTCCAAAGCATTATTAACTTTACCGTCCAACTCTTTATTACCGGTTCCATGCAGCACTCCGGCGGTGTTTACCGGCAGTGTTTTATAGGTGCTCCTCCCATCCATGAATTGACCACTAAAATTATCTTTTTTATTCTTTGCTGTTTTTCGCAAATGCTCTTTGTACTCCAAAGGTTCTTCAGTTCTGTACCTGCCGAAGTCATCATACATCTCAAAGGCATTACCAAGAGGATTCATCTTTACGTGGCATTTCCAGCAGTATTCCTGCCCGACTACTTTATCGAATCGCTGGCGCAAAGTTTTGTGATGATCTTCCGGTACAACGGCATCAACAGTCACAGGTACTTCCGGAATAGTTCCGGCAAGCAGTTTTTCTCTGATCCATTTCCCCCTTAGAACAGGATCAGTATGATCATTTTGTGAATGTGCGGTTAACCAGGCGGGATGCGTCAGTAAACCTCGTCTATTATCCATTTTTGCCGGTTGCTCAGCAGGGTACTCCCATTTATCTAAATTATAATTAACATAGAACTTAGCAACATAAGCATTTTGAAGTCCTTTTCCTGAACGACTTGCGCCCTGTTTTGCAATAGGTATAGATGATTTCTGCCCCTGCCCGTAGAGCCTGTCTACTGTCTTCATCTTATGGAGGAAACCTTGCAGTATATCTCCATATTTTCTCTTCTCTTTGAGCGATTTTGCATCGATTTTACGATATCCGGAAAAGCCTATGGCATTGATAACATCTTTGTGTGCCAAAAGATCTTCTTTCGTAAACTTCTGCCAATTTTTGTCTTTGAAGTAATTGTAGGCATATCTGTTTTTATCAACAATTGATTTCATTGACTGGTTATCTCCGGAGTGAAAAACATAGTATTTATCTGTGGTCAGAATTTCCTCAAAGACATTTTTGTCCTTCTTTAAAATATGCTCGATCAGCATGTCGGCCTCGGCAACCAGATGATATGAAGCCCGGTCATATCTAATAGCTCCAAAGCGTGATTCATCTTTGAAAATGTCTATTAAATAGGGGTAACCTAAAAATTCACGGAAAAACCTGAGTTTACGAATAGGCAGATTGGTGATATTGGGGTAGGCCAGCTTTTCATTCTCAATATATGAATCAACCATGTAATATTGATCGCGCTTTTTCAAAAGGCGTTCTATTTCGCGTTGGTAATCGTCTTTGCTGTTTAGTCTGCCCTCAATAGCGGCATTTTGAAGTTCTTGGTCCGGGCCGCTGTCTGTTAAAGCATAAGATATTGCATAACTGGCGTCTCTGGGAGAAAGCCTACGACGTCCATGTTTATCTTCTTTCCCAGAGCCAATTTCATAGCGGACAACAAACTCTTCATTGATCATAACTGTTTGAATTATCTTTTGGGCTGCATCAGCTCTGTTGAGTGTATCGGTGTAAGAACTCAATAAGTTTCCATACTGCTCAAGTTCTCCAGTAGTTGGTTTACGCTCTAGAAGTTTTACAAAAATTACATTCAGGAAATTATTTACCTGACTGTCAGAAAGGGGGGATTCCTTAGCCTGTTTTTTTCTGAAATCTTCATCCCATTGTGCAAAGCATTTGTTTATAACTTGTCTGTAAGTATCGCCTTTCTGGCGGAGTTTGAGGATGGTACTATAGATAATACTGCTGATTTTATTTGGTCTGAAATTTATTGAGTTAAGCTTGGCATATTGTTCATTCATCATGGATCCACTAATTAGAGCCATGTTGGCATTGAGGACGCCGATATAACGCATTAATTCATTTTCATCAAATCCCCGGTAAAACCATTCTTCTTCGCAAAGAGAGATTATTTTTCTTTTGATTTTTAATCTTTTGGGTGAGTTATAATTAGCATCAATTCTCTCCTTCTTGCTCTTATATTTTTTGGGAAATATCTGTAATAAATCGCGATCTTCCTGACTTATCTGCGGCCAGACTCTTCTCATAGTATCAAATAGAACTGGAAGTGAAATAGTTTTAACCCTCCGGTTCAGCCTGTTTCTATTCTCATCTTTTAAGATGAGGAGGTCAGTCGTGATGGATTTAAACTCAGGTAAGAGCTCTTTATCATTCTTGAAAATGTGTTTGAAAATATAATAGTCCTTTGTTGTAAGCAGTTTTCTAAGATATTTTTGATTGTTTTTATGCTTCAACTCAGCAGAGCTTAATACAGCAGCGGTTGCTTTGACCAAGTCATTATCTGTGTGGCCGCCGACAATTGATTTCTTGGCCAGTTCGACTATGTAGCTGGCAAAAGCTTTCGAGTTTTCGACCATGGTCTGAAACTGGCCATTATCAAAGCTATTATTGGCGTAATAACGCACTCCTGATTTTCTAGGCAGTAAAAAAGGGTTTACCGATTTTGAATGAGCAATACTCTTGATAACTTCTCTTTTTTTGTCAATTGTGCGCTGAAAGGCTTTACCGTATAGAAGGTTCATTTTTTCGTTGAAAATAAATTCACTAACCAACCACTTCCGGTCATAAGTAAATGGTTTTAGATGTTTACTTTCTCCTGAAAATAACTTTTCGTGATCTAGGTAATTGCCATATTTAGGGGCGCTGACCTTTTCAGCAAGGTTATTGGCGTTATGTGCTTTTAATTGATGCTCAATCAGGTCCACAATGCCTTTTCTTTCCTCAGAAGTTGGCTGTTTTTTCTTTTTCTCCGGTGGCATAAGTTTCAAAAACATCTGTTCCTGAACACTGGCTAAAAGTTCCAAGCGTTCTTGAGATTTTAGGTCCATTAGATTATCCAGACGGATATCGCCTTTCTGAACATCTTCATCATGACAGTCAATACAGAATTTCTGTAAGGAGAATTGAATATGGTCAAGGATTGGCACATCTTTTGCAATTACAGGAAAATGTCCAAACAGTGTAAATATAAGTATTATCTTTAAAAGCTTCATAATACCCTTTTTATGATTAGGTTTTTATAAGCTTTTTCGAGATACTGAAAATATGTTACACTTGAACTTAAAAACTTACAGAATTTTTCTTCAAAATTTGTTTTGCCAATAAATTCTCATACTTTTTTTTCTTTCCGTAACATTTACTGGTAACGCAAAAAGGTTTAATTATGCCTCCCACTTTTGACGCCATTTATGGAGAGGACGTAGTCAAAAAAGGAGCTCAAAACTTTTTTTATTTCTTGCCCCGAAAACCTACAATTCCCGCTACCGCTTCTTAAGGATGGAACTCACTCAGTAGGAGCATATGCTTACCAGGCATCTCATCCAACGATGAACGAGTCATTTGGATATGAGACAGCCATTCGATTAGAAGGTGATTCTAAATGGCCTGTATTAAGCGACTTTAATATGGTCGGCAGCAATTGGTCCATATCGAATCACAATAAGTCTGGCATTCAAAGCAAAGCATTCAAAAAAAATATCACTGATGAAATTGTACTCAAAACATTCAGCATTGGCGGTAACTCCTGCTATATAGACGGTTCAGTCAGGTGGTTCACTCCAAGTGCCATGACTTTTTACAAAGAAACCTCAGATGGGGTTAAAAGCGGAATGTATAAAGTTCTGGATTAAGTCCAAATGAAAAGCCCCAAAAAATGAGGCAGAAATAACTGCTTTAGGTCATGAGGAAATCACAATTAAACCTCGTTTTACGCACAATAACTCTCCAGACGGCGTTGTCGGTATAGTATTCCGGGATGAAGCAACTTATCTATCTATTGCCATCAGAGGATTATTTTTAAGAAAATCCCGGTAGAGAATCCCTTTAACATTTTGTAAATCTTCCAAGCAGATATTTTCTTTTAAATAATTTATAGCTTCTTCAGTCAGCCATAAACACATATCGTCTGGAAGCTCGTTTGTAAGGTGTTTAAAATCCTCATATGACATTTTTTTGTACATGAATCTCTAAGTAATTTAATTTTATGGGATGACTTATTAATTAATGAAATAACTTTCTGCTGAAAGCTTAACGGTCAGGTCTGCCGACAATTTACCGAAGGCGGCCTGTGCAGCTTTACCATAGGCAGTTTTAGGGTATTTTGCTGCGAGATTCCTCAAAGGTGCAAGGTTAAATGCATTGAGCTTCTTGGTTTTATTTATTCTTTCTATGATATTGTGAAAGTCCCGGCCCAGTTTTAATTTTGCCGCATTCTCTTTGCTCTTAAAGAACGTGATATAGTGCTGCAGCTTTTCATCATAGGCAGGAATTCCTTTGTACATTCTGGAATTGTTTTTGATCATCATGTAAACACTGTAAATATCGCCTGAAGAATCCAGCTTATTAATCAATAACAAATGCTGTTCAACATTAGCAACAATCATCTTCGTCAACATTTTATTGATCTGACCTTCAGGTTTTTTACTCTTCTTAAGATTTGCCATTGCCTGCGACCATTGATTCACTTTAACTAGCCCAACGACTCTTTTCAGATCTGCCGGCAGATCAATAAAAATGGGAAAGTTCTTAATGCCGGCACTTTCATCTTTCTCAACTGAACCACCGTTCTCTCTTACCCAGGCCAAATATTTTGCCGCAGTTTTTGGTCCGGGCATCCACCAGCTGGCACCGTTTGATTTCAAAGTGATCTTAACTTTGTCGTGATAGGTGCGCTTTCCATCCATAGAAATTTGTGCCGATACATAGCCGCCAACTTTTGATGGATTGACATCGATTAATTTATATGGCTTCCCAACAGGAACATTAAACGGCACTCTGAAAGCCATAGCTTCATCGAGCCAGATGGCCGTCAGGTCTGTGCTGCCTCTACCGCTGTGTCCGCCTTTCTTATTATGATCAATAATCGATGTACAGGCCTGCTTTGCTTTAAATGCCGCTTCACACCATCCAAAGTGAGATTTACGGCGATCAATATTTTGATACATGTTAGCATAAGTGGCATTGAAGTACATTGGCACTCCTGTAACTCGTTTTGGAAAATTCATAGTCCAAATAGCTGAGTGATCAAGAATCACCGCAATGGCTCTTTCCTGATTTGCCGCGGCCCAGTCCGCCGCAGCGCGACCACCTTTACTGATTCCCTGAACTATAGCCCCGGCAAATTCAATTTCAGGCCTGCTTGCAGCTTTAGCAGCAGCAGCAAGCAGTGCTTTGCTGAAACCCCTGCCCTCATCAAGCCTAGCAATAAGCGCTACATGGTTTTTATAGGCAAATTCTTTGAGAGGACCTCCAACATTTTGCATCACACCTCGAATGGCTGGTTGGTAATCACCTGAATACTGGGGAATATAGATGGTGTTGGATAGATCTTTGCCATTAAGTTTATATTGGACACTGACCGATTTAAAATCCTGAGCGGATAAACTGCCCAGCATAAATATAAAACAAACTATTAAAATTGATTTCATTACTCTTTTCTATTCAAATATTTTAATTTAAGACCGGCACTGCCGCCATTCCAATCTGTGTAGCGCTACCTTTCTGTACGGATAAACGGGTTATTTCGGGCTACTTGCGCCCAATCTTTACAGCTTCAGCAAAACTGATCAATTTGCGAGGAGACTTATCCTCTTCAATCGCCTTGGTTGTTGCTTTGAAGGCTCTCGCAAATTTACCGAAGTTGGGCATTTTACCTTCCTTGGTCAGGTAGGTTTTCTTCAGTTCTGCAAAGGCTGATTTTGCATTGGCGCCATACTTGCTTAAGGCGGCCCAGCAAGCGTTCCTTTTGAATGAATGTTTTCCACTTGGCAAATTGTGGATATCAATAGCATACTGAATTCCTTCTTTTATATTCAAATTCGCCAGTATGGCAACTGCAGCGCCAAGAGTATCTCCCGGATTGTGGTATGAGTGATACGTCGGGTCTTTATCTTTAATGATATGCATAATTTTAGCCGCAACGATATGGAAGTCTTCAATGGGAATATTAGCAATCATCTTAAGGCCCTGAGCACGTACAGTCTGACGCTTGTGGTCCATAAGCTTATTTGCTGCTTTATAGAAAAGGGCTTTATCTTTTACCATGCCGGATTTATAAGGAGTTCGGCAAAGAATATTGAGGCTTTTACCCAAAGCTTCATCTACTGCAGCGACATAATCATCTTCTCGGTTTTGCACCAATAATGTTAAAATATCCTGATAGTATTTCCTAGCGGGATCACCCATGTAAGCTAACGCAGATGCCGCTCTTGCTCTGATTTGAGGAGTTTCTTTAATATTGCGTAAAACCGCACCGACATCATCCATATGTTTTAAAGCTACATCTTTAGGGCAGCCATAGCCAAAATAAGCAACCGCATCCTGCCTTTGATTTTCAGTTCCTTCTTTTATCATTTTAAGCAGATGGGGAATAAGATCGCCTTTCTTTGAACGCAAATTCCAAACCGCATTTCTTCTCACTTGTGGAATTGGATGGCCAATCATTGATAGTAATTCATCTGCACTGCTGTTTTTATAATCAATTTTACTGAGTCCCACTGTTTCTTTAGCCTTAGTGCTGTTTAGCCACAGTGACTTATCCGGGTTTTTGCCAGTGATATAGAGGTTTCGTCTAGCGAGGCAAAGTGAAATCAAAATGCCATCACCAACTCTGCCTATTTTATCTTTCATCGTGCCATTCCAGGAAATTTTGCCATCCCATGTCCTGTACATGGTGTAAAGCCAACGAGATTCTTTAAAGAATTCTGCTGTAGCCTCCGGACCAGACAAACTGACTCCAAGTGCTGTTAAAAGAATATTAAAATAAGAAGAGCCATGTCCTCGTTCAAGAGTTCCATGAGATGCGACACTTAATTTTGAAAAGAATGAAGCACCTTCTTTATCTCCTATAAATTCCATTGCTAAAGCAGCTGATGCACTCATGCCGTTATTGTTAAACTCCCTGGTATTTGGCCCATGAACTCCATATGGAAAAGTGCCTTTACCAATATGACTGGCAAAATACTTATAAGCTCTCTCTATACCCTTGTTAAGATCTGCATCTTCAATGCCACATTTTTTGGCATAAAGCATTCCCAAAAAACAGGTCAAACTAGGTTGGTTCATCTGCGCATAACCGGGAAGGCGGCCGTTTCGTTCAGGTGTCGCAAGTTGATGTCCCCAGATGCCGCCAGCATCCTGTCCTTTAGCCAGGGTAACTGCATAAGCCTCCATGTGAGGCAGGACTTTTTTGTCGCCGGTCAACAGGTAATATTCTCCCATAGCAATTAACCTGTAGCCCCAACCCCAGGTAATGTACATTTTATTTTCCCTGGAGCTCTCCCATTCATAATTGGCATATTCTTTGGCGGCTTCTTTACCGCCAAGAGCCATTTTAGCGAGCATTTCTAAATAAAACCTGTCAAGCTTAGGCTCTTTGGGCTTACTGTTTTTAGGATAAACTTTTTTAAACTGAACAGTAGCTGCCTGCTTTAAGATCGCTTCAGTTTTGGGACAATTATAGGGTGAAGTTGCACTATAACTGCCTAGGACTTTCAAAGTCAGTTCGACTGTTTTGCCACCTTTTATCATCAGCGTTAATTTACCGGCACCTTTTTGGGATTCAGCAATATCGATCGCAGCGGCTAATTCACGACGTACATCTTTTTTAAATTTAGATTTACCAACGCCGATTATTTTCATGCCTGGCTTTAATTTTCCATCTGCCGGTGATCCTTTATCGACAGCGGTCACGCTAATCACATTTTTGCTGTGTTTACCAAATAGTCCGGTCGGTCCATATTGGAAGTCTTTGGAACTGGCTGCATAAAGTTCACCAAAAATGGCAAAAACTGCTATAAAATAAATAATGTACTTATATGTGTTTTTCATAATATCCTCATGTGAAGTTTAAATTCCGGGAGTTACTCTACTTCTTTCCTATATATAAATGAATCAGATGTCAACAGTGAAAGCACAACAGCCTTGAAGCTGCCACCACTGGCCAGGTAAGCCTTATCGGCATCTATCAGAGTTTGTGAATCTGATAGTATTTCATTGCGTCCCATAAAGTAACGGAAGGCATGGCGAATGATTGATTGTCGAACACGGTCTGATTTTCCTAAGCGGGAGATCAAGTCAAGGGCATCTTTAACTTTTCCGTCTAGGTTGGAATCCCCAGTGCCTGATAAGGCTCCGTTGGCTTGAACTGGGAGTTGTTTATATTCATTCGGGACATTAGGCTTTTCAGTTCCTTTTTTTGTTATGTTATCCGGATGTTCAAGGTCTTCCATAGTCCTGAAATGGCCAAAGTCATCGAACATTTCAAAAGGATATCCAAGTGGGTTCATTTTTTTATGGCATTTCCAGCATTCTGTTTTCTCTGTTGCTTTAACAAGCCTTGTTCTTAAAGTGTGATTCTTGTCTTCCGGAATAACTGCATCAACTGTTATAGGGACGTCTGGAACCGTTCCTGCAAGCAGTCTTTCTCTTATGAATAGCCCTCTTTTAACCGGATCTGTAGCAGCATTCAATGAATGAGCCGTCAACCAGGCGGGATGAGTTAGGATGCCCATTCTTTTTGGCAATTTCATTGGTTGATTGCGTTCATAGCTCCACTCATATTTGTTGATATTGTAGCTATAAACATGATTGTTTCTTTGATGGTCCGGCATTGGTGTAAAACCACGTGCCGATGTTTTTAGAATATATTTATATTTATTTTTTAGACCGTTCAATTGTCTTTTTGGGAAACTTCCATCGGGTCTCTTTTTTATACGTTCTGCTTCAAGAAATACATCAGTTAAGGCTTGATTGAAATTTGTGACTTTACTAAAAGTGGTCTTTAAAGTTTTTTTGTGTGCCCCAAGAGTTTTCCTAAAAGCTGTTTCAAATTTTTTAAGGTCTCCATTCCATGGGTGATTCACAAAGAACTTATCCGATGTTAAAATGTTCTCCAAGACGTTCTTATCCTGCCTTAAAAAGTAATCGGTGATTTGGTCTGCTTCGTGAATAAGATTCTTAGGAACTTGAGAGTAATTTTCACCATGGTAACGATTGTTGTCCTTAAAAACATCTATCGCTTTTGTATAGTTGAAGAAATCTCTAAAAAACCGTAGAATTCGCGGATTTTGAACAAAGTATCGTCCACGATTCATACTGATATTATCCACAGCCAGATTCTCGTTGCTCTGTAGAAGTCTGGAAACCTCTCTTTGATAGTCCTGTTTCGTTAGCAAACGCCCTTCTTTTGCGGCATTTTTCAATGCTTCGTCCGGCTCAGATTCTCCAAGAGCATAAGCTATTGAATAAGCAGCTTCAAGAGATGTAACTACTCTTCTGCCGTATTGATCCTCCTTACCGACCCCGAATTCATTTCTGTAGTAAAAATCCTGCTCCATCCAGACTGCAACCATCATCTTTTTCAGAGCCTCGTACGCTCCGGCAAACTTTACAGCGTCCTTAGTGAATGCGAGATATTCTTGCATATCGGAAGACGTCGGCTCACGCCTTAGAACTCGATTAAATTGAAAAGATATAACCTCTCTAAAAAGGGAGTCAGTTGGGATTGATTTACTTCTCAAAAACTTTGCCAATATTCCAGGAGTTTCCGGAAACATTTCGGTGAATTTAAGTTCTCCCTTTTCATTGTACGTTTTATCCAATGTTTCAAAGCCCATCTCAGAACTCACACTCAGTAAATCTTTTCTGGAGATCCACTCTGCATTTGCCAATAGAGTCTGTAACTGAGCCTCGCCTAGTTCAGTCTGATCATAATACTGTATGGCATCTGTAGTTGAAAGGGTGAAGGGGTTTCTTAGTTGAAATCTAGCACGAAATTTGTAGATAATTTTTTCATCACTCCCATAGAACTCATTGATTCTTTGATTGTAAATATATGGACTTATCAACCATCGACGGGCCGGAGACCAAGGCTTTTCTTTAATGTCTCCGGAAAAAAGTTTTTCATGGTCAATATAGTTACCGTAATGTGGCTTTTTCATTTTACCTTTAAAAGAGGACTTGGTCGAATTTTGCGCGTAAACGCCCTCTACCCATTTAATAAATCCTACTCGCTCTTTTGTCTCTGGCAGTTTCTCATCTTCAGGAGGCATATTTTGCAGCCACACGGCTTTTTCAATTTGGTTGAGAAGTTTGATCTTATCTGCTTTTTTGAGTTCTAAAAGATTATCAAGTCTGATTTTACCTTTTTGCTTTTTACTATTGTGACAGTCCGTACAATAATTTTTCAAAAATAAGTGGGCCTGCTCAGTCGTCAGCTTGGTATCGGCAAGCAAAATTGCTGATTGAAGAAGGATGGCGGAAATAATGATGAGGCACTTCATTTTAAGAAAATAGTCCTTTGATTGGTCCGCGTTGATCGAGTTTTACTGACTGCAGGTTTATGTCCAGATCGCCATAATGTTCGATTGGGTTACCAAAGGCATTAAGAATAGATGTATAGAAATTACCAAGAGTTTTATGACCTTCTCTCAAGTAATAAGGGTAACGTACATACATACCCTTTTTAGCGCTTGGAATATTATTGCCGGAAAAAATAACCGCAGGGAACTCCAAGCCTTCTGAGTGGTGCTTCTCGCCTGAGTCAGTAATATAGAGGATGAAAGTATTGTCAAACATGCTGCCACTGCCTTCGGGGGTCTGCTTGAGTTTTTCTATCATGTTGGATATAATCTTGAGGTGCTGCATGTTAATGATGGATCGGGCTTCTGAAGCAGGCACGTTATCAACAGTTCTTCCATGACCGACATTGTGCACGATGCCTCCAAGCCCGAGGTCCGGATATGAAGAATCGTTGGAGTCAAGATCAATATTGATAACATTTGTTAAGCCCGCTCTTAAGGTTGCTACGGCAATTTCAGCATGTGCTTCCTGCCTTTTACTGGTGCTTAATTCGTCTTTTAACAATTCTTTGCTGAGAACAGGTTTATACTTTATAAGTTTGTCTTTCATTCCTTCTAGAGTCAATTGTTTTTCATAAAGAGCTCTGATGGAAGCTCTGTAACTATCGAGCTTTTTCTTCTCAGAGACAGAAGCGCTTACTGCGGTATTTTGCTTTTGCCTTGATTCGATGAATTTAAGGAACTTTTTATTGAGCTGAAATCTTTTATTATCTATTTCTGTGTCAGCTACAGCGCCAAAAATATCCGCATAAGCAGCGTTGGGTGTATAGTATTCAAAATTGGAAATTCCCGGAGCTTTTACTGAAAAACCTTGTCCCACGCCGAGCATCTGCCGAGCTGCTGAAAAGCCCAGATGAGTTAAGGGGGAAGGAAAAAGTTTTGCCAATTCAAAGTCGAGCGAAGCTCTGACCAAATCACTGGAGGTAGCGGCTTTTTTATGAAGCATGAAAGTGGCTGCTCCAGGACCATGACCATTTGGGCCAGTCATTTTACCCGATAGCCCCTGCAAAATAGTCATATTGTCCTTTAAG
>Ga0075479_10000701_pt1 | contig 14877 bp, 8 predicted proteins | sample DEB08_DNA_8_FD_76341 | JGI IMG/M metagenome (GOLD analysis project Ga0075479, IMG submission 76341) | Aqueous microbial communities from the Delaware River and Bay under freshwater to marine salinity gradient to study organic matter... | ecosystem: Environmental > Aquatic > Marine > Coastal ... | reverse complement strand
GGGGTTGATCCCCCCCTATACCCCCTACCCTTAACTAAAAACGCTGGGTCCCTCCAATCTATAAAAGTATGCGTCCACGAGGTCTTTATAAGACTCTGTGTCTACGCCACAGACCTCTAAGGTTTTCCGTGGCCCTCAAAGGGGTTTTCAAATCCATCCAAAAGAAAAAATTTCCGTGGGCCACAAAGACCCCCTGAGGTCGCATATAATTACTCCGTGAGCCGCAAAGGAATGATGAGCAGCGAAGCGTCGAAGGACTTAATTTTTCATGTCTACAAGGATAACGAAGTAAAAGCGCATAACCTGACAGTAGAAGAACTAGAAACTCTCATTCACTCCAAGCAAGTAAAACTTGGAGAGGATGAGATTTTACCGTTAGAACTGTCAAAAAACACTGAAGGCTCGTATTGACAAAGAGCCTATATACAGGGTATGATTTCATTAAACCACTGAGAATTTTTCATGGCAAAAGGATTTAAAGTACAGGCAGCGACTCCAACTGCGCCTGTTGACGATTTTGATATTGAAGCATGTAAAGAACATATTCGTGGTAAGAAGATTGTCTTTTGTCTTCCAGGACGCGGATGTTCTTATACATTCTTGAAGAGTTTTGTACAACTGTGTTTTGATTTGGTGCAGTGTGGTGCAGCGATTCAGATCTCACAGGATTATAGTTCCATGGTGAACTTTGCACGTTGTAAGGTTCTTGGAGCCAACGTGTTGCGTGGTAAACATCAGATTCCTTGGGATGGGAAACTCGAATACGATTATCAGTTGTGGATTGACAATGACATCGTTTTCAACACTGAAAGTTTCTTCAGACTCTATCAGTTGGGGATGGAGAAAGAGATCGCAGCGGGTTGGTACGCCACTGAAGATGGTCACACGACTTCCGTTGCACACTGGCTTGACGAAGAATCCTTCAAAGCCAACCGTGGTGTGATGAACCACGAAACCGTTGAGACCATCTCGAAGAAACGCAAACCATTCACTGTGGACTACACAGGTTTTGGTTGGGTACTGATTCAAAAAGGTGTCTTTGAGAATCTTGAGTATCCTTGGTTTGCACCTCAAATGCAAGTCTTCGAGTCTGGTGAGGTTCAGGACATGTGTGGTGAGGATGTCAGTTTCTGTCTCGATGCAAAGAAAGCAGGCTTAGAGATCTGGTGTGATCCTCGTATCCGTGTGGGGCATGAAAAAACTCGCGTCATCTGAGGGAGTTTTTAGAGTTTGTGTCGAAGGGCGCGTAGTCTTCTCGGGTAATGAAGATGAAGCCCTTGACATGATCCAAGACCTCTCTGTACAATACTTTGAAACGGGTTCACCTGATCCGTCCACCATCACTTTAGAAAAAATTCCTGAGAATGGCTAAACTAAAAGCATCCCTAACAGGGAAAACGATTATTGAGTCAAAACCAAAGAATACTCGACAGGGTTGCGGTCAACACACTAAATATGCCGCAACTTCACGAAACAAAGCACGTAAGCGTTACCGAGGTCAAGGAAAATGAGTTATAACATCGAACTTCGCACTCCAGAAGGAACCGTAAACATCACCTGTGATGAAGACACCTATATCCTCGATGCAGCAGACGAACAAGGAGTTGATCTTCCATATAGTTGCCGTGCTGGTGCATGTTCTTCTTGCGCCGGTAAGGTTCTTGAAGGAACTTTGGATAATGAGGATCAAACCTTCCTTGATGACGAACAAATGGAAGCCGGTTACGCACTCCTTTGCGTGGCTTATCCAACTAGTGATCTTGTCATTCAAACGGATGTTGAAGAGGAACTCTAATGCAACTAGTCGTCAATCTCCCTCCTCAGAAAGTCTGGGTTCGTAAAGAATACCTCAGAGACCTTCAGGATGGTCATGGCGAGTTTGTAGAAGGCGTCTGGGTGTCGGCTAAGTCGATACCTGGGCGCGCATTTTATTTTGAGACATACTTGCCTGAATATGCAGCAATGTATGATAAACTCCCTATCAGTGCATTTGTGTCCCGTCCAGAGACGCCTGACCCCGATCTAGACCTTCCTAACCTACAGTTCTGGAACTGTATGGACTATGGTGTCAGATGTATTGAGAAACAGTTCATTGGATCCATGGACTTTGAGTTGAGAACTCGCAACTATGGATCAATGAAAGGTGAATATTTGTTTACATTGGATAATTTTCATCCTGATGTGGACATAACTAACTGTAACGTGAGTGAAATTCCAGACGAACACAAGTCTCATAACTGTATTGAGCTTGAAAATGGTCAATTTGCACTCTATCCAAACAACAGGATGCGTATTTTTGACCTCTCAATCACTCCAGAGGAACCAAAAATCCCCGATTTCAAGGTTTCTACCAAATATTACCAGGTTGAGAACGGTGTAAGATGGGGTAGATTGGGTGATACGGACGAATATTTCTGGAAAACACCTGAAGAAGGGATAGAAACCCCTTAAAAAGTTCTGTTCTTCCTTACAAAGACAGAAAATGGCACAAAATCCAGTGGACTTAGGTCAAGATTTTATCAAAAGTGGGATGAGATTGATCACTCATCCTTCTTCTGATGTACTTTTAGACAAAGCTAAAAAGAAAAAGTATGGAGTCCCTGAAGATAGGATGTCAAGACCATGCGGAGGCCCTGGTGGTTTTGATGACTTCGTTGAACGTTGGCATGAATAGTATAAATATAGCAGAAAAATTGTATCGTTAGATGCCTGTCGTTCGCACATCACGTCGATTTAAAGACATTTCGTTGTCTTTTAGAAGGCATCCTGTAACTAATGATGTGGTTGCGATCACCAACGAGGATGCAATTAAGAGATCTGTCCGAAATCTTGTCGAAACGATCAATACTGAGAGACCATTTAACTCATTAATTGGTTCCGAAGTTCGAAATAGTATTTTCGAACCCGCTGATCGTGATATTTTGACAAGATTAGAGGTTGAAATTGAGACTTCTATCAAAAATTTTGAGCCAAGAGTGAGTTTAAGATCGGTTTTGGCTTCTCATCCACCCGATACTAATGAAATTACGGTAGAAATCACTTACGATATTATTGGATTACCATTGCCGACACAAGAAGTCACATTCATTCTTCAACCAACTAGAGAATAATGGCGTTCACCCAATATACAAACCTCGATTTTGAACAAATTAAAGCGTCGTTGCGCGAATATTTGAGGTCAAACTCAAATTTTACTGATTTTGACTTTGAGGGATCAAACTTATCTATTCTTATCGACACCTTAGCGTATAATTCGTACATTACGAACTATAATGCTAATATGGTTGCAAATGAAGCGTTTATTGATAGCGCTACTTTGCGTGAAAATGTAACTGCATTAGCTAGAAATATTGGTTATGTGCCTTCTTCAAGAAGAGCTTCAACCGCAAATGTGAGTTTTTTCGTTAATTTGGGTACTGGCACTAGTAAGTCTAGTATAACCCTCAAGGCGGGTCTTGTGGCCATCGGAGACTTTGCAAATACGAACTATACCTTTGCAATTTCTGAAGATGTAACTTCTCCCGTTGTTGATGGAATCGCATCTTTCACTGTTGATATCAAACAGGGTACATACCTGACAAAAGAATTCATCGTAGACGCCTCACAGTCTAATCAAAGGTTTATTCTTCCAAACCCATTTGTTGATACTTCAACCCTTGTAGTAAAGGTAAAAGACACGGCATCTTCTTCCACCGAAAAAGTCTATTCTCAAGTTGATAATATTGTTGGTATCAAAACTACATCCGAAGTATTCCTGATTCAGGAAGTTCAGGATGAAAAATATGAATTGTTGTTCGGTGATGGTGTAATTGGTAAGAAGTTATCTTCCAGTAATGTTGTTAAATCTTCTTATATTGTTTGTGATGGTCCAAATGGTAATGGTGTAGCTAACTTTGCTTTTGCTGGTAAGTTAGTTGACAATGATGGTGCATTGATTACTACTGGAATTTCGGAAATCACCACAAATCAACCATCAAGAAATGGCGCGGAGATTGAAAACATTAGTACGATCAAGAATTTAGCGCCTAGAGTTTATGCGTCTCAGTATCGTGCAGTTACCGCAAATGATTATGAGGCTATTATTCCTACAATTTACTCAAATGCAGAAAGTGTAACTGCATATGGCGGTGAAGAATCAACACCACCTCAGTTTGGTAAGGTATTTGTCTCTATTAAACCCAAAATGGGTCAGTTTGTCTCTGATTTTGATAAAAGACAAATTTTACAGAAACTAAAGGGTTATTCTGTAGCTGGAATTAGACCAGAACTGATTGATCTTAAGTACTTGTTTGTTGAACTTGACAGTACGGTCTATTATAATTCAAATATGACCGCCAGTACATCTGACTTAAAAACAAAACTTACGAATTCTCTAAACACTTATTCAAATTCCTCAGATTTGAACAAATTTGGTGGTAGGTTCAAGTATAGTAAGGCTCAAAAAATTATTGATGATACAGATACTGCAATCACATCAAATATTACGAAAGTAATCATTCGTAGAAATCTTGAAGCAGACACTGCAAACTTTGCTCAGTATGAATTGTGTTATGGTAACAGGTTCCACAATCGTAGAGAAGGTTATAATATTAAATCTACTGGATTTACGGTAGATGGAATTAGAGGAACCTTGTACATTGCTGATGCATATATTAGTGAGACAAGAGGTCGTATCTTCCTATTCAGAATGAGTTCAACTGGTGGTGTTGAAGTTGTAAGAAACAATATTGGAACTGTTAGATATGACACTGGTGAAATCCTTATAGATACAATAAGGATTTTGTCAACAGTTAAAGATAACAATGTGATTGAAGTTCAAGCCATTCCTGAATCTAACGATATCATCGGTTTGAGAGATCTCTATGTTCAACTTTCTGTTGCCAATAGTACCATTAGTACAGTTGAAGACTTAATTTCTACAGGTGCTGATACCTCAGGTACTAGGTTCATCTCCACTTCTAGCTTCTCCAACGGAAAATATATTAGACAATAATGATCGACACCGCTTCCAAGAAAGTCCAGATCAATCAGATCGTTAGAAGTCAATTACCTTCTTTTGTACAAGAAGAAAGTCCACTATTCATTGATTTCTTAAAACAATACTACCTTGCACAAGAATATCAAGGTGGTCCAATTGATATCATTACAAATTTAAATGAGTATCAAAAAGTAGAGACTTTTAGTGGTAACGACAATCTTGTCGGGTTTACTACATGTACTAGTGCGGTAAGTTCTTATACCGACACCATTAATGTAGTATCTACGACTGGATGGCCAGAAAAATATGGTCTCCTGAAAATTGGTAATGAGATTATCACATATACAGGGAAAACTGCGACCTCATTTACTGGATGTGTTCGTGGATTTAGTGGTGTAGAGAGTTTACATAAATCAAATCAACCAGAAAGTCTGGTATTCACAAGTTCTGACGCATCTGATCACATTACGTCAGCTAGGGTTCAAAATCTCAGCAATCTTTTTCTGCAAGAGTTTTGGAAGAAGACAAAAGAACAGTTTCTGCCTGGATTTGAGGATAGAACCCTCGATAATGCAGTAGACAAAGCTAATTTCTTACGTCAGGCTAAAGATTTTTACGCTTCGAAGGGAACGGATGAAGCCGTAAAAATTCTTTTCAACGTTCTCTACAATGAGAGATCGGAAGTTATTAAACCAATTGAATATTTGATTGCACCATCTGATGCAGACTATCTAGTAACTGATGATTTAATTGTAGAAGCCATCAGTGGTGATCCAACAAAGGTTATTGGACAGACCTTGTATCAAACTGATAACGAAGGAGTAACTGGGTCGATATTTAATATTCAGAGACAACAGAGAAATAATAAAGAGTATTATCTCATTAGTTTAAGTAAGGGATCTGAAGTTGGTGAGTTTGTTGTAACTGGTTCTTCTACTTTATTGAAAAATGTAGCCATTGGCGCAACGGTGGTGACCGTAGATTCAACCCTTGGTTTTGGAAACACGGGATCACTGTACGTTGGTGCTGGTCAAACGGTAGGGATTGCTACCTATACAAGTAAATCTTCAAATCAGTTCTTTGGTGTAACAGGTATCACATCTTCTTACTCTGATGGGGAATTTGTAAGAGGATTGAGAACCGTATATGCATTTGAAGATGGTGATTCCACAAAACCAGTCTACTTTAGACTAACGTCGGTTGTTTCTGGTGTTGATCTGGACGACGTTGGTTATCTGCGTTCAAATGATGTTATTGTACCAAAAAAACTAGGTAATGTATCATCATCTAATAACTATAGACTGAATTCTTGGTTACACAACTTAAAAACCAAAACTAAAGTTGCAAAAAGAGTTGATACTAACAAATCGGTTATTAACACAGTAACTAACAACGTTACTACTGTTAGCCCACACCTTCTTCAGTTGGAGGATTCGGTAACTCTTATTGATGAGAGTTCTGCAATTCCATCAAATGTTGAGGGAACAGTAAGTCAAGTTATTAGTTCACTTGAATTTAAAATTAATATAACCTCTGGTTCTATTAATACATCTAAAACATATAGTGTAAGAAGAAATCTAAATTTTGCTTCTAGTAATTCATCATCAAATAGTGTATCTGCATTTTTATCAAATGTTCAAAACACGTACTCCCATGTTGATGGACAAAAGTTCTATGTAACTTCTGGCTCTTTGCCATCGTATAGAATTTATGCAACTAATAGAAGAAAAACCTTCCAATCAAGTGATGTAAGTGGAACTACTATTGGTATTGTTAATCATGGATTCTACAATGGAGATTTGATTAAGTATTCTTCCGAAACTAGTGCGATTGGTGGACTGATATCAGGAACCACTTATGTTGTAACTAGAATTGATACAGATACGATTTCTCTTTCGAATAGTTCTTCTGATGCATCTTTCAAGAGATTTATCAGTCTTACTGCAGCTGGCACAACCCATTACATCCTTCCACTAGAACTTTCTAATACAAAACTACAATATCAAAATTTCTTAAGAGAGTTCCCTGTAACACCAGAACTTAAAGAATTTGATAAACCCCTTAAAAATGAAAATATTGGAATGTTCAACAATGGTGTTGAAATTCTTTCAAATAGATCTGGAGATTCGATCTATTACGGATCAGTGGAGAATATCGATGTTGAAAATGGTGGATCTGGATATGATGTAAACAATCCACCAAACATTCACATTAGTGATACGGTTGGTTCTGGAGCAACTGCATATGCAGTTGTTGAAAATGGAACTTTCAAGTCTATTGAGTTGCTTTATGGTGGATATGATATTAAAAGAGTTCCCTCTGTAAAAATTACTGGTGGTAATGGTTCTGGTGCAACAGCCTCTGCAAGACTTAGACCACAGAGAAACACAAAAACATTTAATGCAGATATTGATGTTAATACCTCTGGTAATCAAATTATATTCCGATCAAATCATCTCTTCTTTAATGGCGAATCTGTAGTTTATAGTAAGGCAGACAACTATGCTTCCGTTGGTGGTCTTGTTAATGGATCACTTTATTATGTTCATAAGGTAAGTGATACAATTGTTCAATTAATGAACAGATATGATGATGCTTTGGCTGGATCAAATCCAATCAACCTGACAAGTAAGTCTGCTGGTACTAATACACTTAGAGCCACAACTGAAAGAAATGTAATCGATAAAATTGTAATTGAAAATTCTGGATCTGGATATTCAAACAGAAAAACAACTGTAAATTCTGTAATCTATCCACCATCTTCAATTTCTGACGATATTAGAAGCGGTATTAACACATCTGATGACTATGTGTATTTTAGAAACCATGGATTTAAATCTGGAGATCTTGTTGAGTATTCTTCAAGTGGAAGTGTAATCGAAGGTCTTTCTGCATCGACGAATTATTATGTCCTTAAAGTAGATACAAACAGATTTAGAGTTGCTGACGCTGGTATTGGTACAACATCCACAGTTCAAAACTTTGACAAGAATAGTTTTGTTAACCTTAGATCGGTTGGAGCTGGTACACATACATTCAAGTATCCAGACATCAATGTAAGTATTGATGTAGTTTCTGGTGTTGCAAATACTTCTATTTCAAATCCCAGAGTTAAACCTGTTTGTACTGGATCGATAAGTGATGTTCAAATTACAAACGTTGGAAGTGGATATGGAGTAACTGATACGTTTAACGTACATAGAAGACCCAATGTAACCGTTTCTAATGGTAGTGGAGCTGAGATTGATGTCGTAGTTCTAAATGGCGAAATTAATCAAGCTCTAATTAAGTCTGGTGGTGGTGGATATGTAACTCCTCCAACATTAACTATCAATGGAAGTGGAAAGTATGCCAAACTTCTGCCTACTGTCACTAATGGTGTCATCACATCCATAACCATCGTAGATAAGGGAGTAGGTTACTTACAAAGAGACACAACTGTTACAGTAACTCCCGTCGGCAGTGGTGCTAAATTTAGAGCTGATGTCAAGGAATGGAATGTCGATCTTGTACAAAAGTACAAAAAGACTATTAATGAAAATGATGATGGCATCGTTGTTCCAAGCCAAAATACAGATTATGGTAGTAAGTATACTCATGCATACTTATCAAGAAAACTGAGATTGATTCTTGGTGATAATATCGAAAATAATTTTACAGAAAAGTCAACAGTTTCTCACTCACCTATTGTTGGTTGGGCTTATGATGGATCTCCCATCTATGGTCCATATGGATATTCGTCAGCAACTGGTGGAACTGTTCGTAGATTGATCCCAAGTTATACTTTAGATACTAAGTCAAACAGACCACCAACATCAATATATCCTCTTGGATTCTTTGTAGATGATTGGAATTATACAGCTGATGGCGACTTAGATGAATATAATGGTAGATTCTGTAAGACTCCTGAATATCCCAATGGGATATATGCATATTTCTGCACAATTAATGCATCAAATAGTTCTGAAATTCCGTTTGTAAGTAACAGGGAACCTCTATTCCCATATGTATTAAATGGATTTAAGTTTAAGAAAAATTCATTTAATGATCAACCATCTTCTATTCAATCTCTTCCTATTTTGAATAGTGGTAATCTTGTAAGAAATACATATCCATATAAATTTGGATTTGTAGGATCTGAATATGATTATCTTGTCACTGACAATTTACAATCCACAGAACTTTCAGTAAGATCTATCAAACCTATCGGTATTAGTACAGTTACCGTAATTGATGGTGGTGAAGGATATAAAGTTGGAGAAAGACTGGTCTTTAACAATCAAGGATCTGGTGGCAACTCCGCTTCAGCAAAAATTAAAACGGTTGTTGGAAAAGGAATTAATCAAATTTCCTATGCAGAAACTACGGTTTCTAACATCGCATTTAACTATAATAATCAAGTTGTAACTGGTATTGCAACAACTTCTCATAATTTGTCAAACAATGATATTGTAATTGTAAGTGGTATTGGAACTGGTGAACTCAGTTTTATTGAAGGTGTACGAACAATTGCAGTTTCTTCTGTAACAGCTAGACTTGATGTTGGTATTGGTACAAGTGGTGTAACAGGAATTACCACAACCCTCAACCTGGAACTTTCTGGATCATCTGATGCAATTTCTGTAGACGATGTATTAATCGTAGGATCGACCCCAGAAAGACTTCGCGTTCTGTCTATTGATCGTGGAAATAATAACTATAGAGTTCGTCGTCAAGCAGGACTTGTAACTTCCCATGCGGCTGGTGAACTGTTGACGGTAGATGAACGGAAGTTTACCTTTATCGTTGGCGTTAAAACCGATCTGTCTATTGATCCAAATAAGAAGATTGTATTTAATCCACAAAATTCTATCGGTATCGGGACAACAGTAGTTGTTCAGTCTGTTGCTGGGGTTGGAACAACTACTGTAATACGGGTAAAATCAAACGATGGAACAATCCTTGCAAATCATGAATTACCTCCCTCTGGCTCTACTGCGGACAATAGTATTACGATTACAAATCATGGTTTTAGAACTGGAGAAAAACTGGTCTATGGTAGAGGACTTGTTGGAGTAGCTTTAACTGTATCGAATACTTTAAACCTAGCAAATCCATTTGATCTTGTTGATGGTCAAACTGTATATGCAGTTAATAAAGGTCAAAATCTCCTTGGTATCACAACAACTCAAGCTGGAATTGGAACAACTTCAACATCTCTATACTTCTTACCAGTTCAAAATGATACTGGCGTAGAACATTCATTTACAACACAGAATAAAGAATATGTTGGTTCTGTAAAGAGATATGATGTCACCGTTGGTACTAGTACTAGCCACAATTTGAGAACAAATGATAAAGTAACGGTAAATGTTCTACCAAGTTCTACATTATCCAAATCTATTGAATATGATACTGTTGCTAGAAGAACAATTGTAGATCCAAAGTATTTTACAACTTCTGCTGTAGGAGTCGGTACTTCATCTTCTATTATTACAATCAATAACCATGAGTTTGAGAGTGGTGACAAAGTACTTTATATTTCATCAAATCCAGCATCACCTCTTATCAACAAAGGCGAATATTATATTAAAAAGGTCGATGATAATAGATTCAGACTGTCAACAAATTACACTGATGCTGTAAGATTTAACGACAATTATATTGGTATTACAACTTTTGGATCTGGTACTCACAAGATTGCAAAGATTAATCCTTTGATAACTGCCACTAGAGGCAGAACTATTGGATTTGCTGTTTCTGATGGTAGTTTGTCAGATCTTAGACTTGAGTTCTTTGAGGATCAAAACTTCATCAACAGATATGATGGTTTTGGTATTAGTACCGAAGTAACTAGAAGTGGAACATCTGGTTCGGCCGGATCTTTAGTAAATCTCAAACTTTCCGAAAATGTTCCTTCTGTTCTATACTATAGATTAATCCCAACCAATCTTGATACCATTGATGTATCAAAGAGAGATAGTGTTCCTGATAAAGATGTCGTCAATGGTTCCAAAATCGTAGTTACCAATAGTGTATATTCTGGAACTTTTGGAATTACAACAACTTCTATTACTCAATACAAGTATCAAGTTGAGGAAAAACCAGAATCTTCTTCATATACATCATCTGGAATTACTACTTTCAAATATGTAACTAACTCACCTACAGCTGTTGGTCCAATCAATGAAGTTAACGTTACTTTCTCTGGTGTTGGTTATGAGAAGTCTCCTGGAATCAGCACCGTAAGAACAACCTCAGGTTTCAATGCTGTTCTTCGTGTTTATGATGAAAACATTGGTAAATCAAGATTTGATGAAGTTGTAAAGATTGGTTTTGATTATCCATCAGACAAATCGGTAAAACCAACGATTGATATTCCAGATTTTGTTACTTTAACGAAGAACTATAAGATTACTGAGGTTGGAGTTGTAACGACTGGAAGAAATTATCTGACACCCCCAGATATCGTTGTAGTTGGTAGACCAGATATTCAACTTCGTGCAAATCTTGAAGGAACATCGGTTGATTCTGTTGATATTCTTAGTAGTGCTCGTGGATTTAATGATGTTTCTAATCCTGCAAGAATATTTGCGGTTAGAAACAGTAATGGTATCGGTATTGTAACCGCGTCTTCAAATGGATCAACTAATTTCTTAACAATCTCTCAACCTACAGGTGGTTGGGCTGCAGATGGATCTAACTTCCCATTTGCGGTTGGGGACAAGATCTTTGTAGAAGGTGTTGGAGTTACAACATCTCCTCTAACAACTGGTGGATATAATTCTGATGATTATGACTATGTGTTCTTTACTGTTGCTACTAGAAATCCAACCACGGCACAAATTACTTATTCAATTACTGGACTTGGAACAACTGGTGGAACCTTTGATCCAAATAATAGTGCTGGTAGAGTCATTAGACGAAGAGATCTGCCAACTTTTGAGGTAAAGGTAGAAGCTGATGAGTTCTTGAGTGGTGAAAACGTCACCTATGGATCAAATGGGTCTGGTGTTGTATTTGAGAATGATGGATATAGTTCTATCACAAATACTTTACGAATTGAAAATACGAATTCTAAAATTGGAAATGGTCATGTTATCAAGGGATCTGTTTCTGGTGCAGAAGGAACAGTCGTTGATGTAAGATCATATGAGAAGTTCTTCAACACTGGATATAAAGCCGAAAGACCAAAGGGTTGGCAAAAAGACACTGGTAAATTAAATAATGACTTCCAAAAACTGGAAGATAATGATTACTACCAAGGTTTCTCATATTCTATTAAGAGTGAGGTTCAGGAAAAAACTTGGAAGGATCCCGTTGAAAGTATTATTCACCCAACAGGATATAAGAAGTTCTCCGATCTTGTAATTTCTTCTAATTCTACTGCTGGTTTTGCTAGAAGTAGAGACTTAAGAGTTACTGCTGGTGCAGCTAATACTTCCCTGTTCATTAACATTGATACCTTGAAATCATTCTATACTAGAGATGATTTTGACATTGCCTCAGAGGAAACAATTTCCAACGGTCTTTCTAAGTTTATTACATTCCAAAACAAAAAGATCACCACATTTATCAATATTGTTTCTAACAAAGTTGATAATATTGATGATATCTCTGGAAGTTTCACAGGAATTGGAACAACTACAAGTGCTTTACTGGTTGGTCTAACATCATTTAGACTTACTACAAATAACGGAAGTGAAATTCCATTCACCAAGGCGTTTGATGGATCCGACTCCTCTGTAATTTCTGTAGGATCTTCTATTATTAGAATTAATAATCATAATTTCCAAACTGGTGAGAAAATTAAATATGATCCTGGTAATGAAGTATATGGAAACAATAGAGTTGGTATTGAAACCACAAACAAAGTTATCGGTGGAGTTTCCACAAGTTTCTTACCAAGTCAACTCTTTGTCATCAAGATTGACAACAATAACTTCTCTTTGGCGGGATTAAACACTGCTGTCACTAACAACGAACCACTTACATTCCGTTCAGTTGGAACTGGATCTTTACATTCATTCGATGTAATTAACCCAGATAATAGAGTTATCATTGATCTTGATGGAATTATTCAGTCGCCTCTTTATAAGAGGAACGTTGGTGTCGCTCTTACTGAAGCCGTAGGTGTTGGATCAACTACGATTAAAGTTGTTGGAGTTACATCTATTACTGTTAACGATCTTCTTGAAATTGACAGTGAAATCTTGCAGATTACTACTGTTGGATTTGGATCAACAAATGTTCTTGTTGTAAATCGCGGTGTTCTTGGTAGTTCAGCTGCTGCACACACAGTCGGTGCGGCTGTTACCATGAAAGCCGGTGATTTCCACATCGTTAAAGATGTAATTCACTTCATTGATCCTCCATATGGACCTGTAGGTGTCAACACTCTACAACCTGGTATTTCTACACAATCCAGTTTTGCTGGACGTATCTTTAACCGACAAGATCCAACAACAAACTTCGTATTTGATGATATCTCGGATGGATTTACTGGTATTGGAAAGACGTTTACACTACAACAAAATGATCAAGATGTTACAGGAATTGTAACCACCAAATCTGGTGATGGAGGATCTGGAGAAGTTATTAATAATGGTGTTGTTCTAATCAACAACATCTTCCAGAGACCGATTGTTGATTATACAATGGATCAAAAACAAGATCCTGGTATTGGTGCATCTATCTTCTTTAGTGGAGATGATAGAGAAAGTCTCCCTAGAGGCGGAATTGTAAATCGTGTTACTGTAGGATTTGGATCTGGATATCAGAACCTTGTTGCGGCTGCAGCAACTGCAATTATTAATGGCGCTGGTTCTATTGAATCTGTTACCGTAACTGGTGGTGGATCTGGTTATAGATCTTCCGATTCTGTTAGTATTCAAGTCTTGAATCCTCTTGGAATTGGATCCACCGCTGTTCTTTCTGCAACCGTTGGTTCAGCTGGAACTGTTACTGGAATTACTACTATAAGTGGTGGCACTGGATATGCATCTACAACTCCGCCAATTATTATTGTTGGTATTCCAACAGCATATTCAAATGTTTCGTTTACTGGCGGTCAAGGCAGCGGTCTTAAAGCGACAATTGTAGTTGGTACTGGTGGTAGTGTAATTGACTTTGATATCACTAATCGTGGAATTGGATATGCCAATGGCGATGTTCTTACAGTTGCCGGTATTCCAACAGATTCAAATGTTGGTGCAGGATTCAGTGCATTTACATTTACTGTAGATGAGACATATAATGACAAATTCTCTGGATTTAGTTTTGGTCAACTTTTACCACTGTATGATTTCTCCAATGAATTTAATGGGTCTAGAAAAGTATTCACACTTAGAACCCGTCTCTTGCAAGAAATCATAAACATTGGTTCAAATGATACTTCTATTGCACCGGCTAATAATTTGCTTGTTGTTTTGAATGATGTTCTTCAAAGACCTGGAGAGAATTACATTTTCAATGGTGGTACTCAAATTGAATTTACTGAAGCACCAAAAGCTGGCAGTAAACTTCAAGTCATATTTTTCAGAGGATCTAATACTGATGTGGATGATGGTGGTACTCCAATTCAAACTATTAAAACTGGAGACAAACTTCAACTTCAGAGAGAGAAAAACTTTGTACAACAATTAAGAAGAACTGTAACTGACATTACTGGAGTGAGTAAGGTTCAAACCAACTTGTATGGTGGTGCTGGCATTAACACCGATCCAACTTTCACAAGAATGGTTTCTTGGGAAAAACAAACCAGTGATTTGATCATTGATGGTCAGGAATTACCTAAGTCAAGAACTCCTCTAATTGCAAAACTACAACCAACTACTAGAATTATTCAAAATGTTGGTGTTTCTTCCAATGTTCTTTTTGTTGAAAATGCATTCCCAATCTTTAGTGCATATGATAATAGA
>Ga0075479_10000696_pt1 | contig 14890 bp, 10 predicted proteins | sample DEB08_DNA_8_FD_76341 | JGI IMG/M metagenome (GOLD analysis project Ga0075479, IMG submission 76341) | Aqueous microbial communities from the Delaware River and Bay under freshwater to marine salinity gradient to study organic matter... | ecosystem: Environmental > Aquatic > Marine > Coastal ... | reverse complement strand
TGCGCCCGCACCACCACTTCGCGCGGGAGCTTCAGATCCGGCCGAGGCCGACCTCTCGAATCGACCGGCACCGGCGGCTCGGGGAACATCTGGTCGATCGTGCGGGCGAGATCCGCGGCACGCCCCACCTTCAACGAGAAGATCTTGATCTCCCGGTCCTCGCCGCCGATGCGGCCCGCGTCGTTGATCTCCTCGACGAGGCTCTCGATCTCGGCGAGGATCTCCGCGGGCGCCGTGACCGCGAGGGTGTTGCCGCCGATCTCCGCATCGACGGCGACCGGCTGCTCCCGCTGCTCGGCGGCGGAGCGGGACGCATAGCGCTCGTTCAGAAGCTTCGCGATGACGAGCGCGTCCGCGGCGCGGACCTGAAGCAGCTTGAGCGGCGGCAGGTCCTTGTCGCCGGCGACGTCGAGTCGCTGCAGGAACTGCTCGGCCTGCTGCAACTGCTCACGCTCGCCGACGACCCACAGACTGTTCAGCTCCTCGACCGCCGTGATCTCCGCCGCGGGCACGCTCCGCGAGGGATCGACCGGCGCGGCGGTGGCGAGCAGGCGCCCCAGCGACTCGACGAGGGCCGAGGCGTCGGCCTGTCGAACCGCAAGCATTCGACCCGATCGAGAGGGCGCCGCCAGGCGTCGAGCCTCGCGAAGGGCCTGCTCGAAGGCGTCGACGGCTTCGCGGTGGCCGACCAGCAGCAGCGATCCGGACGCCTGATCGACCTCGATCTGCGGAACGCCATGACGTCGACGGTCGGCTTCGGGCAGCAGGCGTTCCCAGATCGTCTCCGCCCGCTCGAGCAGCACCGTCGGATCGGCGCCCTCCAGGGGGACGACGCGCACGCGTGTGTCGCCGGGGGCGGCGCGATCGAGCGACTCGACCAGCGGGCCGAGCGACTCGTGCTGGGCGGCGGTGGCGGTCACCACCATCAGGTCGAGCGCGTCGACCGGTTCGATGCTCGGCGCCGTGAACGGCGTGCCGTCGCGCGGATCGAGCAGCTGCGCGGCGAGGCGACGCAGTTCGTTGGCGACCTGCGACGGGCGTCCGTTCTCGAGACGGAACTGCCGAACCACGGGCTGGGGCCTCAGGGCCTCCCGAGCCTGCCGAAGGCTGTCGCGATACCGCTCGATGGCTCGATCGCTTCCGACGAGTCGAAGCTTGCCGCCGTCGGCATCCCAGGAGGCCTCGACCTCGTGCTCGGCGCCGACGGGTCGCCGCAGGCGATCGATCTCCGCGGCACGGGCGGCCACCTCCGCGGCGTTGGACTCCGCCAACGTCTCGAACCGCACCTGCTTCGGAAGCTCGCGGGCTCGGTCGACCAGGACCAGAAGGCCTTCGATCGCCTGGACCTCGCTGCCGGGCCCCGCGACGAGGATCGATCGCCCATCGGGCCCCGGCGCGAGCGACAGGCTCGCCTTCTGTCGTGCGGTCAACAGCGGATCGAGTGCCGAGATCGCGGCGCGGGCATCGAGATGTTCGACCGGCAGGCTCGTGACGGCCCGATCCGCATCCACAGGCGCGCCGCCGGTTCCTCCGTCGATCGACTCGAGCACGGAGATCGCCTCGGCCACGACCGACGGGCTGCCCGCGATGGCGATCTCGCCTGGATCGGCAAGGTCGACGACCTGCGGACGCTCCTCGCGGGGCGCCGCGGCGAAGACCTGATCGAGCTTGCGACGGGCGGTGGCGGCGGTCTCGCGACCGAGCACGAAGGTGCGCACGGTGCGCGGGCCGCTGCCGGGCCGCGGCACGTCGAGCAGTTCGATGGTCTCGCGGACCCGATCGATGCGGGCTCGGGTGCCTCGGGCGATGATCGAGTTGGTGCGCTCGTCCGCGGTCAGGGTGAGTCCCGCAAGGCGGTTCTCCTCGAGCTTCACCCGCTTGTTGTTCTGCGGGTTGATCACGTACTCGATCACCCGCTCGCCCATCAGCGCCTTCAGGGACTCGACGAGCTCCTTCGCCTTGGCGTGCTCGATCTGGATGTACTCGACGACGTTCTCGACGTCCTCTCGGTCGAGCTCCTCGATGATTCGCTGCAGCCGACGGACCTGTCCGGCGGTCTCGACCAGCAGCACCGCGTTCTGCTTCGGGAGCGAGGTCACCGATCCGTACTCGGCGACGAGGCCATCGAGTTGGGCCGCGGCCTCGTCGGATGCCGCGTTGATCAGGGGAAGCAGCAGCGTGACGATCTGGTCGTCGGTGACCGAATCCGGGAGCGAGTCCGTGAAGGTCGGGATGTTCTCCCGCTTCATCTCGCCGAGCTTCTGCAGGTGCAGGCGATCCGCCTCGACCCGCAGCATCACGTCCTGGGTCTGGAGCAGGATGTTCAGGAGCCGCAGCGCCTCGGGCACGTCGTAGTCCCGCGGCGAAAGGTAGTCGACGGTCCCCTGCGGAACCTCGACCTCGCGCACGATGGGCAGCCCGGTCGTCCGACTGAACCAGTCCAGCACCTGGTCCCACGACTGGCCCTTGAAGTTGAAGCGAACCCGCTTCGCATCGGCCTGGTCGCCGGAGTTCTCGGACGTGCCACCGGTTCCCGGACCTTGAAGATTCGTGTCCGATGATGTTCCCGGACCATCCTGACCCGCCGCTCCGCTTCGATCGCCTCCCGCAAGAAGCGACGCGGCGACGAGCGAGGCGGTCAGGCTGGGTCGGAGAAGGCTCTTCTGCATGGGTCGGGCCGTCGTGGGAGGCGTGGAGGGCATCGAGGAAACGCCCCGCGGCGCAACCGCCGCGGGCGTCTTACCGGAACCGACCAACCGTCATGCGGTTCTCGGTCCCTTGGGACTATCGGTCTCCGAGCGTTGCGCCGACGAGCACGAGAAACGATTCGTCGCCGATCCGGAACGTGGCGGCATCGCCCGCGATCTCGACGAGTTCAGCGGCGCCGACCCGCCCGCTGGGACCGATCGACGCGGTCTCGCCGGTGCGTCCGTTGCGAAGCCACGCCTCGATGCCCTCGGGGCCCTGCACCAGTCCCGTCAAGCGCCAGTCGCCGTAGGGAAAGGCCGGGGCTCTCGGTCGAGGCTCCGGACGCGTCTCGGGCGTCGCGGCCTCCGGCGCCGCGGCCTCCGGCTTCGGCGGCGGTGGCATCAGGAAGGGATTGGCCTCGACGAGGCGGGCGTATCGGTCGAACGGCGCGTCGGACGGTTCGGGCGGCACGAACTCGTCGGGAACCTCCCGGCCGGGCACGAACAGCGTCGTCAACTGGAGGTCGAGCTTGATGCGATCGCTGTCGCGACCGCCGGATTGATCGAGCGAGACCGCGTCGAGGCGCTTGATCCACGGCTCGCGTTCGATCTCGTGCACGAGCCGCATGACCGCCTCGAGCGGACCCTCGACCGAGACGCGGGCCGGCAGTTCGACGAAGTCGAGCTCCTCCCGGAGTTCTCGCTGGCTTCCGGAGCGGTTGAACTCGCTGCGAGCGGGCGTTCCGCGGCCGCGGGGCGCCTGCGTGGAGACCACGAGCGAACCGGCGAGGCCCGCATCCTCACCAATGCGATTCAATCGGCCGCGCAAGGCGCTGTCCGCGGTCTCGAGATCGGCGCCAAGCGTCCGCCCACCGAAGGCGTCGAGCGCCTCTTCGGTCTCGCGACGTTCGCGGCGCTGTCGACGGCCCGTCTCGATGGCGCTCTCGTAGGTCGCCACGCGACGATCCACGTCCCGGCGTCGCCCATCGAGCGCTCCCGCGCCCCACTGCTGACCGATCCAGAACGCGGCGCCCGACCCGAGGAGCGCCGGCACGATCCAGAGGCGCGACAGGCGGCGGAGTCGATCCCCAGGCGAGGGCGACGGTGGCGCCGGCTCTCCGACGTCGCCGGTGGAGCTTCTGCGACTCACGATGCACCCTCCGCCTCGTCGGAGGCTGCCGTGTCCGCCTCGGTGACCGCGCCACGGAGCTCGAAGGAGAACGGCACCGGCAGTCGGCGACCGCCCCGGGCGTCGGCACCGGTCGAGCGAAGTCGGTAGCGACGGTCCTCGACGATGCGATCGCGCAGCGCGTCCGCCTCGGCGCGATCGCGGGCCTCGCCCTCGACGACGAGGCGAAGTTCCGAATCGATCTCGAACTCGCCGCCACGCCGGTAGCGTGCGTTGGAGACCTCCATGCTGCCCCGCATCCGGTCGATCACCGCCGCATCCCGCCCGGGCAGGAACGCCTCGATCGAGAGCGCATGATCGAGCCACGACGGCTCGACCGACGTCCAAGCCTCGAGATGACCGAGTCGCAGGCGGTCCCGCTTCAGGCGAAGGAAGTCCGCCAAGGCGGTTCTGGCACTGCCTTCGAGTTCGCCAGCGCGGAGTTCGGCGCCGGCGAGGCTGCGGGAGCCGATCGTCCAGCCCCCGAAGGCCGAGATGGCGATCATGCCGGCCGCGGCAAGGCCACGCATGCGACGACGACGAGCCAGGTCGGGAGGACGCTTGGGGTGGGCGAAGTCGAGAACCTCACGCTCGTTGCGGCGCTCGAGCAGCAGGCCCAGCAGGGGCCAGGCGGAGGCGATCTGGTCGTCCTCGCCTCGCAGTTCGGGATGCCGTCGCAGCAGGCGACTCGGAAGCCCCGTCGAGGCCGACAGTTGCGGCACCGCGAGGCGTGCGATCGAGAAGGCGCCGAGCACGACCAGAGCGGCCACCCGCTCGTCGCCCTGCGAGATTCGATAGCTGAGCCAGGTTCGGCGGGTCTCGCTGGAGATCGCCTCGGCCTGCAGCAGCGGAGTTTCGCCGGTCGGCAGCGCCACACCGCGGGCGAACCGAAGACGCGACTCTCCAATGACCGACAACTCCAGCTCGTCGAGGCCGATGTCCACCGCCAAGAGGGACGGCGGCTCCTCCGCTGCCGGGTCGCCGGCCCCCGCCGTCGGGGATGCGGCGTCCCCTTCGAGGCCATCCACCCCCTGCATCCTGACCACCGACTCCGGGTCGAGACGACCCAGCAGGTGACTGGTGCCGAGGCAGCGCAGGGTGATCGACTCGACATCGAGCCCGGCCGCCGCCGCCACCCGCCGCTGGAACTCGACCAGCGTTCCCGGCACCGCCACCGCGAACACCTGACATCCGTTGGCGGTGGTGTCGGTGACGGTGAAGTCGATCTCGGCGCTGTCGGCGTCGATCGGAAGATCCCGTTGCATCGACAGACGGACCATGTCGGGAAGTTCGTCGCGATCGCGGCTGGGCAGTTCGATCCGCTTGGTGCTGGCGAGGCTCCGGGGCAGCGAGAAGACCGCCGAACCGCCACGAACCCCAAGTTCGGTCAACGCTTCTGCGACCGCGCGGCCGAGGCCGGCGGCGTCGTCCGGGTCGACGCCGTGTTCGCGGGTGACCGCGGAGACGCCATGGCCACCGAAGGTGCCGGGCCTCAGGCAGGCGACCTGCACCGCGGTGCGACCAAGTTGAACGGCGATCTTCGCGCGGCTCGCCATGTGGTGACTGTCCTCCGAACTCGTTGCCGGGCTCGTCTTGCGAGTCCCACGACTCCTGCACCCCTCTCCGGCGCAGGTGCTCGTGAGGGGGTCGCGACCGAAACCGGTCCTCGAACGACTTCCCGTTCGTCTCTCGGCGCGCGCGGGCGAATCGCTCGACCGGCGACCGAAACCTCAGCGAAGCGGCCGCCAACGACCGATCGGCGCCGCCCGCCTGGAAGCGGTACCGGCGGAACCCGCTTCGGATCCCCCAGACTCCCCTTCCCCACCGGCGGACCCCTCCGCAACGGCCCCGTCGACCTCGGCGCGAAGCGATGAGGGCCCGGGACGCGATCCGGCGCCCCGTCTCGCCGCCGTGGTCGGCGCTTCCGGTCCCTCCGAGACCGGTCCGACCGGCGACACCTCCCGAGCCATCGCGTCGTCGCCCGATTCGAAGGCGAACCGGTCTGCGGACCTCGTCTCCGGCGACCTCGGCAGGACCTCGGCCATGGTCATCGCCAGATCGAGCTGGGTGATGTCCCGGATCATCGAGAAGCGTGGGCGAGGCTCCCCCGCATCGACGACCACCTCCCAGACCGTCGCGTTCTCGATCGGTCCGTCGGGATCCTCGGCGTCGACGGTGCCGCAGGCGAGGCGCATCCGCCAGGAGAAGCTCCGCACCGTGATCCGGTCGAAGAGCTCCGGATAGCGGTCCGGGGTCCAGATCTCCCGAAGCACCGGCCAGAGGATCGTGCGCCGTTCGTCGTCGTCCAGCGTCTCTCGCGCAGCGACGAGTGCGTCCACCTCCTCGTCGGAAACTCCGGGCAGCATCCGGAGCACCGCCGCCGGGGCGAGGTTGATGTCGACCCGCCCCGACCGCAGCGGCGATCTCTCGAAGCAGAGCATGTCGAAGATGGGGATCCAATCCGTCGGATCGCCCCCCTGTCCGGTGATCCGCACGAACAGCTCCGCCAGATCGCGATCGGCCTCGAGCGAGAGGCCCTCGATCAACTGCTTGATGAGCGAGTCGCCGCCGAGCAGCGCCTTCACGCCATCCGCGACTCCGTCGTTGAGGCGATCCCGGAGTTCGCGATCCATCTCCTCGGACCATGGAGGCGAGATCGCGATCCGCGGGCGTCCCGAGGCGTCGATCGAGGGTTCGACCGCATGCACCGACAACAGATCCACGAGGCCCCGGGGTTCCGGGGGCGTCAGGCGGTCGAGCATGCGTTCGGCCCGATCGGGCTCGACACCCCGAATCGCATCCCGCCACTCGAGCTTCTCCGGATCTCCATGGAGGTCCGCGGCGCCGATCTCGCCATCGGACGCCCCGAGCAGCCCCGCGATCGAGTCGAGACGTCCTCCCGCGCCGTCGCGAGACGCCACGATGGCGGCGGCGAGGTCCGCATCGATCATTCCGCTCGCCTCGAGTTCCTCCGCCGTCGCGCGGGCGAGATCCGCCTTCGCCGCCTCGCTTGCGAGACGCTCGCCGCCGGGACCCACCGGAAGCAGGCGCACCACGCCCAGACGCGGCCCGTCCTCCTCGATCACGTACTGCCCGGCCAGTTCGGGACGCTCGCCTTCGATCATGCGATCGCGCTGCGCGGCGAGTTCGACCGCCACCGCCTGGAGGCCCGACCACGCCAGCGCCCGCGATCGTGCCGACTCGGCGACATGGGCCGCCCCACGGGTCTCCGCCCGCACCAGCAGCAACGACGTTCCCGCGATCAGCAGGCCGATGCCCGAGACCACGAGCACCGCCATCAGGACCAGGCCGCGGCGACATCGCGACGGTGCGGGGGCGCTCACGACGTCGCCTCCCTCTCTCCGCGCTCGGCCTCCGCGTCGAAGCGCTCCGGTTCCTCCGCCGGTTCGGTCATGGGCCCGGCATCGGGAATCGCGATCATCCGAACCCGATCCGGCGGACGCACCGGGCCGCCGAGGTCCTCGCGGGCGACGTCCGCGGGGTTGTCGACGCCTCTTTCGAAGTCCATGTCGAGCTCGTCCAGGCCGGTTGCAAGCGGGTCGTCGGGTCCGAAGGACTCCAGCTCGTCCCACTCGTCGCGCTCGTCGAAGACGTCCTCGGCCTCGTCGGGTCCCTCGAAGTCCCCGGGTCGCGGCCACCACAGGTTGACCTCGACCAGACGCGGCATGGCTCCGACGGCCTTCGAGTCGAACTCCGGTCGCCACGCCACGCCGTCGTGGTAACGGAACCGCACCACCGCGGCGAGCATGGTGTCGCGATCACCGCTCGAGCCGGTGCGTCGCAATCGCCCGGCCGCGTCCCCATCCCCGAACCCCCCGAGCACGACGATCCGTTGCCGATCGTCGAGCGCCGTCTCGCGCATCGCCGCATCGCCGAGGCGCCAGGCCGGAACATCGCGGGCCACCACCTCGAGTCGGTCCGCGGTTCCGCGGACCCCCGCTCCGAGGCGTGCGTCCTCGACGACGGTCGTCGCCAAGGCCCGCTCGACCGCGGTGAACATCGCGTCGGCGTTGCGCTGCCGTTCCATGGTCGATCCCAGACGCGCACGGCTGCGGTCGAGGTCTCCGACGAAGTTGCCCAAGGCGATCGCCAGTGCCGCGACGACCGCCAGCGCGACCAGCACCTCGAGCAGGCTGAGGCCGCGGCGGGTCACGGCGCCGCTCCGCCGAAGAGGTCCGACTCCGCCTCGATCTCGAACGGTTCGCCCAGCGCGTCGTCGAACCGATCCTCGAACGCCGCATCGAGCGCGTCCAGATCCGCTCCCCGTGCCGGCAACAGCTGTCGCAAGACGAACCGCGGTCGCTCCGCATCGACGTCGTCGTAGACGCCGACCTCCGCGAGCACGAGACCCTCGAAATCGCTGCGTCGACCGCGGGCCTCCACCCGGAACACGTCCCACGGCGGCGGCAGTTCGCCGAGATCGCCCTCCCCGAGATCGCCGATCGGGCGCAGGCCCGCATCGAACTCCGCCATGATCGATCGAGCGCAATCGACCGCGCCGGCGAGGCCCTCGGCACGGCGCACCGCGCGGGTGCAGTCGGTCATCACCCGCAGCACCAGGCTTCCGGTCGCCACGAAGAGGCCCAGGGCCAGCAGCGTCTCGAGCAGCAGGCCACCCCGTCGGTGTCGGTCGATCACGGAGCCACCCCGGCGGTGCTCGGCACCACACGTTCGATGTCGCCTCGTCGGGGCATGCCGGCGGCGTCGGTGAGATCGAGACGAATGCGCCGGCGGCGATCGAACTCCGGCGGCGGAAGGCCATCGTCCGGCGCCCGCTCCTCGAGCCACCACGATCCCGAGAGGACGTTGCTGCCGTCGGGCAGGAAGATCGCCATCGGCTGCGCAACCGATTCCGGGTCGTCGATCGGGCCCTCGGCATCCTCCTCGAGCTCGGCGAACGCGCCTTCAAGCTCCGACATGGAGGTGCTCGCGGCATCCGACGCGGTGAACTCCTCCCGGTCGCCTCCGATCCGTGGCCGAAGGCGCAGTTCCTCGGGAAGCGTCAACACGGTCCAACTGCCGGAGATCGCGTCGGTCCGATCGTCGTCGGCACGATCGGGAGAGGACGCATCTGCGTCGTCGCCGAACTCCCGGCGGGGCGCGTCGAAACCCTCGTCCAACGAGGCCAACGCGTCGGCCTCGAAGTCGTCCGGATCGAAGTACCGCACGCGAAGGCGATCCGCCTCGTCGCCGAAATCGTCCGGATCGAACGACGACGTCTCCCCGCGGGGTTCGAACCGCACCTCCACCAGGCGACCGCTTCGCATCGCCTCGGCACGAGCGAGCAGCAGCGTCGCCGAGATGCGTTCCGCGGTCTCAGGCAAGGTCGCGCGGCTGAACCGGGACCACGTCCACGGCAACACCACGGCGGCGAGACCCGCCACGATCGCGATCGCCACGAGCAGTTCGAGCAGGCTGAGGCCGAGGCGACACGGCCGCGGATCAGCCGCCGTCGGACATGTCCATCGAGCCGAACTCCTCATCGAGGCTCCCGTCCTCGCCAACGAGGCTCTCGTTGATCGAGATGTCGTCGTCGGTGCCTTCCTCGCCGTCGGGACCGACCGAGACGAGGTCGTAGTCGAGACCCTCGATCTCGCTGGGCTGGCGGTAGATCCACTCGTTGCCCCAGACGTCCGCGGGGGCGGGCTTCTTCAGATAGGGACCGCCCCATCGTTCCTGATCGTCGTCCGCCTCGAGGTTCGACGCGCTCCAGAGGACCGCGACTCCCTCCTCCTCGCTCGGCCATCGCTTCATCTCGACCCGGAACTGCTCCAGGGCCTGCTCGATCGCCTGCATCTGAAGTCGGGTGTTGCCCTCGTCGGCCTTCTCGCTGGCCCCGAGCACGTTCACGAGGACCAGGCCACCGATCGCCAGCAGGATGCCGATCACGATCAGAAGTTCGAGGATCGTGAAGCCTCGACGCCCGCGGAGGGGTCGGGAACGGCGGACGGAAGTCGTGGTGGGTTGGGCGATCATGGAAGGACGGTGCTCCGAGACGGACGTTCCGGGTTCGAGAGTACGCGGTCGGCGGGGCGGGCCGAGGACGCGACGGCCGCGTCCCCCATCTACCGCCGACGGCCGCGAGGGTTCGAGATTCGGGGTCACAACTCCGACCCCATCTGCATCATCGGCACAACGAGGGCGAGGAAGATGAACATCACCAGCCCGGCCAGCAGCAGGAGCAGCGCCGGCTCCATGAGGCGGACGAGGATCGCCAGCAGCGAGTCGATCCGCCGCTCGGCCCCGTCGGCGATGCCCACCAGGACCTCCGGCAGGTTGTTGGCGCTCTCGCCCACCGAGATCATCTCGACGGTGTCCTCGGTGAACAGTCCGCTCGCGGCCAGCGGGTGGGCGAGGCTGTCGCCGGCTCGCACCGCCTCGATGGCCTCGTCGATCGCCTCCGCCAGCAGCACCTGACCGGCGGCGTCGCGGCTGATCTGCATGGCGGCGATCATCGGAATGCCGTTCTCGAGCAGCGTCCCCAGCGTCCGGCAGAACCGGGCGACCGCCAAGTGGCGGAGGATCGCCCCGATGCCCGGCAGACGAAGTTGCCCCACCGCCACGGCCCGTCGGACCCGAGGGCGCCGACGGATCGAGAACCAACCGGCCACCGCCGCGACCGCCACCACCAGCAGCAGCGGCCACCAACCCACGAAGAACGCCGAGAGACCCAGCAGGATCCGGGTCGCGAGCGGCAGCTGCATGTCCTGGAAGAGGTCTGCGAACTTCGGGACGAAGAAGACCAGCGCCGCCACGACGAGGCCCAGGCCCACCGTCAGCAGCACCGCCGGGTAGATCAGGTTCCCGAGGACCTTGCCGCGCATCTCGCTCTGCTTCTCGAGGAAGTCCCCCAGGCGGGCGAGCACCTGGTCGAGGAAGCCGCCCCGCTCGCCGGCGCGGATCATCGCGACCTGGACGCCGGGGAAGACCTCGGGCATCGCGGCCATCGCATCGCCAAGGCGCTCGCCGTCGGCGACCGCATCGGCGACCACGCCCATCGCCTCGGCGAGTCCTCGATGGCTCTTGCTCCTGGCGAGCAGTCGCAGCGATCGCAGCAACGGCACGCCCGCCCGAAGAAGATCGGCGAGTTGCCGGTACGCCGCCGCGAGGCGAGCCGTGGGAACTCCCCGTCGTCGTGCCGGGGCGGCCGCGGCCTCGTTCACCCGGACCGGCGCGAGACCTCGGGATTGCAGTTCACCGACGACGGCGGCCTGGCTGACGCCTTCGAGCGTGCCGGTCACCTGCCGACCCTGGGCATCGCGTGCGAGATAGGCGAAGTTCGCCATGGGACGGAGTGTAGAGATGGATTCGACCCACGCCCTGCCTCTCGCTGGTGACGGATCGGACCGGGACCGCGTCGGAACGAACACGCCCCCCGGCCCGAGGACCGAGGGGCGTGCGATGGGTTCGAGAAGGATGCCGGACGGGGCGATCAGCCTCCGCTGCCGCAGGATCCCCAGTTGGCGATCAGGACGCCGAGGTCGTCCGCACCGACGGTGCCGTCTCCGTCGAGATCCGCCAGGCAAGGCGTCTCGGTGCAGGCGCCCCAGGAGGCGAGCAGGACGCCGAGGTCGACCGAGTCGGTCACGCCGTCGCCGTCGATGTCGCCCTCGCACGCCGGCAGCACCTCGATGAGCCGCGCCGTGCCGCTGATCTCGAAACCGACCGCGATCATCGGGCGGCCGGTCGAGCTGTCGGCGGCGGCGATGAAGGCGATGCCTTCGGGGCCGAGATCGCCCGCCGTGAACTCGAGGGGATCGCCGGAGAAGTCGCGGGTGTTCACGTAGCCCGCATAGGCCGGAGCCGTCGGGACGCTCACATCGAACGCCATGATGCCGCCGATGCGTTCGAGGCAGACGAAGGCGATGGTGCGGCCGTCGATCTCGCCGATCGCGATGCCTTCGGGCTCGGGACCCTTGTCGTCGGAGCGGTTGTCGAACGAGTCGTTCTCGTCGTTGGTCGAGTTGAAGTCGGCCGGGAGCAGGGTGGCGATGATCTGCTCCATCATCTTTCCGGTGTCGGCGACGAGGTTGCCCTCGACGTCGAAGACGGCCATCGAGCGGGCCCCGAAGCTGTAGAGGGCGTCGTAGTCGCCGTCGCCGTCGACGTCGCCGAGCGAGGCGTCCACCTTGATGCGTCCCAGGTTCTCGTTCTCCTGAAGCGTCGCCGCGTCGGGGAAGGCCGTCGGATCGAGAACGAGGTCCTTCACCCGCTCCTCGTTGGAGTAGCCGGCATAGTCGCGACCGTCGCCCTCGTTGGCGGTGGCCACGTAGTCCACGCCGCCGACGGTGAACATCGCGACGCTGTCGGGCATGAAGATGCCGCTGATCGGCCAGGTGGCGATGTTGATCCGCTCGTCGCGGTTGCTGGCGTCGAGGGCGTTCCCGGGAAGCGAGTGGTCCTTGAATCCCATCGAACGGGCCCACGCCCAGGTGCCGGTGGCGAAGTCGATCTTCGCGAAGGCGTTGTTCTCCTGGCAGGAGACGAGGCCGTAGGTCGAATCGCTCGAGAAGGCGACGTACTCCGGCTCCATCGCCTGGGCGAAGGTGGTGCCCTCGGGGCTGCTCAGGACGATGCCCTCGCCGATCACCGCGGGATCGATCGACTCGAAGGTGACGACCATCGCGGAGGGACCCCCCTTCGCCTGCAGGTCGACGATCGTGACGCCGCCGGGAGGATCGATGGTGTAGTCGTCGTTGGGCTGCCCCTCGTCGGCGGTGACGACGTAGCGGCCGTCGGGCGAGAAACCGACCATGTCGGGCAGCACGCCGGTGGTGAAGGCGTGCAGCGGGTTGCCGTCGAGGTCGAAGATGGCGACGGTTCCGGGATCGGTCTCGACCGCGGCGCCGATGGCGGCGGCGACCATGCCGTTCTTGACGGCCACGCTCTGGATGCTCGGACCGTAGCTCGAGATGTCGATCGAGAAGGCGAAGGCGAGGCTCCCTTCCGCACCGGTGTCGAGCACGTCGATGCGCTCCTCGCCGCCGTTGACGACGTAGAGACGCTGGTTCGACGGGTCGTAGGAGACGATCTCGCAGCCTCCCTCGTCGAAGAGGAACGTCGAGTAGGTGCCGAGAGGGTTGAACGTGAAACGGGCGGCCGATCCGCCCCCGGCCGCCGCAGCGGACACGGAAGCAAGGCCGAGAACGGTGGCAGTCGCGATGAGCCGCATCTGGTTCTCCTGCAGCATGTGAAACGACCGCGATCCATCCGGGAACCGCGGATGAGGCACGTTCTCCGACGCGGCGCAAGGGAGTGCCGCATGAACCGTTCGGGTTCGACGAGCGATTCGCTGGCAAAGCGCAAGCGATGCGCTCACGCGGCGCCCCCTCCGGCCGCGCGTCTCGAGGGTGGTCGGCTGCGAACGCCTGCCGACATTCGCGGCAGACGTTCGAGTCGGACAGAGTCGGACATGTCGGACGGGTCGGACTGGAACGCGTCGCACTTCGGGGTGACGCTTGATTCGGCGACGGAGCAAGCGGACCAGGACGCGACGGTCGGCGTCGGCCGGATCGCTTCGTCATCGATCTACACTCCCGCCATGTCGACGTCGCCCCGCGTGGTCAGCCTGCTCCCCTCCGCCACCGAGATCCTGTGCGAGATCGGCGCCGCCGACCTGCTCGTCGGGCGAAGCCACGAGTGCGACTGGCCGCGGTCGATCGGCGATCGGCCGGTGCTGACCGCCGCCCGCACCCACGGCAACGACCCCGCCGAGATCGATCGGCAGGTCCGAGAGTCGCTGTCGGAACACCGATCCCTCTACGAACTCGACGTCGAGGCGCTGGCTGCGCTGCGGCCCGACGTGATCCTGACCCAGAACCTTTGCGAGGTGTGCTCGATCGACCTCGCCGCGGTCGAACGCGCCGCAAGCGCGATGGATCCGCAACCGACCATCGTCAGCCTCGACCCGCACGGGATCGAGCAGATCTTCGACGACCTGCTGACCGTCGGCGAGGCGATCGGCCGCGCGAAGCAGGCCGAGTCGGCGATGGTCGCGCTTCGGGAGCGGTACTGGACCGCAGTCGACTTCGTGAACCCGTACGAGCCCGCCGGGGAGGTCGCCTTCCTCGAGTGGCTCGACCCGATCTTCGTGGGCGGGCACTGGACGCCTCAGTTGATCGAGGCGGCCGGCGGCACCCACTCGCTGAATCCCGCCGGTGCGAAGAGCCGGACGGTCTCGCCGGAAGATCTGCTCGAGGCGGCGCCGACGAAGCTGGTCGTCTGTCCCTGCGGACTCGATCTCGACGCGACCGCCGCGCAACTCGAGGAGATCGTCACACGATCCTGGTGGGGGCCGCTCTGTGCCGGTCTCGACGAGGCGCCGGTGCTGGTCGATGGCAATGCGATGTTCAACCGCCCCGGACCGCGCCTGGTCGATGCGTTCAGATGGCTGGTCTCGTGGCTGCAGGATCGGCCGGAACTGCTGCCTGAAGCGTTTCCCGTCCGCCCCTTCCAGTAGTCCTGCCGTGGTCGAGGCCTGAGGCATTCGCCCCAACCCGACGCGTTCGAGGCGAGCTCTGGGAACTCTGAGCGTCGCTGGTCGATCTGATCGGAAGACATCGTTCCGCGTGCGGCACGCGGTTTGCCGGGAGGTATGCCATGAGACTCGATCGATTCACCACCCTTGCTCAGGAGGCCCTCGCCTCCGCCCAGTCCTCCGCCAACACCGCCGGCCACGGCGAGGTGTCTCCGCTGCATCTGCTTGCCGCGATGCTGCAGGAACGGCAGTCCGTGGCCGCCTCCATCCTCGCCAAGGCAGGCGGCGACCCCGCTCGCGTGCTGCAGGTGGCAGAAGCCGAACTGAAGCGGCTTCCGACCGTCGAAGGCGCGACACCCCAGGCCGGCCGCACCCTCGGCGAAGTGCTCGCCACCGCCGAGAAGGAGGCCACGAAGCTTAAGGACGGCTACGTCTCGACCGAGCACCTTCTGCTCGCGCTCGCGGACGTACCCGGACCCGGCCGCGAAGTGCTGTCCGCGGTCGGCATCGATCGCAAGGGCCTGCTGTCCGCCATCA
>Ga0075479_10000689_pt1 | contig 14949 bp, 18 predicted proteins | sample DEB08_DNA_8_FD_76341 | JGI IMG/M metagenome (GOLD analysis project Ga0075479, IMG submission 76341) | Aqueous microbial communities from the Delaware River and Bay under freshwater to marine salinity gradient to study organic matter... | ecosystem: Environmental > Aquatic > Marine > Coastal ... | reverse complement strand
CCTTGTTTGTCAACTTGCTGTTGATCAAGCAAACGAGCCATACGAGCAACAACCATTGCTGGTGAAGCTGTAGCAGTTGGAAGTGCAGTTGCACCCGGCAAACGTGCAGCCAGAGGAATAGAGTGTGTTCCTGCAGAGCTTGTAGTAATATTGCCGAAGTCATCCTTATGCAGTTGCATAGAGGAAAGCAGTTCGTTAGAACCAGCAGTTGATACTGCTTTAGTGCCATTGACAGTTGTATTCAAAGCACCAGCGGCACTGTGATTAGCAGACTGTGCATAACCAGACATATAACCTAAGACTTCTTGGTCATGATTGTCAGCTAAACGATATGCAGCACGGTTGGTTGCAAGATCCATGAAGTTTACATGAGAATGTGCCTCTTCAATATCGTCCATCTTAAAAGCAAAATAGTTAGCTTTATCAATGACTAAAGAGAAGTCTTCGTCCTGTAAATCCTGTGCGGTCACGTTCGTACCCCTCGCGTACTGCGAGACAGAAATTTCTGGTTCTTTGATAATCTTGACGGTATCGCCTTGTGCGGCAATCTCGCCCATGTAGTCTGAGTTGGTTATATCACCACAGACAGTTGACTTGCGGAATGCAAGCTGTACTTTTTTGGAATAGATTACGGGGCTAAAATTACCATTTGGTAAATTGCCGTAACCTGAAGCGGTTGTAAAAGCCATGAGATAAATCCTCCGTTTGGTGTTTGGCTTATGAGTAATAAGCTAAACTAACCGATAAGAGGCTAAACTTTTTAGGGTGCATATAAGGTAAGTTATACGGGCCTATACTTATTTAGGTAGGTCTTATAATTGGTGTGTTTAGACTTAGCGAGGTAGTTTTGTCTTAAGAGTAAGGTAGTCTATTTAAAGAGGCTTACTACTTAATGTAAAGACACCTATAGTTATACTAGTTACACTATAGATGTCAATGCCTTATTTACTATTATCGTGCACCGCCTGACATATCGTAATTAAACTTTCCAGAACGGATTGATTCCATAATAGCATCTGATTGTTTTTCGTATTGAGAAGCAGACATTTTATGCACCTGTGACTCAGAGAAGCTTCCAGTAGGATCACTTTGATCTGGTTTAGTTGTACGTTTAGTTACAACAGCAGATGCTGCAGATTTAGATGTCTTCTTTTTAGTTTTGTTATCTAAGCCTTTGTCTACTTTGTACAAATCAATTACACGAGTGACAGAGGCTGGGTCTTCAGAGTTTTCATATAGAGCATCCTGAACCCACTTAGGTTGTTCACCTGCCCAATCATGGAATACATCACTGCTGCGTAGCTCATCAAAGTCAGGGTGCATAGCCCTAATCTCATCTTCCATCCTATTACGATCTGCTTCTGCACTAATGCGGTCAATCTCTTGTAAGCGACTCTCTGCACCTGAAAACTTTTCTTGTGCTTTCTTTTCTGCAATGCTCTCAACAATAGCAGCTACATCAGGATACTGACGGGACCATGCTTCTATATCTTCATCAGACTTAGGAGGACGAATATCACCACGCTCTTCTGCATTCTCTAGCTTAGCTTTAATAGCCTTAAGCTCTTCTGCTTGTTTGTTCTGATGACTACGCAAGTCACTGTAGCGTTTCTTGTAGGTCTTCTCTTCGCTACTTAAGCTTTCGTCTTCTTGTGCTTCACCTTTAGCGTTGGCTTCTTTTTGTTTGGAATTACTTTCATCTTGTACTTTGGTTGATGCAGCTGTCTCGCCATCGGATTCCGCACTGTCATCGGACTGTTCTCCCATAAGATCTTTAAGCTCTTCTTCTTGCTCTTGGATTCTACGCTTATTAGCATTACTAAAATTAGGATCAACAAATCCTGCAGACTTCGGTGTTTCCATTGTTTGTAGTTCTGACATATTACTTCCTTTTATGTGGGGCCAGCATTAGCTGGGTAGCCTTATAGTTATTTCTTCTTTTTCTTTTTATTCTTTTGCATTAATCCTCCTTTAGCTCGACCTCCAGTTGCTAATTTTGTTCCAAGTTTATCTGCAGCTTTTTTAGCAGATGATCTTGCTGTTTCAGTTGAAACTGTTTTTCTACTTTTTTCTTTTCTTTCTTCTGCTTTACTAGGATCTGTAGATTTTGCTAAAGCAGCTTTAACTCTTGTATCTGCTTCTTTTTGTTTTTCAGTTGGTCCATCTTTTTCTCTACTTTCTTTTATTTTCCTAGCTTCATCTACACCCCCTCCTACTGAATCAAAATCACTTACAGTTTTAGTAGTTTTAAGCTTTTTAAATGGATCACTACCATACTCTTCAAGTATTTTATTTGTAAGGTTAGAAGTATTAGTTAATGCATAGTTTATAATTGAACCTAGATTTGCTGTATCACCAAGACGAGACTCAGTACGTACAGCTAAAGCAGCTTTCATCTCAGCAATCTTATCTGAATCATATCCTCTTGCTTCTAGATAGTCAATGTTACTTTTTAACTCTCCTATAGCAGTAGCTTGCAAGAATTGATTAACTGGGCTATTCTTAAAGAACTTACTTAAACTACTTTGCTCTTTATTAATTGCACCTAATGTTTCCCCTGCAAGAGCATCAGGATCTGAGTAGGTATACTTATTCTTCCAAGCATCCATGTCTGGTCCTTGATCATCATTCTTATCTCCTCTATTGAGATTACCTGTAGGTGCAGTTACTACAGGAGGTACACCCATGATAAACCCTGCAGGTACAGCCTGTAGTGGTTGATTTGTAACTGCATCATGAGGAATTTGCATAGTCTCCCCTGTAGAAGGGTTATAGTAGTCTACCATTATTGAAGCATTCTCAGCTTGAGTACCTGCCATAGGTCTAGTACCAAAGGAAGAGAAGCCTAAGCCAAACTGAAAGGGGTTAAAGCCAGACGTAGTAGTTGGAGTACCTGCTGTTGCTTCTTCTACTGGAGGGATAGGCATGTTATCAATTACATCACCGCCCGGTGCGTAACCACCACCAGCTAAAGTTTGAGTTTGTTTATTGGCTTGTTCCATATCATCAGGTTTCATACTAGCCTTAGTAGTGTTTACTGTAACACCACGCTTAGATAATTCACCTAACAAAGAAGGGTTTGTCTTTGCTGCAGCTAAGACTTTATCAATAACAGTATCAATCTTAGTAGTATCATTGTACAAAGATTCTGTCATACCACCAGCTGCAAAACCAACAGTCATACCTTTAGCGTTCATACGAGCATTTACTAGAGGATCAGTCTGACCTTGTGATGCAATAGAGTTTAATGTTTTGTTTACAAGACCACCTTCCTTGAGGCCTGATGTAGCTAAGGCTTGTTCTAGCATAGCTAAGTCCTGCTCACTAACATCTCCACCTTCAGCAGGAACATCTATAGGATCACCACCAATACGTCCAGCTGCATCCATTCCAGCTAAACCTGTCTTAGCTTCCATACGTAGGTCTTCAAAGAACTTTACACCAAAGAAACGAACAACATCAGCAGGTACAACGTACTCACCTTCACTTAACCTAGCGTCAATATCATCACGTACCTCTTCAGGTAAAGACCCCGGAGGAACTTCGTTACCTGATACAGGATCTACTTTTTGATCTTGGTCAGCAAAGGCCATTTCCATTTGTTCATTTATTGCCATTGACTTCATCCCTCAAATATTTAAGCTTACGTAGCATTGCTGCTTCGCCTTGACATCGAAACATGTCATCAGTACTTGTAACTTGTTCCATCTTCTTGTGTACTTGTAGTATTTTATTATCTAGCATTTCGCAGAACTCATCCCACAAAGGCTTATCGTTTACTAACTTCTGTAGTTTCATCTGTCAGGCCTCTGGACTAAGCCACCTTTGTTTAACCTTAGTCTACTTGTCTTAGGATCTAACTTTAAATCTTTAATGTTTATAGATGTGCCTTGTACCGTGGTTTCAGGAAAACCTTTTTTACCTGTCTTATTTTGTTCTACTATTTCATCATATGTTTTTATTCTTTCAAAAGTTTTATACTTTAAATCTTTTTTGCCTATTTTAATTTGATTACCAAGCTCACCCTTAAGTTGCTTAATCGCTTTTTCAAAAGCTATTACATATGTATTGTGAAAGCCTGACCCTTTAGTAATAGCTTTTTTATAATCATCTGATCCTTTAGGAAAACGTTTTTCAGCTAATTTTTCTATAGGAGGTAGTACAATCTCATCAATACCCTTAGCTTTAGAATCCGCAATGATAGACTGTAATAACACTCTTACTGAATCAGTTAAGCTTGTAATAGGTGTATCTTTTTTGCTTACGATAGATCCAAATTTTGCTGTATAGTTTCTTGTAGACTGTATTATTTCACTTATAATTCTTTCTCTACCTGAGAAGTCAAATACATTAAGTTTTTTAGCAGCCATTCGGTTTAACATATACCTTAAAGCCTCTGTAGGTTCTTGGTAATATATCCCAGTTTTGGACATCAAAAGTCCCTTATCATCAAATATTTTTGATAAGGACTCGTTAACTTCTTTCCTAGAAAGTTTTTTATTTGTAACTATAGGCAAATAATCATTGAATACAAAATCTTTATAATCTTTAAAGAATGTTCCCGGAAGTTCAAACTCTGGCTCAAAAGCTATGTCATCCATTTGCAAGTCAAATTCTTTTTTAAACGTATCTAAAAGTTCTTTACTATCCTTAGTAGGATTTTTTGACATGTTTTGTATTACATCAGACTGAAGCTCTTCAATGAGGATATAACTTTTAATATCTTCTCCCCTTAACATGACTTCTTTAAAAGTGTCAGGTTTCTTTCTTAAGCTATAACGTGCATGAGCTAAATTAGAACCACCGTAATGAGTCATTAGTCCTAAGTCTTTAGCTATAACGTCTACACCAATCTCTTCGTACCCTACTTCTTCATCTAATAGATCTTTCTGCCTCTGCATATTTTGATTAGCAGTCCTTTTCTTTACAGCCTTAATCCTTAGAGGATTGGCGTGAAGTTTCGCCAAGCCTTTAGTATATTCTAAATGTGGATATAAACTAAACTCTCTATAGTCTAACTCAGCCTGTGTTACTTTAGGCGCACGTTTACGTACAAAAGCCTCAATGTTTTCACCTCTAGTCCCTTGTTTACCTATAGGTGCATTATCAATAGCAGAATCTAGAGGGCTATAGAACTCAGCTATAGTAGATGTATTAGGATCTTCTACGTCAGACAATGCTTCATCTGTCTGTTTAAACATAGGATTAAACTTAGGGTTATCTGTAATACCTAGCGCAGAGCTTAGCTCTTTAGCTATAAGTCTACTCAGTGCAGCCATTACTGTACGTTCCCACTAAAGCCTTGTTCACCCGGTACAGCAGCAGCACCTACTCCAATGTTACCGCCGCCCCCGCCTGTCATATCTTGTGGACCTGTTGGCCCTGCTCCTTGAGGCGGGGGAGCACCTGCTGGACCTGCAGGAGGAACACCAGCGGCAACTGGTTCAGGTGGAGCTTGGAAACCCTTTAGGATTTCAGCCTGTACTGCTGCATCTTGAATAGAGTTAGTTACTTTATCAGGATCAAGATCCATACTAACAGCAATCTCACGAATGATATAATCCATCTTAGCAAACGGTGCTAGTGTTGGATTCTGTGCAACCTGTAAGAATTGCATCAAACGCTGTGAGCGTACTTCGTTAGCCATAAGAGACTCAGTACCTTGAGCTTTAACTTCTAAGTCACCTTTAATCTCAGGGTCATAGTCGAATTGCATGTTAAAACTAAAGAAGGCTTTACCTAGTGGGTTAAGAAGATAGTCATCTACATTCTTAATAACGGTACGAATAGATCCGTTAGCAGCTGACATAAGCATAGATATACCAGATGCAGTTCGTCCTACTCCTGTTACACCTGTCTGACCGTGAGCAAAGGAAGGAAAGCCAGTAGACTCATCAGCTAATACTCGTGCCTTGTCAAACAGCTGCATGTTCTCACCAGCAACGTTAGGGAACGATGTACCGAAGATGGCTTGTCCGGGTGCACCTCCTTGACGCCTAAACACTTTGCCGGGATACACAGATAGATCCTGCCCCGGCACTAAGTTAGTCTCATCAACCTCTATCAATAAGTTACCTGATAGTACAGCATTGTCTACTGCCATACGCATGAAACCATTCATGAGGGTCTGTGTGTCATCCATGTTCTCAGCTATACCTACACCAAAGAACGAATAAGGATTGACTTCATAAGGCACAGCGTAGTAAGGTATAAGTGCAGGTTTAAACGGATTCATAACCATACGCAAGACTTGACCGTTACATACCCATAAGTTTACATTAAGTTGCTCTGCATCTTTAAGTGAACGAGGTATCTCAATGTCGTGATCTTCTAATACTTCACGGTCTACAAAACCCCAGAACTCTTTTACGTCATAGCGTTCAGCTTGACTACCGTGATCATCATCCTCCATGACTTGTTCCCACCACTTCTTCTCGTAGGACTCACCCATTTTAAGAGCACTATCTATAGCGTTGTCACGAAAGAAAGGTCTGCCTTTAAGTGCACGTAGTTGAGAGCGAGACATCTTATGACGCTCAACTATATACTCTGCTTCATCCATATTAGATGCGTCAGGGTCAGGGTAGAAGTTCCATATAGATACATTGCTTGTAGAGGGAACAGTCTTTACTGTAGGATCATAGTTACCTTGATCATCCCAGTTAGGGTACTCTTTGTTTACAGCAAATGGACCTTTCATTATGCCTGTACCAAACAAAGAACATTCAAAGGCAGCAAGACGCAGCTGTTTGTTAGCTCCGCTTTCTTCTAACTGATCGTGTATCTTCTTCTGCATCTTCTTAGCTGCAACTTTTGCAGGGTTAAAAGTTACATCAGTAGGAGTTGTACCCGGTCCCTCAACAACCTTTTCCTCTACAGGCTCAAGCTTACCAGCTAATGCACCCATACGTTCTTTAAGTTGAGGCATAGTTTCACCGGGAGCAAGTCTACTCTCTTCATTAGTAAAGGGAGTAAAGGCTTCCTTGATACTATCCATTGCTTCTTCTGCAGCAGGATCAGGGTTTGTGCTAAAGTGTACAGAGTCAGCTACACCTTCTGGAAGGCTAGTAGGATCTACAACAATAGGGAACTTCTTGTTACCAAAAAGAACATCTACAATCTGTCCATATGCTGCTAGGGTTTTAGTCTTAGTTACTTTTACAAATACACGGGAGCGTTCTGCTTCAGTAAACTGTACTTGTGGATTGTACAAGCCACGATAATTGCGATATGCTTTTAACCAACGCTCTTCATCTTGTAGTCTAGAGTCTTCAGCTTTCTTAAAACGATTCTCAACAAAAGATATAATAGTACCTACTGAACTATCAGAATCATAAGAGTCTTTCTTTACATCTTCAATATAAGAAGATTCAGATGATTCAATGTTTTCTTCGTAGCTATCGTCAAAATCTTTAGGGTCCATACTTAGTATCCAAATGTCGGGTCAGAAACTTGAAAGCCTGACCTTGTAGTTGCAGGATCGTAGTCAAACAAAGAACTACGAGGTCTTGTCATTATACCATACCTTAGAGCGTCATACAAGTGGTCTTCTGCATTTGTATCAACATCTTCAGGGTTACGTTTATCTAGAGGTATACTAGGTAACTGCGCTACAAGATTAGTACAATCATTAAACATAACCAAACGAGGCTCTTCTGTAAACTCATCTACTTGAAGTCTACGATGTAATTCATTCTTTCCAGCTACACGAGAGCCTTTACTTCTATCTGATGGACGCCAACGACATCCCCTCATAATCATTTGTTCAGCCAGAGATGGACCAGTATCACCACGTTTATGCCACAAAGAACTGTCAAGAACACCGTAACGCACTCCTCCATCTTCATACTCCGCTTTTAAGATCATATCAGCTAAGTCTATAGCTGTGACCCTAGAACAATACAACTCCCTATATACTACCAGTTGCTCAGCAGGAGTAACCGCAATCCAAACAACCCCTGTGTAACTTCCATACCCATAGTCACATGCTCTAAACTTTGCCCAGCCTTTAGGTATCTTGTAAGGCTCTACTACATGTACTGCACGATTAAACTCAGGAAAAGCTGCACCTTCGTTTACATCCCAATCTCCATCTAACAATCTCTTACGTTGTTGTTCAGGTAGAGACAAAAGCATTGCTTCGTAGTCTCCACTATCTGCTAGGTAAGGGTTATCAAATAAACTAGCAGGAATAAACTTACGTTTAAATAGAGGTTGATCTTCTTTTCTGTGTCCTTTAGGGTAACGTAGTTGTTCCCCTGTTTCTATATTAGTAGCCCAAAACGGAGTGTTAGGGGATGCTGGATCTATAAACATCTTCTTAACCCAAGCATGACCGGGACCGCCGGGGTTAGTAGTAGCTCTCATATACAAACCTAACTCAGGTGATGCAGATCTCAAACGACTCCTCATATAATCCCATGCGAAACTTGAGGGCCACTGAGTCAACTCATCAAAGGCTACATAATTAAACGCCTGTCCTTGGTAGCGCATAACGTCAGTATCTTTATCTAAGTAAGACATCCAAAGTCTACCGCCTTGAGGTGTAGTCCATTGAGACTTTCTCTCTGACCACTTAATACCCGGTATTGCTTTAGGGTATAACTCTTGGCTTTTCTGTATAAGTTCTCTTAGTTCCTCTGTTGTGTGTCGTACTAGTAGTCCACTAAAGTCTTTGTTACCTAAGTTACGTAAAGGATCAGCTAGTGTTGCGTAGCTCTTGCCACCACCAGCAGCCCCACCATATAGTACTTCACGCTCACTAGCCGCTAGATATTGTGTCTGTGGGCCGGGATTAGCTTTAAACACTACATCTTGAGCGAACTGTACATCATAAGGTGCAGGTGTTACAGTTGCGTATACTTTATGTTCAGGTTTTGTTTCCTTCGTCTTCGTAGGTGTAGTAACCGATTCTTTCTTTTTCGAGCGCCTCGTATTGTTGGATCGTTTCTTCAAGCCAGCTGGCGAGTTTACGCTTAATTGCAGCAAGTGATTTACGTCTTCTTTCGACATCTATACGTTTCTTAAGTCCATCATGGGTTATGCGCCTACCTGATTGTGTAGTTAACCAAGCAGATACTTCCCTGTAACTATACTGCTTTAAATGTTTCTTTGCAAGCTCTAATAATTCTAATTCTTTAGGTATAGGTTTTAACCAAGATTCATCTTCAGGATCTATCTCGTAACCGAACGGTACAGATCTTTTAGTTAACCTAGGTACTCTTTCCCAATTCTTTATGTTGCTAGGCTTCGGTAACATCCAATAGCCTAACTCTGTTTTTTGAAAGTTAGTTCTGCGTTTCATTGCCTGTACTAGAATCCTTTGGTGGCAATATGAATAAGCCACCGCTAGACTCCACTGCAACCTTTTCAGTTTTAACTAAACCAGAACGGTCTAACACTTGACCTGCTGCAATCATGCGTTCCTTAACGCCTAACTGCGTAGGGTCATCCAGAGCCGACCCGTAAGCAATAGCAGCTTTTGGACCCAATCTAGACATATAGCTTTTAGTCGCTTCAAATATTTCATCTTTTAGAGCCTCTGTAATTGATCGTGTAGGTGTACCATCACTATAGCCAGCAATGCGCTTAGCCATAAGAACATCTCCTGCTGCCTCATCAAAGAGAGCCTCAAGAAACTTCTGTTGGTTTTCGGTTAGCTGCTTAGCCATATACTTATTGCCTTTAAATAATGTTTTAATATATGTAGTTATAACATACTAGTTGTAAAAATGCAACTAGCTTTTAACATTCACATTTATTACATAGACAATCTCTATTGAACACTGCCCTTGCTAGACGCTTCAAATATCTCTTCATGATTTCTTCCTATATGGTTTTACTTTTTTAGCAATCGCTTTCGGTTGAGCCACATACTGCTTACCCGCAGCATTTCCTTTTCGCTTAGATCGTGTTGTAGAGGCATACTCAGAAGCACTAAGAGACTTAATAGCTTTCTTAGGTAGATAGCGTTCACCCGTAGCTTTCGGTCCTTGCGTTGATGGCTTACCACTCTTAGTAGTCCACTTCTGTTTAGTCCAGTTAGTGAGGCTCTTTTGACTTTTACTTTTTGTCATCGTGCTTTTTCTGAACAGCAAAGTTTGCAGCAAGAGAAGCACCCTTGTGAGGTACAAACTTACCTGCGTGCTTCATCAGTTTCATGCTACCATCTTTTTGTCTCATCCAGTGGTATCCTTTAGGTGCGTCTACCTTCATGACTTATATCCTCCACCTTTAGCTTTGTATTGTTTAGCGACCATCTGAGCTTTCCTTGCGCTCCACTGTCCGGGGCTTCCACCTTTACCGCCAGCCTTAACGGATGCCACAAGAGACTTACGCATAGTAGGCTTAGTATAGTTACCCGCCGCATTAACGGTAGATTTTGCTTTTGATTTCGCCACGTGTAATTCCTATATCTAGTAAGTACTTATCTGACATATTATGCAGAAGCCAGTAATCGGCACGGCGTTGTTGGTTCTTCTGTAGTCTTTTAATAAAACGTTTAAACATGGTATAACTCCTTTATATTACCAAGGATAGTTATACCATGCTTTGACTTATAGGACTACATATAAGGTTGCAATCCCGTTATGCACAAACGTTACTTCTTTTTCTTAGCCATACCGCCATACATGTAAGCACCAGCTTTCTTCTTAGCCATACCTCCACCCATCATTTTAGCTGTAGGTTTTTTCTTAGCCATTCCACCAGCCATCATCTTAGCTGCTGGTTTCTTTTTTGCTACTCCACCTTTGTTCATTTTACCAACACCGTCAGCAGCATAGGTAGGAACCTTCTTGCCGTTCTTCATAGTCATGGGCATCTTAGCCATTGTATATTCCTTTTTAGTTATGTACGATTAGGGTCATAGTATTCTTCTAACGAAACTATTACTTCCATAGTATTGGCAGTCTCACCATATACTACTATCTTATCTCCTGAGTGTAGATTAAAGTAGCCCCCGTTAACTAAGTTAGTTACAGAGTTTCCTGCCATACTAAGGGCATTAGCTATGTAGTGATACGCATCATCACTTGAATGATAAAATTGCACGTATACTTTTTTAGTGGAACTATTGTTATTGCTTATGTGTAAATATCTAGTAACAGCACTAAAGTTAGCAGGGCAAGTATATACAACAGTAGCATTAGCAGACGCCGATGTAGACGCAATGGTATACCCCTTTGTATGAAACTTAGACTTACTTAGATCTGGCATTGATTATCACCACTTAACTTTATCAGCCCAATAAGCTGCACTAAGTTTTCCCTTTTTTATATTCTTACCGTGTCTTGCCTTAAAGCTTTTACGTTTAGCTTTCATGCGGTCCGATTCGCCTTCTTTTGGTTTACCAGCAGTTTTGGCTCCCTGCTCACCGAACCTGATGAGCTTAATGGTGTCACCTTCTTTGGCAAGCACGGCGTGGGATTTCTTAGGATGTTTAGGTGTTCTCTTAGGTTTGTTGTAACCTTCAAATTTCTCACCTCTATATTCTACAGACATTAAGTGTCAATTCCTTTATGCTCTAGCTTTACACATCCTGCCTTTGCATATGCACCTTTGTCTATAAAACTGTCCCTAACTTTTACTGCATCTACTAGACACTCTTCTCTACTAGGAAATATGTCTTGCACATTAGTAAATATGTTACAAGATAGAACACTAGGACTAAGACAAGCTAGAACTATAGATAAAAACATAACTACTGGAAACGTTTTACTGTAGGAAATGCTTTACGTAATACAAACTTAACTACGCGTTTGAGATGTTTATACACAAACCCTATCGCACTGTTTAAACTGCTAGCTGTACTTAATAAACTTAAAAGATTCCACATGCTTTGTTTATTCCCACTCTCTTTGTCTGTCTGGATCTAGTACTTCTCTACGGTTTAACATCCCTTCAAGGTACATAGCCCGTTCTACTCTATCTAAAGTGTAACGTTGTCCTGTATTGGCTTCAATAGCAGTACGAACATAGAATACGTCACTCTTAGGAATGTGTACACGCTGTAAAGCACGAGAGTCATTAGTAGCTAAAGCTTTATAGAACTCTTCCAGTACATTTTCACTTGCATATAGTTGTATACGTTTTGCCATTTATGTCAATACATAATATAAGAGAAAAATTGTACCGCAAACTTTATACAAAGCCAGCATTATTACAAACATTGAAAAGATTACGGTACTTTAGTTTAACTTTAAGTCTTATATATTTTTATTTATTACAAATAATAGTATACTAACAAAAAGTATATGTCAACTCTATAGTTTAACTATACGTTACACATTTCCTAAGTCCAATAACTCCTTTGCAACAGGTTTAGTTTAACTTTATAGTTTAATATTTTATTTATTGCTTTATTTTATTTAACTTAAAGTTTAACTAAGCATCGCTACGCTCAGTTATAACCATATTTGAACCTGTGTCAACCCCTCAACTACCGTATCACTACTAAATATTACATTCTGTAACATATTGTTACTATTACGTTACGTCATTCTATAGTATATCGTACAAGTTTAGCTCTTTCCGGGCAGTTTGGTGTGTCTTTGTGTATATATAGGGTAGTAAAGCCAAAAGTAAAAACCACTTCTGTGTAGGAGTACATATACGTATACGTAGCAGGGGGTGGTGGCCCCCGCAAGGCCTCGCATAATGAGCCTGTGCACGCATATCTGGGCGCAAGGCTGGGCTAAGCTGTTGTTTTTATGGGGTTTGTATACGGATTAGTCATCCGCTTACGCACATATATGCGCATTTACGCACACACATACACGTGTGACGGGAATGTCACGCTTTTATGCACATCACACCCATACCCACCTAATGCTCATGCACACAGGTACACCCACCCATACGTAACGCACACACCCACGCTACACGAGGCGATGTTCCTGATTCGTTCCAACCCAGCAAACCAGCGATGTTCCTGATTCGTTCTCGTTACTGACGGACCGTCCGACACTAGCTCGCTTTTCCCTACGCATAATGCACACGAAAAGGTGTTGACATTATTTTGGCAATCGGCAACAACTGAGACATCGAAACGGCAAATCGCCACAACCAAAACGGAGTTCTACCATGACTAAGACAAACGCAAAAACCGCTACGCTTTCAGCTGACAATGTAATCCGCATCGGTAACGTTGAGTATACAGCCAAATCCAGCCTTGAGCATGGTGCTGCAGTGTATGACCAGATGTACCTACTGCAAACGTCCATGCTGGATTGCTTCAACGAGCTAGGTCAAATCCTGATCCAACACAGAGCTATGTACAAATCCGACAAGCTATTCGGTCAAATGCTTGCTACGTCACCCTTGGCTGGCATATCTAGACAGGACCGTAGCGACACGGTTTTCGTGGCTAGTAATTGGGCTAAAATACAGAAGCTCAATGAGAACGGATCTCTTGACTCCCTTGGAGTATCAGCCATAAGGAAGCGGATCAAAGCTCTCGACAAGCCCAAGGCACCCAAGTCAGCTGGCAATGTATCCAAGGGCAAGGCTAAGCCTGAAGCTGAAGCTACTGACGGACCGTCCGACACTAAGGTTAATCCGGCAAGTGGTGGAAGTGCCGCTATAGACTTAATACAAAACACACTAACAGCGGATGATCTTGCTGACTTCGTGAAAGCACAGCTTAAGGAGCACGGCATCACTAAGGCAGCGTTCAACAAGGCCATGAAAGCCTAAGCCTAACACACATAAACACAGTCACAGGCTCCGCTTCGGCGGGGCTTTTGGCGTTACATAATGGAGGTAAAAGATATGAGTGATGGCGTTAAAGATTTACTTAAGTTTGCAGCTGGGTGCCACGCATTAATTTGCGTGGTGATTATCTTGTGGTCAGTGGGTAAACTATTGACAATGTGAAACTGATATGGTCTTACTGACGGACCATCCGACACTAGAAAAAATGGAGAGTATAAAATGTTAATCGGTGCATGTTCACAATTAAGCGGTAAGACACACTCAATGGAAATTGATGTGTCCGAAAAACAGATTGCCTTATGGCGAGAAGGTGCGTTAATACAAGACGTAATGCCTAACCTAAGTCCAGATGAACGTGAGTTCATAATGACAGGTATCACACCTGATGAATGGGCTGCAGAATTTGGAGAGGAGAGTAACGATGGAACATAAATGCGAAGGCGTAAGAGGTGATAGCGTGAGCTATACGAGGTGGGCTTTGTTCGATGGGAAGTATACCAAGGAAGAAATTCTAGACTATGCGTATGATATGGATTGGAATATATTTGCGTGTAATAGTGGGCCGGGTATGGCGTTCCAGCATGGGCCTTCGGTCATGCATCAAGGCAGTAAGGCACTGCTATATATTGAAGGTGGCCTTGACATTTAGTGTCGGATGGTCCGACAGTAGAAACACAACAACATGGAGAGTAACGATGGAACTACAAGAGATATTTAATAAAGCACACAAGCATTTTGCTGGTATGTCTGAGCCTTCTATGGGTGATGGCAGTGATGATTGTGATGGTACACAGTGTGCCTATCGTGGTGCTAATGGTAACAAGTGTGTAGTAGGTGTGTTCATACCTGACGCACTATATAAGGAAAGCTTGGAAGGTGATTCCTTAGATTCACATCTAAGCGGAGTTTATGCGCCGATAACCTATCACAGTACCAGAGTGACAGAAGTGTTAGCAAAAGCCTTTGGTCAGGATTTCTTATCTAAAGATCAGTATCTATTGCTGGCTAATCTACAGAGTACACACGATAAAAACGCTGATGATTGGCGTACTTATGAAAGTGAAAACATTTCATGGTATGAGTTCATCAAGCCAGCTATACTTAGCTGTGCTAGTGACTTTGATTTAGAAATAGGAGAAGTATAATGGGTGCCTTTGATAATGAATTAGATATGAATAACATTCATGTGAAACATAACGGCAAAGAAATATCTATCGCTCAACACAAGAAGTACGA
>Ga0075479_10000678_pt1 | contig 15000 bp, 11 predicted proteins | sample DEB08_DNA_8_FD_76341 | JGI IMG/M metagenome (GOLD analysis project Ga0075479, IMG submission 76341) | Aqueous microbial communities from the Delaware River and Bay under freshwater to marine salinity gradient to study organic matter... | ecosystem: Environmental > Aquatic > Marine > Coastal ... | reverse complement strand
GATGCTGTAACCCGGCAAAAAATATTCTTGTGATTCCCTGCCGGGCTGTCTTCTTTCGTGGTGATGTTGAAAACTAGTTGTTTGGTCTCATTCGTGATCTTCAGCGGCTCGGCTGTCACATTATGAGGCAGACCAACCAGAATGGCCTCAGCAGGCCCCTCCAACTGTTGCAGAACCTCCACTTCCATCGGGATTTCTGTCACCTGTCCCTGCTCAACAGAAGATCGTTGTGCGGTAATACCGAGATACGGCTCCGCCACTTTCAGTGTCGCCATCTGTGATGACGCCCACGAATTACCACCAATATTCGCATAGCCGATGGCATAGACCGGCCAGTCACCAATTGCCGCATTGCCGTTGGCATTGAGCTGATACAGCCCTTCGTTAGTTCCCTTCTTGATCACGATCTCACTATTCGCGCCAATCCCGGGTGACCGGAACGGAAACTGTACCTTGATGTCCTCGTCCCAACCTTCCTTCTTCTTCGCGATGATTTTCAACTGCATCTGGCCATTGCGAACGATTGGGGCAGTCGGCTGAACAATTTCGATGTGAAACGGTAATTCCTCGATGACTGCAACAGGCAGACGATCAACATCTTTCCAGACATAGAGAGACTGACCGGGGCCGGAAATCACAAAGTCTGCACGATTCCGGAAATGTCCAACAACATTCAAATTCTCGTCCGTTGGTCTCAGTTTGAAATCCACCAGAGCACCGGACAGATCAGCATCGGCCGCAGCCTCAAACACCACGGGCATCAGGTTCATGTTCGCCGGCATTGGTGGCGCCACCATCGTGATGCCCGGCGGAAGCTCAAGGTCATCAATCTTCAAGTCGCCCCCGAAATTGACCCGTGCCGCCGAAATCAGCGTGGCGAATCGATTTCCCCTGGGAACATAAATCCGCTGGCGAGACTGCGAATAGCGAGCGACCCGAGGAATTCCCGCACTCAATGACGCCTTCACCTCCTGGAACTCAATTCGATAAACGAAGTCCGGGCCGCCACGCTTCAGGTGATCGGCCACACGAACTGCGTAATCTCCATCTTCCGGAACCTGCCAGCGAACATAACTGTCAGGGCCACGGGAATCATCATTGCCGGCAAGGCCACCACCGTCCGCTTTATACAGATTCAGTACAGAGTCGATCGGGGAACCAATTCGACGCCCGTACAACTCGACGTCGAACGTCTGCCCCTTCTTCGCGGTAAAGCGGTAGATATCAACATCACCCGGTTCCTGCAGCACGCCATTCATGGATGCAGGAAACTCAGCAACCACGGTTGCAGTGTCAAAGCCCTGATTGGGCTCAGCTTCGAATGCGTTGGGGTGTGCAGAAACGCGGAACGGAAACGCAGACGGCGTGACACCATCTGCGTCCTCAACAAAGACCTGCTGATCGCCGGGTTCGGCTGACAGTGCGATGCTGCGAGCGATTTCTCCTGAAGCATCACCAAGGAACTTGACATCCACCGTTTGTCCCATGGGCCCGCCAGCCGGAAAGGGAATTCGCGGACGCGGAAAGCTTCCGATATGCAGGCGATAACGACAATTCCCATTTCCGCCGTAACTGCTGTCACGCATCTCCACAATGTAACGACCGTCTTCCGGAATCAAGACTGACGCTGCCGCATCCTGCTTCAGCAGCGGCGAATCATCCACAGCGGCCAGTTCGAATCGCCGGGCGTCAAGGATCGCGATGTAAGGATCAAACAGAGTCTGACCGAAACGCATCGCTTCGACTTCGACCGACAACCGCTGGCCCTTCTTCATGTCCACCGCGTAATAGTCCACATCCTCGTTGGCAACCACGCCGTCAACGGTCACATTCAGTGTCACTTCCTGCGGCACAGCGAAGTCAGTGTTAGGCTCGGCTTCAGCGACAGTCGGCAGTGCACCAACAAAAAACGTTCGGAAGTCCGAAATCCCGGTTTTTGTCCGCACCTGCGCAGTATGCTCACCCAGTTGACAGTCCGCAGCGATCTGGACCTTCACGTCGACGGCGTTGGCATTCACCTCTTTGATTTCGAGAACCTCGAGACCGGGCTCGTAAAACAAAATCTCCTCGGCATCTGCCAGACGAGCTCCGGTAAATCGAAAAACCTGTTCCGTGCCACGCTGGCCACCGCGCGGCGTAATTACGGTCAGAGCGGGGTCTGACGCTACCGCTTGAGGACCAAAGCTCATCGACAGGAACAGCAGCAGAGCGACAATTCTTCGACTCATCAAAACACTCTCCGTCAGCATCATCCGCACAGTCCAGACTGGCCACAGAACGATTCATTGAGGTAATTGAGACAGAAATCCAGGCAGCCCTGAGCGAGGAATTCACCACGCCGCATCGATCCCACCGGGCAGCAGAAACGCTGCCGCAGAGCGGCAGCGTTTCGCAGTATTTCAGGCAGCACAACTCAGACGAGAAGTTCCTTGCGAACTTTCCCGCCATCCACGATCTCAATCGGTCGATCGCCAGGAGCCATCAACTCCTTGTCACCAACAATCCCCAGACAGTGGTAGATCGTGTTGGCCCAGTCCTGAACATTCAAAGCGTTCTCTTCAGGCTCACTGCCCGTGGAATTTGAGCTTCCGTAGACCTGACCACCTTTGATTCCGCCACCAGCAAGCACAACGCTGAAGACCTTCGGCCAGTGGTCGCGACCAGACGTCCCATTGATCTTTGGTGTACGTCCAAACTCACTCGCGATGCAGACCAGCGTATCTTTCAGACGACCACGCTCTTCCAGGTCACGGATCAGTCGTGCGTAGGCCTGATCCAGCGAAGGAACCTGCCCATTAATGCCGTTTGCAATGTTGTCGTGCATGTCCCAACCGCCGTAAGTCAGCGTGACGAACCTTGCACCGGCTTCAATCAGGCGACGGGCCATCAGCATGCGAGCACCAGCCGTATTGCGACCGTACTCGTCACGCATTTTGTCCGTTTCTTTGCTCAGATCAAACGCCTCACGGGCAGACTGCGAACTGATCAGCCCGTAGGCACGCTCGTAAAACGTGTCAACCGCATCCAAAGAATCCGCCTTCTCTTTGCTTACGAAGTAATCATTCACCGCATCCAAAGCCCGACGTCGGCGAGTGAACCGCTCGTCCGTGACACCTCCCGGGAGAGCCAGGTCACGTACGCTGAACCCATTCGCTGCAGGGTCTGACCCAAGACTAAACGGAGCAAACGAAGAACTCAAATACCCAGTACCGGCAAACTCGTTGGGCTGATTTGGAATGCAAATGTACTGAGGAATGTTGTTCCGAGGACCAAATTCATGACTGACAACGCTACCCATACTGGGGTAGGACAATGCCGGACTTGGTCGATAGCCAGTGAACATGTTGTGAGTACCGCGTTCATGCGCAGCTTCCCCGTGGGTCATGCTGCGGCAGACCGCAATCCGGTCCATAATCTTGGCGGTGTTCACCCACTTCTCGTTAATCACCTCGCCCGGCAGAGACGTCTGAATTGAATTCATTGGCCCGCGGTACTCAATCGGTGCGTACGGCTTTGGGTCAAAACTTTCCTGATGAGCCATCCCTCCCGGCAGGAAGATAAAGATCACCGATTTTGCAGTGCCCTCTTTGCTCTCGTAGTCCTTCAAGTCTGCCTGGGCTGACTGCATTTGCAGATACTGTGCCAGTGTCAGTCCAATCCCACCACAAAAACCGACGTGCAGAAAACTTCTGCGTGACTGTCCGGGAATCATCCAAGTGTCTCCAAGTAAATCCAACGGAGGGGGGAAGAACTGCAACTCTTGCCAGCGAGGCCCCAACAACTGGAAAGCCGCTGCGGCAACAAACCTTGTCTGAACAAACGCAAATCCCGGGCAACGACCGGAATTCAACCGTCTCAATCTCTTTGACAATCCGCTGCAACCAGCCAATTGCCACATGAGAACCCTTCAGAGCTGCCTGCGGAACACGCAAACACAGATCCGAAATCTACGTCACAAGCACAATAATTCTTATCCAGAACCCACGAAACACACACAAAATACCTCGCCCATACTGATCGCATGTGCACAGACCCAAGGTGAATGTTGTCGAATTCCGGCCTTTTTTCCATCCAGCACCACTTGCTGTTGAAGCAAGAAGCAACGAATTCTGGCAGAATCGCAGCAAGGAATTCGTGCAGATCGGCACTTCGGTTGGCCGTTGTTGCCAACGAGACCAAAGGAAGTTACGACCAACCACGCCTGTTCGGGCAGAGCCGACAACGGATCTTTTACCCGTTGAACAAGCTGGAGTTCAATTTGCGAAGCGATTCGCTAAAGGTAGGTTTTTTGGTGGGAGGCAATCCGTAGGGACCGCGACTGAAGTCTGGATTCTACCGTTACGTTTGTCAAGCACCAGTTTCGCCACGATTGCTCAACATGGCGGAATTTGCGACTGCGAGGAGAGTTTGGGGGGGGACTGCAAACCGTGCGCACAGCAGCTTCAGCCGCCCATCTTTGACAATCACTCGAGAAACGGCGAGCCTCGCGACTCGGTTTTCCGCGCGACCCCGCGGGCTTCACATCCAAACACACCTCCTTGCTGCCAGTCTCGAATCGTCAAGCACAGATCCCGCCTGGTCAGGCAACTCACTTGTCTTTCCACTGTTTCAGGATTCTGCTGCCGCAGCAAGTCGGTCCCGTACCTCGCGAGGATCGGCCCCTGCAACCTGTTTCATGACCATTCCAATGAGTGGGCCGAGCGCATTTTTCTTGCCTCCCCGAAAATCGTCCACTGCAGCAGGCATCGCAGCAAAAGCTGCCGCAATCGCGGCGTCGAGTGCGGCATCATCGCGGACAACCTCCAGATTTCGATCACTTATGATCTGCTCAACCATGGCCGGCAGGATGCTGGCCCCTGCCGTCTGGTCCAGCAGTTCTGAGTACACATCGCGGGCGCTCTTTGTGGTGATCCGCCCCCCGGTCACCTGAGCAAGCAGATATCCGAGGGTTGCAGAGTTCAGACAGAAATCCTCGATCGCCTCTCCTCGAGTCCGCAAGTCCCGGAGGATGTCCTGAGTCATCCAGTTGGCCGCGGTCTTGGCATCGTTACAGGCCTTTTGAACCTGTTCAAAAAATTCAGCAAACTCCGGACCCTGATCCAGAATGACGCCGATATCGTATTCAGAAAGTCCCAACTGTGTTTCGTACCTCGTGCGTCTGGATTCCGCCGTCTCTGGCAGGGCAACTCGCAGTTCATCAATTTCAGCGTCAGATGTCACAACGAGTTGCAGATCCGGATCCGGAAAGTAGCGGTAGTCGCTGGAATCTTCTTTTTCTCTCTGTCCAAACGTGACGCCGCGATCTGCATCCCAGCCGCGTGTTTGTTTTGGCAGATCTCCCAGTACATGTCCGGTTTTCTGCCAAACCTGGTACTGCCGTCGCACTTCATAGTCAATCGCCAGTTCGACATTACGGAAGCTGTTCATATTCTTCAGCTCCACGATGGGAGTCGCTGTTGTCTGGCCGTCGTCGCCGTGAAGATGCAGATTCACATTGGCATCACAACGCAGGCTGCCTTCCTGCATGTTGCAGTCTGACACGCCCAGAAACAGCAGCAGTGATCTCAGTTTTTCGAGGTATTGCCGCGACTCCGGTGCAGAACGCAGATCCGGTTCACTGACAATTTCCATCAGCGGAGTTCCGGTGCGATTCAGGTCGACGCGACTGTCGGCATTGCCGCCTGTCTCGTCGTGGATGTTCTTGCCCGCGTCTTCTTCCAGATGCACACGATTGATGCGGATTCTGCGAACTGCGGAGCAGTCTGCTCCTTCACCCCCGACATCAAGCCAGCCGCCGCTGGAGAATGGCTGATCGTACTGGCTGATCTGGTAGGCCTTGGGCAAGTCCGGGTAGTAATACTGCTTTCGGTCCCACCTCGTTTCCTCAGCGATCGTGCAATTGAGCGCCAGGCCGGTCATCATTGCAAGCCGAAGTGCTTCTCGATTCATCACCGGAAGTGCTCCTGGCAGCCCGAGGCATACCGGACAGGTTTGCGTATTGGGTTGATCCGGTCGAAACTGCGTGCTGCAGCCGCAAAAGAGTTTCGACTCTGTTCGCAACTGAGCATGCACTTCAAGCCCGATCACTACGTCGTAGTTCTGTTTCGCCATCAATTTTTCCGAGCGAGTCAACGATGAGGCGGAGCTGATCAAGATAATGTCCGCTGGTGCGCTCTGCGAGCAGGGAGTCGCAGGATCATCAGCCGGGTCAGCTTGATCACGATGCGAATTTGAATCCGAATTGCGCAGCGGCAGTGTAGTTTCCGCGCGTGTCCTGTTGTAGGCTGCTGCGAGGTCCGGAACGATTCCAAAAAATCTTCTCAGATCCGCCCCTGACAGCATCCAGCTTTACGATAAAGGATCCGTCTCCAATGTCCGACGAACAGCGGCATCATCGCGGCATCAGTGCGTGGGCGCAATTCGCGACACTATCGGCAGCACTCCTGGGCTGGATGTTCGACGGTTTTGAGATGGGGCTGTTCCCGCTCACCGGCAAACCAGCATTGCAGGAGCTGCTGAGGGGAGCTGGAACCTCTGCGGCGGAAGCAGATCAGTGGTTCGGGGTGATCATGGCCGTATTTCTCGTTGGAGCGGCCAGTGGGGGTGTTCTTTTCGGCTGGTTGGGCGACAAGATTGGACGAGTCCGTGCCATGTCGCTCAGTATTGTTACCTACGCGCTGCTGACGGGGCTCTGCGGGCTGGCAACGGAAGCATGGCACATCGCCGTGCTGCGTTTTTTTGCGTCATTGGGAATGGGTGGTGAATGGTCGCTCGGTGTCGCTCTGGTCAATGAGATGTGGCCGGGAAAGAGTCGCGCGTTTATTGCGGGCCTGATTGGATCGGCAGCGAACGTCGGATTTCTGCTTGTTGCTTTGCTCAGTATTGAACTCGCGCAGGTCGTTGATCAGATCAGATCACTGCTGCTGGATGTCGGACTCAGTGCCGAGACCGCAGAAAGCCTGGTCCGTAACTCTGCCTGGCGTTTTCTGATGATCACGGGAGCCGTTCCAGCGCTGCTGATTTTCTTCATCAGGCTTTTTGTTCCGGAGTCGGGCAGCTGGCAGGAAGAGCATGCGGCTGGAAAAACCTCCAACTGGAGCAACGCTGACCTGATCGCGGTACTGATTGGTTGCCTCAGCGCTATTGGCATCGTGGTGATCTGGTCCCCAATTGCCAGTTCGCTCAATCTCTCCAAAGTCACACTTGGACTGCTCACAGCTGGCGGCCTCGTCACCGCACTCTTCGGATTTCTGCACCCCGTGCGGCAGTACCTCGCAAGATCAGCTGCCGCAGGCGTCGTCAATGGCGAGACCAAACGGAGGATTATCGGCCGCATGTTGTTCGGGGCCTCGCTTGCGGGAATTGCCCTGCTGGGCACATGGGGATCTCTGCAGTGGGCTCCAAAATGGTCCGCAGATCTGCCGCCGGAGAACATCAATCAGGAGATCCTTGGCAGAAAGCTCAGTGAGTTTCCAATCCAGTTCACGCAGATCTTTATTGCGATCGGCGCGATCATTTCGACAATTCTGGCAGCCATCGCTGCCGGTCGGTTTGGACGCCGCCGCACCTACGCTGCCCTCTGCGCCGGATCACTGGCATCGGCATGGTTTTTTTACGGCATGCATGACAAGTTCGGTTACGCTTACCTATTCGCTGCGTTCCTTGCCGGCGGAATCACGGCTTCGTTCTACGGGTTCTTTCCGCTCTATTTCCCGGAGTTGTTTCCCACTTCTGTACGAGCAACTGCTCAGGGGTTTGCGTTCAACTTTGGAAGAATCATCGCAGCAATTGGCGGCCTGCAGACTTCCAGCCTGATCGAATACTTCGGAAACAGCTTTCCAAAAGCCGGAATGACCATGGCCGGAATCTATATTCTTGGAATTCTTGTGATCTGGCTGGGACCAGAAACAAAGTCGACGGGACTTCCGCAGTAACATTCCAAAGGGTACTCTCACCGAAGAGCTCGGCACCAGTTGGTTATTTTTGAACAGCACAATGTCTGAAAACAAACAGATCTTCACCTTCGAAGTCTCGTCCAGCGTCCTGATCCTGTCGGCGAATGGTTCTTTCATGGAATTCCGGGACACGGATATTCGAGACGCATACAACGAAGCCTATCGACTGCTCATGCAGCCGGAATCCCGACATCTGCTTGTCGACTTTTCCAATCTGCAGTATTTCGGTTCAACATTCGTGGGAATTCTGATCCGGCTTTCTCAGCGAGTGCACAGCAATGGTGGACAATCTGTGTTGTGCAGCCTGTCTGACACGATGGAGCAGATGCTGAAGTCACTGATGCTCCTGGAAAACCCCAAAGCGGACTTCTCGTTTCGCTCGATGCCGGACCGAGCTGCCGCGATGGAATACCTCACAACTTCTGAAGCTCACTAAAGCGGGGTTACCCGTTCCAGAACAACGGGCCATCCCCTTCTCAACTGCCAAGCCGGTTCATCAGTCTGAGAGGCCTGCGGAACAAACACACAATGAGCAGCACACACTCAGGAATTGCCAAACGGTTGCTCCTGCTGGTACTGGTCATTGTTCTGATCGGTTCCGGGATGACGCTTCATGATCATCTCTCCCTGCAGGCTCTGGCACGTCATGATGCCGGGATGCGGGCATGGTGCGGTGCGCACCCCGTCTCCAGTTCTGTGCTTTGTTTCGCAGTCTACACAGCCGCAACCGCAGCCAGCGTTCCTGCTGCTGCAGGAATGACCGTCGTGGTCGGCTGGCTGTTCGGCCTTCCAACAGGCCTGCTGATCATTAGTTTCGCATCAACGGCCGGTGCCTGCTGCTCCTTCATGACCAGTCGCTTTTTGTTCCGTGATCAGGTTCGCCGTCGGTTCAGCAAACAGCTTCAAAGCCTCGAAGATGCCCTCCAACGGCACGGAGCTGCCTACTTGTTTCTGCTCAGGCTGGTTCCGTTGATGCCCTTCTTTGTCATCAACATCGTCATGGGCCTCACCCCGATGAAGCTGCGCACATTCTGGTGGGTCAGCCAACTGGGAATGCTTCCGGGGACGATCCTGTATGTTGCCGCAGGAGCCAACGTGCCAACGCTGCAGACACTGGCGGATCAGGGACTGCGGTCGTTGATCAGTGTTCGACTGCTGCTCCTGTTCGCACTGCTGGGCCTGATGCCTCTGATCGTTCGAGCCATTTTTCAGAGACTCACAAAATCCGGCACCGCAAAAGATGCCGGGGTGGCGTCCCACTGAAGTCATCACTCATCTCCCCCTGTTTTCAGATCCCCGCCAATGCCTGTTGAACATGCAATTGAAATCCGGGTGCGGTACAGCGAGACCGATGCCATGGGATGCGTACATCACTCACGGTACCTGAACTATTTCGAAATGGGCCGCACTGAACTGTTCCGTGCTGACGGCGGAAACTATCGTCGCATGGAAGAACTCGGCCTGTTCTTCGTGGTTGCTTCCCTCAGCGTTCGCTACCGGCAGCCCGCACGCTATGATGACGTGCTCGTGCTTCGAACAAGGATCACTCGATTTGGGCCCGTCAAACTGGAGCACAGCTACCAGTTGCTTCGTGACGAGCAGGTACTGTGCGAAGCGACTTCAGTCCTCGCCTGCGTGGATGCCTCCGGCAACGTTCAGCCGATCCCTGACGACCTCGCAACCATGACTGGAACCACGGGTCCACAAACAACACCAGGAGAGTCAAGTGAAGCGAGTTGACTTTCACAGCCCGGGGGCTCGCCTCGAAGATGCATTTTCAGAACTGGAAGCAGCGTGGCTGTCTGCGCGATCATCCTGGAATGATTCCGTCAGCCATCGGGTCGAAGACGAATACTTAATTCCGCTGCAGGGAGCGATTCGGTCGATGCTTGATGCCATCAACAGCACGTCTCAAAAGCTTCAGAAAGCTCAGGAAAACTGCCAGCACCCGCGAGAACGCCGCAGCGGTCCATTGTGACTACGGGAAATCGGTCAACAATCCGGCATCACCACGCGACGTAGTCTGTAACCAGTCAATCGGCGGCAGACCATGCCTCAGCAAGTATCGATTGGCCTGGGAAAACGGTCGGCTGCCGAAAAATCCCCGACGAGCAGATAACGGAGAGGGGTGCGCACTGGTCAGGACCAGATGTCGACTGTGCAATTCCGGCTGCAGTTTCCCGGCAGCGGCTCCCCACAGGATGAACACCACATTCGGAAGCTCGTTCACTGCCCGCAGAATCTCACCGGTAATCTCCTCCCAGCCCTGCCGACGATGCGAGTTTGCCTGATGGGCCCGTACCGTCAGGACCGTGTTCAGCAGCAACACACCCTGCGCTGCCCAGCCATCAAGACAGCCATTTTGACTGATCGGGCGTCCTTCATCCTCCTCCAGTTCCCGAAAGATATTTCTGAGAGACGGAGGGATCCGAATTCCCGGAGGCACTGAGAAACTCAACCCTTCTGCCTGACCATGATCGTGGTACGGATCCTGCCCTGTGATCACCACTCGCACTTCGCTCAGTGGCGTCATTTGCAGTGCACGAAAAGTCTGCGCTGCCGGTGGGAAAACCGTTGTTTCGGCCCGTTCCCTGTCAAGAAATGTCTGCAATTGCCTGCCGGTGCGAAGCAGCGATGGCTGTGACAGCACAACTCTCCAGCACGCAGGCAAATCCTCCGGAAGTTCCATGGCTACGATCAGCCTTTAAATGATCACGCTGCAGCAGACGGCCAGTACAACCATTGCAGGACTCTGTTGCCGATGGAGAGATCCCGGCAGCGGTCCCCGCCGGAACAAATGACATCAGCCGGTTGGACCGTCGAGAGTCCGAGTCCACGTCAAAAGTTCGCAACGGCATTCGAATCCGGAACTGCGAAACAACTGAGTTGCCGGTGTGTTCTGATCGGCAACGTGTGCTTCCACCAACTGTACGGACTCGTTTCGAAGCCGACGACAGATTTCCAGCAGCAGAGATTGACCGTACCCCTGCTTACGAGCCTCCTCAGGCACATTTACCCCACGCAGTCCAACACTGCGAACACCCCATTTGGGAATAAACAAATCCATCCCGATGATCTGCGCTGAAGCAACCACCTGTTCAGAATCTCGCTGTTTTAAATCGAATCGCAGCGAATCGAGGTGCCCAAACCTGCTGAACCACCACCAGCTTTCGGAGAGATTCCGATCGGTGATCACCATCGACAGGCTGCGGCGATGTCGCAGCAGTCGCGCAGAAACAGGGTCTCTGGACCGCTTGAGATCTCTGCGGAAGACCAGCGTTCGCTCGCCAGGTTGATAACCAAGTTTGCCGGTCAGGAAGCCAGCCGGAAATTCCTCGGAACAGAACCCGGACGCCTCGAGCCCTCCATAGATTCCACAGTAGAAGCCGTTTTGATTGAGTCCGGCACCTGCGGTCACAGTGCTCGCTCCCTCACGGTGCAGGTATTGCTCGGCTTCCCGGACGAGCGCTTTGCCGATGCCCTGCCGACGGAATTCCGGGTGAACCATCAGAGCACAGATCTGCCCACGCGTATAATCCAGCCCGCTCTCCTCGCGATTGGGAGCAAAACCGGCGTGGACAAATCCCACGACACGACCGGAAACTTCCGCGACGATTAAACCCTTGCGGTCGAAGCAGGGCTGAGAGACTGAGAACAGTTCGAACAGATCCCTTGGAAACCCTTCGGCCGCATTCGGTCCCAGGCGACAGGAGTGCCAGAGCTGATGCAGACGCGGCGGATCAAGATTATGGTAGACCCGTAATTTCACGAGATCATGGTCCACAAGTTGTGAGCCCGGGGCTCGCCCCGGTGCGTTACAGGTGAGGATTTGCGGAAATACTGCAGGGGGGGGTGACGTTAGGCTGCATGGGCAGAAAATGATGTCTGTCGCTAACTGTATGTCGCGGAATTCTGATCGACAAGCACCCTAATACCGGGCGAACACTGTTCCGAGTTTCGACAATGACTGCGAGAAAATCGATTGCCGGAAACACAGGACGACCTCGCCTGTTTTGCATCTCCCGTCTTCTGCTGTCAGAATCATGAGCGGCCAGCATCCGCTCTGAGTTGAGCTGACGCGGACCGACAGACCATGCCCAAAAACAGCTCACCACCGGGGGGGCAAGATTCCTTGCCGGTCAATTCCGGCCCAAGTCCGGATGAGCAGCCCCCCTCAGTCATGCTGCGGGCAGAATTACGACCAGGAAACTTTCTGCGGGACCTGCGAATATGACCGGATGGAGCGAACAGGAACTCTCCAGTTGGCTTGACGAACGGCTGCCGTCCGAACAGATGGCTGCACTGGAGGAACAGCTGCGAACGGACCGAAGCCTGCGGAGTCAGATTGCTGAACTGATGCAGATCCGCGATCAGGGCGGACATTCAGCCGGTGAAATCTGGCAGCGTCTGCAGCTGACATGCCCCAGTCGTTCGGATCTCCTGGAACATCTTCACCATAACCTGGCCCCCGACCATTCCGACTTCATCAACTTCCACATCGAGACCGCGGGATGTAGCAGGTGTCAGGCCAATTTGCGAGATCTGCAAGACACAGCACACCGGTCCCCAGCATCAGCTGAGCAGCGGAAACAACTTCACGGTCTCCCATCGCAGTTCGCACAGTCGCCGGATGATTTCCGGGTTACCTGATCTGCCACTTCGAAAAACGCTGAGTTCCTGACGACATCGCCAGCCGCCTGTCACTCGTGTTGATTTCACATCATCTCCCGTCGGTATTTGTGAAAATGTCTCTGCTTCCCGTGCGATCTTTCATCCGTGAATTGGTGATCTGGGCACCGCTCTGCATGGTGCTTGGCGGCACCATCGGTTCCGCAGTGGCTCTGTTTCTGTGGCTCCTTGACCTGGTCACGCGTCTGCACTGGCAACAGCCGGAATTGCTTTGGGGGCTTCCGATCGCCGGAATTCTCTCCGGCCTGATGTACCAACGCTGGGGACAGGCTTCGGCCGCAGGCAACGATTTGATCATTGCCGAGATTCAGTCGCCTGAGCACGGGGTACCCGGCGCCATGGCACCACTGGTCCTGATCGGGACTTTGCTGACGCATCTCACCGGCGGTTCAGCAGGGCGCGAAGGAACCGCAGTGCAGATCGGCGGCAGTGTGGCCTCTGTCATCTCTCGCCGTTTCCGTCTTTGCCCTCAACGATCCCAGGCAATTCTCTCCTGTGGCGCGGCTGCTGGCTTCTCAGCAGTCTTTGGGACTCCGCTGGCTGGAACAATCTTCGCGCTGGAAATGACGGGAATTGGTTTGATTCGTTTGAGCGCATTGATTCCGTGCCTTGTTTCTGCACTGCTGGCAGATTTGGTGACAACCGCCTGGGGAATTCCCCACACACACTACGTGATTTCAACGATGAATTCGACAGGCAGCGAATCGCTGCTGAAAGTGGCTCTTGCTGGCGTTTGTTTCGGGCTGGCCGGGCGGCTGTTCGCTGCATTGGCTCTGCTGGTCCACAGCAATGCAGCGAAGCTTTGTTCACGGGCCTGGCTGCGACCTTGTTTTGGGGGCTGTCTGGTCATCATGCTGACGCTGCTGACTGGTCGAAATGATTTCCTTGGACTTGGAGTCGAATCCAGTCCGGCAACTCCGGAGGCGGTTTCGATTGTATCCAGCTTCCAGCCTGGTGGTGCGGATGCATTCAGTTGGCTGGGAAAAATGATCTTCACGACGATCACTGTTGGCTGCGGTTTTAAGGGAGGTGAAGTCACACCGCTCTTCTACATCGGTTCGACACTTGGCAACGTCCTTTCAGTACCACTCGACCTGGCACCGGACGTGCTCGCTGCTGTTGGTTTTGTTGCCGTATTCGCTGCCGCCACAAATACTCCGGTAGCCTGCGTGCTGATGGGTTGTGAGCTGTTTCTGCCGTGGAGCCCAGGACTTGCAGCAACGGACTTTCTGCAGCAGCTGGCAGTGGGGTGTTTCACCGCATGGCTTTTCAGCGGCTCACGCGGAATCTATCAGGCACAACAGCCAGGTTCCCCCAAATTTCCCGTTCCCGAATCCAGCAATTGACCTGAGATTCTCCCAATTTCCCCTCGGACAGACGCCAACTGCGGCAACTTCAGTGAAGACCGCAGCAGAAATGCGGTCTGGAAGGAATGCCGTTTCGAAGCTGCGAACGGCATTCGGCTGTGTTTTGCAAATGCAACGGCTGGTCTTAGGTTGGTGGATTCTGGAGGGACTGAAGATGTCGATGCAGCGGTGGACAATCCTGTTGACGGGACTGGTTGGGGGCGTACTTGGCGGGGTCCTGATGTATGTCGGAAACAACTCTCTCTACGCAATCGATGAAGACACCGGGCCGCCACCGGCCAGTCTCGCCAGAGCGGTTGAACTGTCTGATGCCTTCCGTTGGGTATCCAGGCGCACTCTCCCGGCGATCGTTTCCATTCGGACGACACAGCGGGTTTCCTCGCCGCAGATGACGATGCGCCAGCGGGGGTTCCCGTTCGGACAGTCGTTCGACGGAGATTCCGTGGAAGACTTCCTCGGACAGCTACGACAGCAAATGGAACAGCAGTCCGCCCAGCCGAACGGATCCAGCGAAGTCACAACCGGTGAAGGTTCCGGCTTCATCATCGACCCCGCCGGCGTCGTGATGACGAACGCACACGTCGTCCGCGGAGCTGCAGAGGTTTATGTCGGTCTCTCTGACGGCCGTGAATTCCAGGCCCGTGACATCCGAGCGGACGAGCTTGCAGACATTGCCATTCTGCAGATTGATGCTGGCGAGCCGCTGTCGACAGTACCACTTGGCGATGACAGCACCGCGGAAATCGGCGACTGGGTTCTGGCGTTCGGCAGTCCATTCGGCCTGCATCGCACAGTGACGCAGGGAATCATCAGCGCGAAGTCCCGGGGTATGAAGAATCTGCCCATGAGACAGGAGTTTCTCCAAACAGACGCAGCAGTGAACCCGGGCAACAGCGGCGGCCCTCTCGTCAACATGCGGGGCGAAGTGATCGGCATCAACACGGCCATCGAGACTCGCAGTGGTGGCTATGATGGAATCAGTCTGGCGA
>Ga0075479_10000676_pt1 | contig 15033 bp, 13 predicted proteins | sample DEB08_DNA_8_FD_76341 | JGI IMG/M metagenome (GOLD analysis project Ga0075479, IMG submission 76341) | Aqueous microbial communities from the Delaware River and Bay under freshwater to marine salinity gradient to study organic matter... | ecosystem: Environmental > Aquatic > Marine > Coastal ... | reverse complement strand
GATTGCGCTTGACCACCGCATCGGCGTGTTTGAAGCGGAAACCTACGCGCTCACCACTCATGGGAATTGGACCCTGCCACTGGGTTTAATTATCCATGCTGACAGGTCACCCCTCAGGTCGCATCAACGGAAAGGCAATCACATCCCGAATGGAGGGGCTATCCGTGAGCAGCATCACCAAGCGATCAATCCCGATTCCAAGTCCACCGGTGGGGGGCATCCCCACTTCCAGGGCCTGAATGAAATCCTCATCCACGCCGCTGGCTTCCACATCTCCTGCCGCACGGCGTTCCTGCTGGAGCTCCATGCGGCCTCTTTGATCCAAAGGATCCGTGAGCTCACTGAAGGCATTGGCCGTTTCTCGGCCCACGATGAACAACTCAAACCGCTCCACCAAACCTGGCTTGTTGCGATGTTTACGCGCAAGGGGGGAAATTTCCTGCGGGTAATCGAGCACAAAGGTTGGCTGGATCAAATTGGGTTCCACCGCATGCTCAAACGCTTCGTTCAAGAGCCTTCCGACCGTGTCGGCCTTATCCGGTGCAGGGAGATTCGCAGCTCGCATCGCCTCCACAGCCGCCTCACGGGTCTGGAAAGAGGCGAAATCCAGGCCGGTGGACTCCTGCACGAGTTCATGCATCGTGGCGCGCCTCCAGGACGGCGTCAGGTCCACCTCCACGCCCTGGTAGCTGATGCGGGTCGTCCCGCAAACCTGCTCACAAACCGAGGCGATCAGCTCTTCAGTGAGCGTCATCATGTCGTTGTAATCGGCATAAGCTTGATACACCTCCACCGAGGTGAATTCAGGGTTATGGCGCGTGCTCACCCCTTCGTTGCGAAAGATCCGTCCGAGCTCATACACCCGTTCAAATCCACCCACCACGAGACGTTTGAGATGGAGCTCCGTGGCAATCCGCAAGTAGAGAGGCAGATCGAGGGTGTTGTGATGCGTGATGAACGGTCGCGCCTCAGCTCCACCGGCTTCGGATTGCAAGACCGGTGTTTCGATCTCTAGGAAGTCGCGTTCATCCAACCAACGGCGGATCGCACTCACGGCCATCGCTCGACGCCGGAAGGTCTCACGAGACTGCGGCGTGACGATCAAATCCAAATAGCGCTGGCGATAACGCTTCTCCACATCCGCAAGGCCATGCCATTTATCTGGCAGGGGCTGCAGCGACTTGGTGAGCATCTGCCATTCGCTCACCTTGACGGACAATTCACCGCGATCGGTGCGGCGCAAAATGCCGTGAACTCCGATCAGGTCACCTGCATCCACCAAGGAACTGAGCTGAGCAAAGCGGTCTCCCAACGTTGCTTTTTCGAGAAACAACTGGATCGTTCCCGTTTCATCCGCCAGCGTGAAGAACGCAAGCTTGCCCATCACTCGGCGCGTCATCACCCGACCAGCCACCGAAACCTTCAGGTCACGCTCGGTTCCTTTCGGGAGATCAGCATGATCGGCTTGGAGGCGCGCCATGCGATCGGTGAGATCAAAGCGCAACGCATACGGCTCTTGCCCCTGTTCTTTGAGAGCATTCGCCTTCTCCAAGCGGGTCTCACGAAGTTCAGACAAGAGAGAAGAAGCAGTCGGGCGCCATCCTGCCCTGCGACGGGAACGAGAGCGAGCGGATTACGCCAAAATCATCAAACTGCTGCCGGTGCTCCCGCGGGCTCACCCATGCGCTGAGACGCATAACCAATCCCTCTCACCGTGAGAATCAATTCAGGATTGCGAGGGTCGGGCTCAAGCTTGCCTCGCAGGCGTGCGACGTAAACATCAACAACCCGGAGGTCGGCCGCGCGTCTGGGCGGGTATCCCCAGAGCTGCTCAAGGATTTCAGCCCTAGGCACCACATGACCTGGATCCCGAAACAGCAGCTCAAGGAGGCTGAATTCTGTGTAGGTGAGAGCGATGCGCTCAGTTCCACGATTCACCTGACGGCGATTGGTATCGACCACGAGATCTCCAACCCGCATCACCCCTTGGCCACTTGGAATCTCTCGTGGCTCAACGGTGGCGGAACCAGATCCAACCCGCCTCAAAATCGTGGAGATACGGGCTTCCAGCTCCTTTGGACTGAAGGGTTTTGGCAGATAGTCATCGGCGCCAAGGTCGAGGGCAGCGACGCGTTCAGAAATCGATTCCAGCGCGGAAAGAAAAATGATGGGGACGCAGGATTCCGCTCTCAGACGCCTGCACACGGCAAAACCGTCCATTTTGGGAAGCATGACGTCGAGCACAACAAGGTCTGGAGCTTCGTTGTGGAACATCTCCAACGCCTCCTCCCCGTCCTCAGCGGAAATGACGTTGAAACCAGCTAATTGCAGACGCATCAACAAAACCCGCCTGACTGCGGGCTCGTCGTCAACCACAAGAATGGTTCCTTTTACAGAAGGCCCATCTGTGGGCATCGCAACACAATATGAAGAGAAGCGACTCTACCGGTCAGCGCAAACGATTCGTGAGTGACAAAAAGCTATCGACTCAGGTTTTTGATTGTCTTTATGTTTTCAACTCAAGGCAGTGAATAGCTCCCTTAGGGCCAGCGCGCCTCTGAATAACGGTTCCACTCTTCAGCAGCGCTACGCACCGCCTCCTCACTACTGATCTGACCCAGCATCGCCCTCTGAAGCTGGGTGTAAACGATGCTTTGCAGACGCTTCACCCCTGGCGTCGCAGGCACCAGGACCCTCGCTCCCTCCAGCGTCTTGGCCGACAGCAACCTCGCCTCTCGAATTTGAGCCTGCTCGGGAGTGGCAGGTCGCTCGGCTTCGAGCTCAGCACGCACCTGCCTGAGAGCTGCCAGAGAGGAGGGCAACACTCTGGCCTCACGCGCAAAGCGCGCTTGATTCGGTCCGTTGGTGAGATCCAGGGCGAACGACAACGCCTCTTGAGGTCGCTGACTCTGGCGAGGAACAGCGAGCGTCATCAAAGCCACGTTGGCGGTGCCATCGTCTCCTGTAAGAGGCGGTTGAGGGATGGTCACCGCCGCCACTCCAGGGGCATTGGTCTGAATACTGCGTAAAAATTCAGCCCCACTGGCCAGCAAGGCAAGCTCACCACTTTGGTAGAGCTCAATCGCCCGGCGCTGCCCTTGACTGACCACTTCCCGAGGGAGAAGCCCCTTTCGATACAAATCGGTCCAAAACGCAAACGCCTTGCGCCCCTCTGGCGAATCGAATCCAGCGCGCTGTTGCTCATCGAGCAAAACGACCCCCATCTGCACCATCGACTCCAGCAATTCAGCGGAATCGTCGGGCACGGCCGTGACAAACAGCCCATAACGCCCGGTTCGCTCTCGAATGCGGCGGGCAAACTCAGGGACATCATCCCAACGACGGGGTGGCTCTTTCACGCCAGCTTGTTGAAGCAGCTGCTGGTTGACCAAGCTGAGGCGGACCGTGAGATACCAGGGCACGGCAATCTGGCCCGCCTTTGGATCGCGCGCGGCACGCCACACCGAAGGCAAATAGCGCTGAGCGGCATCGGGCGGCAAGAGCGGCGTGAGATCGGTCAACCCACCCTTGCTTGCCAAATTGGCCGCGAAGGGGGGGTTGAGATTCACCACATCCGGAGCGGTGCGCGCAAACACGGCTGCCAGGAGCTTCCGTTCCACCGAACCCCAGGGCAGGTCGGTCCAACGCACCGGCGCATCGGGATGCTCATCATCCCAGCGATCAATCACCTGTTCCATGTAGGTGTTGAATTTGGGCGCCAATTGCAGCGTCCAAAGCTGGAGAGCTCCTTCTGGAGCGGCGGCACGCCGGCATCCCCCGATCAGCAACGACGTGCTGACAACGGCCAAGGCGAGCCACCTAAAGCGATGGGACCTATGGCGATGAGAAGTGTGCTGAATCATGCGGGAGTGCGCCGTCGCCAGATCAGAAGTTGCCAAGACCCAATCATCGGGGCCATCAGACCCGTCATCAGGCCTTGAGCCAAACAAGTGTGTAATGCAAAGGCTTGGGCCAAAGGAGCATCCACACCCTGAACCAAGAGCTGAGCCCAGAGGCTCAACCCCAGCAACATCGTGCCGATCCAAGCCAGCAGCCCCAGATTGAGACTGCGTTGAATCGGTCGGCCCCGCCGCCCAAGCCGTCCCCACCACCAGCCCAACAGCATCAAAGCGGGCACCTGACTGACATCTCCCACACTGAGGCCATCCAGGACCAATCCCATCGCCGCGCCCGCAATCACACCCGATACCGGTCCATCCACCAGAGCCCAGGGCAACAGCCACAGCACCGCCCAGCTCGGCAAGACACCTCCCAAGCTCAGCCATGAGGGTGCCGCCAAGCTGATCAACGGCACCAACAATCCGGAGGCAACACAGATCGGTTGGCTGTGAAGACGAGCCATCGATCAGCGCCGACTCACCTGGACCCAGTCGATCGCATCCGGAGGCGCTATCAACTGAACCAGGGCCGTGGGAGCTGGAACCGCTCTGGAGTTCAAGGACTGCACAACGGCCACAGGAAGGTTTGCAGGCAACAGGGTGCTGGCCGGGGAGGTACTCACCAAATCACCAGGACGAACCTTCACGTCTTTGTCGATGAATTTCAGTTCAGGACGGGCCGTGCCCATTCCCACCAGGAGGGCATGTTGACGGGTCCGCGGCACCCAAACGCCGACACGACTTCCCGGGGCGGTGAGCAAACGCACAAGGCTTGTCGCTGGAGTGGCACTTTGCACACGGCCAATTAATCCACCCGGGCCGCTCACCGCATCCCCTTTTTTGATGCCAGCTAGCCCCCCCTTCCCCAGCACGATTTGCTGCCACCAGCCCTCAGGCGTTCGAGAGATCACGGCAGCAGAAATCGCCCCTTGGGCGCCTTGACGATCCAAGGAAAGCAACCCCCTCAAACGGGCGTTATCCACCTCAAGCAACTGCAAACGCGTGGCATCGTCCTGCTGCTGCGCTGACTGAACCCACTCTTTCTGAGCTGAACCTGGCCAAAACGGACGCGTGAGCAAGGCATAGGCGTCGACAAAACCGGCGCCCTTGCTCCAACGCACCATCCCCAGCACGCCAAGCAGAGCCAGCCAAGGCCAAATTCGTTTAAGGCTCCGGGAACGCGTTCCCTGCGGCCACGGCGAGGAGCCCATCGGAATTAGAGGCTCGAGGCAGAACGAACGAATTCAGGGGTATCCAACACACGCTGCAAGCGCTTGTAATCCTCCAGCACCTGTCCGCAGCCATTCACTACACACAGCAGCGGATCTTCCGCCACGTGGGTGAAGATCCCGGTTTCATGGCTGATCAGATCACTAATCCCTCTCACCAGAGCCCCGCCGCCCGCGAGCATGATTCCGCGATCGACGATGTCCGCGGCCAGCTCAGGGGGAGTGCGTTCAAGCGTGCGCTTCACCGCCTCAACAATCACGTTGAGGGGCTCAGCAATCGCCTCACGTAGATCACCCGCTTGAAGCTGAATCGTGCGTGGCAAACCCGACAAGAGGTGCAAACCACGCACATCCATCACGGTCTGGTCGAAGTCGTTGTCTGGAAACGCAGAGCCGATTCGAATCTTGATGTCTTCTGCGGTGCGCTCACCCACGACGAGGTTGTGAACCTTTTTGAGATGGACACCAATCGAATCGCTGATTTCATCACCAGCAACGCGAACGGATTCACTCAACACGGTGCCTCCGAGGCTGAGCACCGCCACTTCGGTGGTTCCACCACCGATATCCACAATCATCGTGCCGACGGGCTCTGTCACCGGCAGCCCAGCACCAATCGCAGCAGCCACGGGCTCATCGATGAGATGCACTTCTCTGGCACCGGCCAGGCCCGCCTCACGCACGGCGCGGCGCTCCACACCCGTCACACCGCTTGGGATGCCCACCACCAAACGAGGAGCAATGATCCCGCGCCCCTCATTGCCTTTTTGAATGAAGCTTTTGAGCATCTGCTCAGCCGCATCAAAGTCGGCGATCACGCCATCACGTAGGGGCCGGATGGCGCGAATGTTCCCGGGCGTCCGGCCCAGCATCAGCTTCGCTTCATCTCCGACGGCCAGGGGCACTCCCCTCTCCAGATCAATCGCCACCACAGAAGGTTCTTGCAACACGATCCCCTTGCCGGAGACGTAAATCAGGGTGTTGGCAGTGCCGAGGTCGATACCGATGTCACGGGAGAGTTGAAATCGACGAAAAAGCACTGGATGGGGCACAAGTCGCCGAATCTTAGGAGGGGTGTCATGCGCTGGCTGATGCATCAGTGGATACATCAGTTGATACATCCGGCGCTGAGGGTGGAACTCCTTAAAAGCAGCCACGTCAACCGTGGCGCATCATTAATCCACACAGAACAAGACCTTTATGGGTGTCAATTCCGTAACCCTGGTCGGCCGCGCCGGCCGAGATCCCGAAGTTCGTTACTTCGAATCGGGAAGCATGGTGGCCAACCTGACCATTGCCGTGAATCGCCGCAGCCGCGACGACGAACCAGATTGGTTCAACCTTGAGATCTGGGGCAAGCAGGCCCAGGTTGCCGCCGATTACGTCAAAAAAGGATCACTCCTGGGCATCATCGGCAGCTTCAAATTGGATCGCTGGACCGATCGCAACAGCGGTGAAGAACGCAGCAAGCCTGTTGTTCGCGTCGATCGCCTCGAACTCCTCGGTTCCAAACGCGACAGCGAAGCAGGATCCGGTGGATTCGGGGGAGGGAGCCCGAGCGACGAAGAAGTTCCCTTCTAAAACAGGACTGCATGACGACCGGCGACTTCCTCGCGTTGAGGGGCTCAAAACAGCCGGTCGCCAGCACCTGACCGCTGGTTAATCGGCCGACTGGCGGCGACGCCAAATCCTCAGGGCCAGCCAGATCCCACCAGCCAAAACGGCAATCACTAAGCCCACCTTGATCACCTTGGAGAAGGGATCGATCCAGACCTCAACATTGCTGTATCCCTCACCAAGAACCATCCCGGCGATGGTGAGCAACAGCGTCCAGATCAGACTGCCAGCCGTGGTCCAAATTAAAAATGGCGCCATCGGCATCAACTCGATTCCTGCAGGAACCGAAATCAAGGTGCGAATGCCTGGCACCAACCGTCCCCAAAACACGAGGGCCGTCCCGTAGCGGCTAAACCAACGGCGACTGCGCGCCAATTCCTCGGGGCTAATGCCGATCCAGCGGCCATGGCGCTCGAGCCATTGCTCAATGCGTTGTTCATTGATCAGACGGCCGATGCCATACCAAGGCAACGCTCCCAGCACCGTTCCAATCAAACCCGCAAGCACAACGGGGACGAATTGCAGTTGCCCTTGCTGCACATAAAATCCTCCCAAAGGCATGATCAGCTCAGAGGGAATAGGCGGAAACAAATTTTCGAGAAACATGGCCGCAAAAATGGCGCCATACCCCAACCATTGATTTGCCTCGACGGCCTGTCCAATCAGCTCTGGAAGCTGGGTAATCAGTTCAGACAGACCCATCAACAGCTAAAACAATGTCTAACTAGTATTTCACACCTTATCGGCCATAGGAATCAGCCATAGCGAAGGGAGAAACCCCTCAGCCTAGGTATTAACAAAGCATTACTTCAGACACAACAAAGATCCGAACCTATTATAAAAACCAGAGGAAAGACAACCTAAATTCATAATTAAATGCTTTGGATTAAGATGCCTAGGGCGACCCTTGATGAAGACTTGCCACACATTCCATCCCATCATTCATCACGCGAATGATGAACTTTAAGCTCACAACAAAACAACTTTCAACGCATTTAGCATCCGCTCGCAGAGACGCTACATACTATATAGCGAACAAGTACTCAAACTCTTAAGCCGCTTAACAGGCTCAACAAAAGCCATGTTTCAACTCTAAAACAAATTGAAACCAAAACATTTTCTGGCTCAAGAGAGAATTCCAAAAAGCACACAGGCCATGAAAAAAGGGCTGCATACACAGCCCTTAAGCGATCCCCAAAAGATCAATAACGGTAGTGATCCGGCTTGTAAGGGCCTTCCACTGGAACGTTGATATAATCGGCTTGATCTTTGCTCAACTCAGTGAGATTGGCTCCGATCTTCTCAAGGTGGAGGCGAGCCACCATCTCATCAAGGTGCTTAGGCAGCACATACACCTCTTTGCCGTATTCCTTGCCCTTGGTGAACAACTCAATCTGAGCCAACACCTGGTTCGTGAAGGAGTTGCTCATCACAAAACTGGGGTGACCAGTGGCGCAGCCCAGATTGACGAGACGACCTTCGGCAAGAAGAATAATTTTGTTGCCGCTTGGCAAGGTGATGTGATCCACCTGAGGCTTGATGTTGTCCCACTCATAGGCCTTGAGTGAGGCCACATCAATCTCGTTGTCGAAGTGTCCGATGTTGCAGACGATCGCTTCGTCCTTCATCTTCACCAGATGCTCATTGCGGATCACCTGGTAGTTGCCCGTGGCGGTCACAAAAATGTCCATCTGATCCACCACATCCTCGAGGCGAACCACCCGGTAACCCTCCATCGCAGCCTGCAAAGCGCAAATGGGATCCACTTCAGCAATGCAAACGGTGGCACCAAGGCCGCGCAATGACTGCGCAGAACCCTTGCCCACATCGCCGTAGCCAACAACGAGGGCCTGCTTGCCAGCCACCATCACGTCGGTCGCACGCTTAATGCTGTCAACCAGCGATTCACGACAGCCATAGAGGTTGTCGAACTTGCTCTTCGTAACCGAATCGTTGACGTTGATCGCAGGGAAGGGAAGCTCTCCACTCTTCTGCATCTTGTAGAGGCGAGCCACGCCCGTGGTGGTCTCCTCGGTCACGCCCTGAATTTCAGCCTTGATGCGGCTGTAGAAACTGGAATCCTTCGCCAGCTTCTTCTTGATCGAAGCGAACAGGAAGGTCTCCTCTTCGTTGGAAGGGTTATCGAGCACGGTGATGTCCTGCTCGGCCTTGCTACCCAACATCACCAGACCGGTGGCATCGCCACCATCGTCGAGGATCATGTTGGGCGTTCCACCATCGCCCCACTCGAGGATGCTGTGGGTGTAATCCCAATACTCCTCAAGGGTCTCACCCTTGACGGCAAAGACAGGAATTCCACCAGCAGCCATCGCAGCCGCAGCATGGTCCTGGGTTGAAAAGATGTTGCAGGAGGCCCAGCGCACATCGGCACCAAGCTCAACCAGGGTTTCGATCAGAACAGCGGTCTGAATCGTCATGTGAAGAGAGCCGGCGATCCGAGCTCCCTTCAAGGGCTTCTCCTTGCCGTACTTGGCACGCAATGCCATGAGACCGGGCATTTCGGTCTCCGCAATATTGAGTTCCTTGCGACCAAAATCGGCTAAACCAAGATCCGCAATGACGTAATCCTTTGCGACCTGAAGTTCGGCCGTTGCCGCGGCTGTTGCCACCATATTGAAAGCTCCCTGGGGAGGATGTGAACGTTAAATACTTCGGAGACGCCGAGGCTTCGGGCTCCCTTATCAATCAATCTACAGATGAGACAAGGATCCTTGACGATCTCGAGGCCACAAAAGACCTTGGTCGGGAATTGGCAGCGCGCCTCAAAGCGCACGACATCTTGCTATTACGAGGACCACTCGGGGCAGGCAAAACCTCTCTGGTGCAAGGACTAGCCGACGCCCTGGGAATCCAAGAACCAATCACCAGCCCAACCTTCGCGCTCGCTCAGCACTACCCCGAAGGAACCCCCCCTCTCATCCATCTCGACCTTTACCGGCTCGAGCAAGCTGCCGCAGCAGACGATCTTTTCCTTCAAGAGGAAGAAGAGGCAAACGCAATGGGAGCCTTGCTTGTAGTGGAGTGGCCGGAGCGGCTCAGCCTTTCCCTTCCAGATGCCTGGATCTTGGATCTCAGCTATGCCGCGAGCGGCGGACGAATCGCCACTTTTCAGATGCCAAGCAAGCCGGCCGATGACGAATCTCCGTACAAGACTTAGTTATGTCTTGAGGCATGGCTGAGACGATGCACCCTGAAGCTCAAGGCGAGCAGCGGATCAACGTTCTGCGTTGGTTTCTGCTTGGAGGATGGTTGATTCTGCTTGTGATGATGGTGATGCCCACGGGATCCGTGGCTCGCCCTGACATCTGCAGCGACTTCAAGATCTGCAGCGACAGCTTCGCGAACGACATCTTCTGGAATATCGGCCTGCCTGCTGTGTTGCTCTGCATAGTGTTCAGCCATGCACTTTGGCGCCGCCTTTGCCCACTCTCCTTCGTCTCCCAACTTGCCAGAGCCCTTGGAGCGCAGCGCACCATTACCGATACGCGCGGCAAACAAAAACTGGTTTTCGTTGATGAATCCTCTTGGCTTGGCCGTCATCACATCCAACTGCAGTGGGGCCTGCTAACCGCCGGTCTAAGCATGAGAATCCTCATCGCAAACAGCAATGGCATCGTGCTTGCCTTGATGTGTGGGGCCGCTCTTCTCGGGGCCCTCATCACTGGATGGGCTTACGCAGGCAAGTCTTGGTGTCAGTACATCTGCCCCTTTGGGGTGGCACAGCAAGTGATTACCGGTCCACGGAGCCTTCCTGGTCGCGATGCCCATCTCAACCCAACATCACGAACCACTCAGTCGATGTGCCGCACAAAGGCGGGAGACGAAGGGCAGGCCGATGTCAGTGCCTGTGTGGCCTGCATCAAACCATGCATGGACATCGATGCGGAGCGCCATTACTGGACCAATCTCCAGAAGAAGCGAGGACTCAACTGGGCCTGGTATTCCTATCCAGGCTTGGTGATCAGCTTCTTTTTACTCATCGAAAGTTACGCACCAACAGACACAGAATTTGCGTACCTCGATTATCTCAAAAGCCACCTTTACACCTACGACAACCGTTTGGCCTCTATGGCCTGGGAGTCCATGCTTCCGGATGGCTGGCCCACGCTTCCAAGGCTGATCGCCGTTCCAATCCTCATCTCGGCCGGCGCCGTGATCTCCCAGCTCCTGTTTCGGCAACTTGAGCACTGGCAGGAAGACCTCTTCCGGCAAAGCGAACATCCAGATGCCAAGGCAATCGCAATCCACAGAACCCGCTTGCTGAGCACCGTCATCGCGGTGAATAGCTATTTCATCTTCAAGGGCAGCCCGTTGCCGTGGACGGGACCACGCGGCCATGCCGTATTCAGGCTGGTGGTGATGGCAATCATGGCCATGTGGCTTTACCGGGGTTGGAACCGCAATCAACAGCTCTATGAACGCGAAAGCACAAGCACAAGCTTGCGCAAGCAATTGATCAAGCTTGGGGATCAGCTCTCCGATCTCCTGGGAGGGCGTCGTCTGAAGGATCTAAGCCCAACTGAGGTCTTCACCTTGGCAAAAGCACTGCCAGCCAAGGCCAAGAGCGAAAGACGATCCATCTACAGCAACGTCTTGAAAGAACAACTGGAGCAGGGACGCCTCGATCGACGCACAGCCTTAGTGCAACTCGAGGAGCTCCGCCTCAGTCTTGGCCTGACCAAAGACGAACATCGCGCTGCCATTGAAGTGCTGGTGGCAGAAAATCCAAAACTGCAGGAACTCAGCGCGATGGATCTTGCTGGCCTGGAGCTCCGCTGCAGTGCCGCCATGGAAGAAATTGAACATCTGCTTCGCATCAGCCACTGCACAACGATCACACCAGAACGCATCCCAGACGCTTTAAATCAAGAACTCGAGCGTATCCGGATCGAAAGTGGCCTTGACAACGAGAGCTGGCAAGAAACGATTCTTGAATTCTCCCCCAACTCAAGTCGCAGTGAACGAGAGCTCGAACACCTTTACAAAGCGATTGAGATCCATCTCAGCGAACGCTGGGTCCTTCGTCAAAAAAGTCAGAATAACCCGATTTTACTCCCTCTACTTTTGAGCATCGACAAACACATTGCGAGGCTGATGCCGTCCTTAGTGGAGCTTCAGCAGCGCATCCTGCTTGCACGTTCTACTGAATGTCCCAAATCTGATCAACTGAGCCTGCTTGCTTCAGTCCCTGACAGCGTTCTCACCTTCCTAAGCAGTGAAGACAACACAACGCTTGCGCTTCGGCATTGGTTGACTGACCAACCCAAAGCCACACTGGATTTTCAAAACCTGCCAACAGCGCAAGGAGTGCTCGAAAACCTTGCCAAGACATCCTTCGATCCCTCCACACGGCATTGGGCCAACGCGGTACTTCTCCATCAAACCCCAGGCGAGAGCGAGGAGTTAGCAGAGCTAGAAAAAGTACCAGCAGGACAAAAGCTGTTGAGCCTGCTGGAGCCAAGAACATTGAGCAGGCTTCCCAAAATCAGCACCCTTAAAACCTGGGTTCCAGGAGAAGAAATCAAGCTTCCAGAAGACGGCGTTGCCATTTTGCTGAAAGGTGGCTGTGAGCTCAAGAGCCAAACCTTGGTGTTGGCACCAGCAACCAGCAACACACCTCTGAGTTTTCTCGGGTTACTGGATTACCTGGGTGGTGCAGGAACGAGTGGAAGCCGTCACGGTCATCGAGCCACTCACTTGGGCCTTGTGGCCCTGACCTTCGATGGGGCAGCCTTTCGAGAGCTACTCGATGTAGCCCCTGTGCTTGAAGTGGAACTAACCCGTCAATTGGCCAGGGCCTGCAGTCCAGAAACAAAACTGCAGCTTCACTGAGATCAGATCAGGCTTCCGCCGGCCTTAAGCATTGTGCGATTACGTAATCCACTCCCAAAACCATGCAGGCGACAACGAGTGCAGGGATCAAAGGCAGACAGCCCCCCTGAAACACCTGCGGAATCACGCCCATGGCAAAACCCAGCAGAACGGCTTCCCCCCCAATCACCGACAACATCGCCCCAACAACGGACCAGCGCAGGCCATAGACCGCCCCCACCAACATCGGGAACAGCAGGGCGAGCCCCGAAAAGGCATGGGTTGCCAGCGAAAGAATCGCCTCCGGCGGACGCAGGGCGATGGCAAGACCAGCGACTGCAAGAGCGATCACCACAAGCTGTCCAACACGCACTTGCTCCGCCAAAGAAGCCTGCGGTCGCCAATACCTTTTATAAAGGTCGCGAGTCAGCATCGACGACAGCGCCAACAACTGCGAATCCAGGGTGGACATAAACGCAGCCAAGGCCCCCACCATCACGATTCCCGTTAACCATGCCGGGCTGTAGCGCCCCAACATCAACGGCATGATCTGATCGGACGCGCGACCCACCAGATCGGGGAAGGCCAGATGCCCCCACATCCCGATCATCACAGGACAAATGAACAGCACTCCCGCTACGACTGGGTAAAGCACCATCGACTGCTTCAACGAGCGGTCATCCCCGGCAGCAAAAAAACGCATCAGCATCTGCGGAAACATCGGAAGACATAACGGCCAAAGGAGCAAGTAACTCGCCATCATTCGAGGCGTAAAAAAATCATTGCGTCCAGCCCCACTAAAGAGATCAGGGAGCTGTTGCAAAAGCGTGCGATTTGCGGTTTGAACCCCACCAACACCTTTGGCCACAGCGACAAAGGCCATCAGCATCAGAACAAACATCAAGATCCCTTGAAGGACATCGGTAAGCGCCACAGCTCGCATGCCGCCGCCCACCACGTACAGCACGATCACAACGGTGAGCAGGACAGCTCCAACCTCAAAAGGAACCGCTCCTCCCGTGAGGCTCTCGAGCAAATAACCGGCACCAAGAGGTTGCAGGGCCAGATAAGGAAGGGTGAACAGCACCATCACCGCAAGCACCAACAGACGCACCCCTTCGCCAGGAAAGAGATGGCCAATCAACTCGGACGGTGTGATCAGGCCATGTTGAGCACTGAGCCTGCGTACCCGGCAGCCCAGGCTGCCGAAACTGAGGGCAGCCAATCCCGTTCCAAACGCCATCATTGGGTAGTAAGCAATCCCGATGCGATAACCCGCACCAGCAAAACCAAGAAAAAAGAAGGCACTGAAATTGGTCGCAATCAGCGTGAAAAACAGCACGCCGGCTCGCAGCCGGCGATCAGCCAGGAAATAGGAGTCGGCGCTGTTGGTTTGGCCATCAAGACTCTGAGCACCTAGCCAAAGCAACGCCAGCAGGTAAGCAACGAGAGCGACCAACGCTGAAATCAGAGTGGTGCTCATGGGCGGGCGATCCAAGCAGCGATCAGGGTGAGTGCTGCCTGCAGGACGATGAACATCAACACCCAAGCGGGCATCCCAGCCCAAAAGGGCAGGGCTGAATCAGCCTGAAGATGCACCACTAACGCCAAAACAACGGCAGCGAGCAAAGCCAACCAAGGCAAGCGGCTTGGCATGACAACCATCAAACGCACTCCTTCTAAACGTTGATTCTGATCAATCACTGTTTCAGCCAGGGACCCCCACACCAAAGCAACAGGAGCGCAGCATCAGAACCCAGCAGGCGTCATCCTTAAAACAGTGCAGGCCAAACCATGAGCACGGAGCATGACCTGTCTCTCGAAGCGTTAAGTGCCAGGGGTGTGCGTCAGATCGCCATCACCTGGGACAACCACGCAGGCGAGTCGCTTGTGAAGGTTGTGCCGTTACGCCGTTGGCAGCTCGCCATCGACGTCGGCGTCGGCTTCTCGCCAATCTCCGACGCCTTCCGCTCGGACGGAATCATCGATCCGGCGCATCGCCTCACCAGGCCAGACGGGGATCTGCGCCTCAAGGCTGATCCATCATCGCTGGCGATGCTGGACCCCGATCAAGGCTGGGCCTGGGCCGCCGGCGAACGATGGAACCGCAACAGCTGTGATGCCTACGAGGCAGATCAGCGCCACTTCTGCCGCCGCATGGGAGAAACGTTGCATCGAGAAGGGCTTTCCCTCACAGCAGGATTTGAACTGGAGTGGGTCGTCATCACCCCAGACGATGACGGCTCACCAAAGGCGGTGATCGCTGGTGGGCCCTATGGCGCAGATCGCTTAATCGAAGGCCTTGATTACGCCTCGGCGCTGCTCGAGGCGCTGGATGCAGCCGATGTGGTTTGGCTTCAGTTTCATCCTGAGTACGGACCCTCCCAATTCGAGTTGTCCTTCGCGGCTCAGGCACCGCTTCAAGCGGCGGACCAATTGATCCGTGCCCGATTGGT
>Ga0075479_10000674_pt1 | contig 15052 bp, 11 predicted proteins | sample DEB08_DNA_8_FD_76341 | JGI IMG/M metagenome (GOLD analysis project Ga0075479, IMG submission 76341) | Aqueous microbial communities from the Delaware River and Bay under freshwater to marine salinity gradient to study organic matter... | ecosystem: Environmental > Aquatic > Marine > Coastal ... | reverse complement strand
TGTAGTTGCGGGTGTCGGGCTGGCCGTTGAGCAGGAGCGGTATGCAGTGCACCTGCCGGCTGGTTTCAAACATGATCGGCTTGGCGGTCCAGTAGTCGCCGTAGCCGGCCCGCTGATCAAGCCGTTCCAGGGTTTTCTTGAGTTTCTGGGTCGCCTCGATACGGCTGACTGCCTGAGGCACCTGGGGGAGCAGCGGCAGGCAGCCCACAGCCAAGGCCACGCCCGCGGCGAGCAGCCCCTGCCGTCGCTCATGGGTGTTCCACCGCGAGGCCAGTAGCAACAGCCAGACCCACGGCAGCACCATCACAGGCAGGGAGTACCGCAGCTTGCTCTCGTGGACCATCGCTCCAGCCAGGAAGGGGATGGCGAGTGAGCTGATCGTGGCGAGGATCAGGGCAAGCTCAACGGATCGCTGCCGTGAAGGGGCTTTCCCCCGCTGTGCGGCCAGCAGCCAGCCGCCACGGGCCGCCATGGGCACGGTGAGTGCTATCGGCAGCCAGATCTGCCACTGACCGCCATCAAAGGAGCGGACCAGGAGGTCCTGCCAGACGAGGAAGCCTTCGGCGAGATTACGGTCAAGGTCGACACCGATGCGGCTGGGGCGGGCGAGGTCAATCGCTGCGGCGAGCAGACCGAGAGCTCCCAGGCCGATCACAAGTCGCAGTTTGCCGCGAAACGGCATCGGTGTGGGAGTGATCAGAAAGGCCGTGCACACTGGCGCCGCAAACCAGGCCACAAACACGAGATCGGAATAGCAGGCCAGAGGCACCAGAACCGCTGCTGCCCAGCGGGCACGTCGCTGGACAGGGCCCTCCCCGTGGAAGACTTCCGTCAGCAGCGGGATCAGCAGCATCCCGGCAAGCATCGCGCCTGAGTGGATGTAGGCAGTGGCGATGAATGAGAGATAGGTGCCGCCCAGGCCGATCGGGGAGCTGTTGCTGGCCAGAAAGAGGCCGGCGATCAGCAGCCACCCCCAGAGCACCGCCTCAGGCCACCGGGCTGTCTGCATCGTCACCAGCATCCAGCCGATGCAGACGCCCAGCAGGGTGAGGAGGATGCCGCCATAAACCAGTGGCAGGGCGGTTGGGGAGAGCCGCAGGGTGACCAGGAGACCGGCGAGTGGCCAGTCGGGAAAGGTGTAGATTGCCGGGGAGAGCTGCCAGCGAAAGATCGCGGCAGGATCGGCCAGCAGGTCTTCCAGCAGCAGGTAGGGATGCACAAGGTCGCTGTTGTAGGCCGTGCGGTGAAGCGAGAGGTTGACCGTAAAGATCAGCGTCAACGCCACACCCGCCAGCAGGATGCTGCCGGCCCAGGAAAGAAGCCTGATTGCCAGGGGGCGAGGCGTGTCGGCTGATCCGGATTCCCCTGCTTCGGTGGTCGGCAGGCTCAGTTGAGTGGCATTAGGCTGCATGATGCCGGCAGTCTCTGGCACGCAGCCGTTCCCTGGCAAGCCGGCTTTCAGCCTGGCCGCTCAGGTCCGCTCCTGGCCCGTATCGAGCACAGCCATAAAGGCCTTCTGCGGGATGTCGACGCTGCCGATGCTCTTCATCCGCTTCTTGCCTTCCTTCTGCTTGGCCCAGAGCTTCTTCTTACGGGAGATGTCGCCGCCGTAGCACTTGGCCGTCACGTTCTTGCGAAGAGCCGAGATCGTCTCGCGAGCGATGATACGGGTGCCGATTGCCGCCTGCAGAGCCACCTCAAACATATGGCGATCGATCTCGCCACGGAGTTTCTTGACAATCGCACGGCCGCGACGGTCGGCATCGCGGCGGTCACAGATGATCGAAAGGGCATCGACCTTCTTGCCGCCAACGAGGATGTCGAGCCGCACGAGATCGGCTGGGAAGTAGCCCTGCAGCTCGTAGTCCATCGTGCCGTAGCCTTTGGTCACGCTCTTGAGCTTGTCATGCAGGTCGTAGATCACCTCCGCCAGCGGCAGGTCGAAGCAGAGCATCGCCCGGGTTGGCGAGAGGTATTCGGTCTTCAGATACACGCCCCGCCGATCGGTGCACAGCTGCATGATCGGCCCGATGTATTCCGCTGGCGTGATGAAGTTGGTTCGCACGATCGGCTGGCGAAACTCCTCGATCTGGCCAGAGTCGGGCACGTCCTGCGGGTTGGTGATCTCGAGGGTCTCGCCGCTGCTGGTGAGCACCTGGTAGGTGACGTTGGGAGCTGTCTGGACGAGGTCGAGGTCAGACTCTTTCTCCAGACGCTGCTGGATGATCTCCATGTGCAGCAGGCCGAGAAAGCCGCAGCGAAAGCCGAAGCCGAGCGCGTCGCTACTTTCCGGAGAATATTCGAAGGAGGGGTCGTTGATCGCAAGCTTCTCCAGCGAGTCACGCAGCTCCTCGAAGTTTTCCCCTTCGCTGGGATAGAGGCCGCAGTAGACCATTCGCTGAGGCGGCTTGTAGCCGGGCAGAGCCTCGGCCGCTTCATCACCGGGAACAGTGACCGTGTCGCCGATGTGGACCTGCTTGACGTCTTTGATGTTGCAGACGAGATAGCCCACCTGGCCTGCGCGGAGTTCTTCGCAGGCCCGCCGCTGCGGCACGAACTGGCCGAGTTCGGTCACTTCATGTGTGGTTCCCTGGCGGGCAAAGCGAATCTTCTGGCCCTTGCGGACCGTGCCGTCGAGGATGCGGATGTAGGTGATCGCGCCGCGATACGCGTCGTAGAGGCTGTCAAAGACCATCGCACGGAGCACCTTGTCGGGATCGCCGACTGGCGGCGGCACCCGCTCCACGATCGCTTCGAGCACCTCTTCAATGCCGATGCCACTCTTGGCACTGGCACGGATTACTTCTTCCGGATCGATCGCGAGGCTCTGCTCCATCTCCTCAAGCACTTCGTCGACCCGGGCATAGGTCAGGTCGACCTTATTGATCACCGGCACGATCGTCAGGTCTTGAGCGATGGCTGAATAGGCGTTGGCAACGGTCTGGGCTTCCACGCCTTGAAAGGCATCAACCAGGAGGACGGCGCCTTCACAGCAGGCAAGGCTGCGGGAAACCTCATACTGAAAGTCGACGTGGCCTGGGGTGTCAATCAGGTTGAGCTCATAGAGCTCGCCTTTGTGGCGATACTCCATTCGTACGGCTCGCGCCTTGATCGTGATGCCTCGCTGCCGCTCAAGCTCCATGTCATCGAGCATCTGCTCTTTGAGCTGCCGCTTTTCGACGGTGCCAGTGTGTTCGAGCAGGCGATCGGCGAGGGTGCTCTTGCCGTGGTCGATGTGGGCAACGATCGAGAAGTTGCGGATGTGCTTACAGTCAAAGGGCATTGCAGAGATGGGATTGCAAGAAGGTTGGGTGGGCAGGAACGTTGGGGGCAGGGTGGAGTTGTTGCGGGAGGTGCTGGATTCCGCAGCTGTCAGCTGCCGCGACCAGCATGCCGACGGAAGGCGACCCGGGCGAGGCCGGCGGCGCCGATGTAGCCGGCATCACCGCCAAGGGTCGCGTATTGAATCGTCGTCTCCCGGGCCAGGACAGGGAAGGCCTGCTCGCGAACCTCCTGCCGGACACGCTCGATGTAGGCCCGTCCGATCGGATCATCTTCCCCGTCGAAGGTCATCGCACCGCCAAGGACGACCCCCTCAGGATCGATGATGTGCATCAGATTGACCGTTCCAATGCCCATCCAGCGGGCGGCGTCGAGGATCAGATCGAGGGCCAGCTGGTCTCCCAACCGAGCGGCTTGGGCGATCAGCACGGGCGTCAACGCCTCACCTGCTGCGACAGCCTCAGCCAGTGGGCCGGCCGCTCCGCAGGCAAGCTTCTCCCTGGCGATCGCCACCAAAGACGTGGCACTGGCGTATGCCTCAAGGTGCCCTCGCTGACCACAGGGGCAGTCGCGGGCGGTGTCACTGGTGTCAACAATGATGTGACCGCATTCAGTCGCGTGGCTGTGGTGACCCTCCAGGCAGGAGTCGCCAATGATTACGCCACCGCCAATCCCCGTGCCGAGCGTCCAGAAGACCATGCTGGAGAGGCTGCGTCCGGAGCCAGTCCAGTATTCCCCATAGGCCGCTGCCGTCGCGTCGTTGGCAAAGGTGACCGCATGACCGCAGTGCTCCGCGACTCGGTCACGGATCGGAAAGCCTTCAAAGCCAGGCATGTTGCCCGTGTCGTAAAGGACACCGGTGTGCAGGTTCTGCGGGCCAGGTGTTCCCAGCCCGACGCCTGCGAGTTCGTCGCTGGCCACGCCAGCGAGGTCGCAGAGTGTGCCCACCATGCCGCCGAGGCGAACCGCCACATCGGCAGGGCCTTGATCAACCCGGCTCTCTTGGGAGGCATACGCAATCGTTCTGCCAGCATCGTCCACCATGCCGGCTTTGATGTTGGTGCCACCGAGGTCGAGGCCGACAAAGAGCGGCCTCGAGGCCTCGGTCGCAGCAATCCAAGAAGAGCGATCTGACGCGTTGTGCATGGGCTGATATACCGGCGGGAGACTGTTCCCTGAATCGGTTTCCCACCCCTCTCCGCGTCAGTTTTCTGTGCGTCAGTCTGGCTGCAGCAGGAACAGCGGCTAGCTCTCTGAAGGCAGTCGGCTGGTCTCCACGGAGGGAAACGGGCCGGTGCAGGCCTTCATGAACTCAACCAGATCCGCCTTCTCCTCGTCAGTGAGGTTGAGAGGCTTCACCTTGTCGCTGAGGTGCGGGTTGGGATGACCACCCTTGTTATACCACTCCACCACTTCCTCGAGCGTCTGCTGTGAGCCGTCGTGCATGTAGGGGGCGGTGAGCGCCACATTGCGGACCGTTGGCGTCTTGAAAGCCCCCATGTCCTTCTCGTCACCGGTCACCGCAAAGCGGCCCACATCGGGCTCGTCCTTCTCCATGCCGACACCGAGATTGTGGTACTTCTCGTCAGCAAGATTGGCACCGACATGGCAGGCGGTGCAGTTCCCTTTTTCCGTGAAGAAGATGTCACGGCCCCGCTTGGCTGAGTCGCTCATCGGGTTGGCCTCGGCGGCAGCCGTGAGCATGGCGTACTTCGCGGCGAGGTCTTCATCGTCTGCGATGTCTTCCTCGTCGAGGGCCTCAAAAGGAAGCAGGGCTTCGTAGTAGTCCCATGGGGAGGGGGCTGTCACAATCGATCGCTCGAAGGTGGCGATGGCCTGTCCGACACGATCGATGGTGACCTCACCAAAGATGGCGTCAAACTGACGCTTGTAGACGGGGATCTCAGCGAGGCGAGCAACCACACCCTCGTGCGTGAAGCCCATCTCGATCGGATTGGCGATCGGACCGACTGCCTGCGCCTCGAGGGAATCGACACGACCATCCCAAAACTGCGGACCGGAGAGGATGCGGTTGTAGGAGACCGGTGAGTTGCGTCCACCTTCCTGGCCGTTAACGCCAACCCCAAACTGGGTGTGGGCTGCATAGCCCTCAGCAGGGTTGTGGCAGCTAGCGCAGCTGACCGTTGAATCCTTCGAAAGACGTGTGTCGAAGTAGAGCTGTCTGCCAAGTTCGATCTTCGCTCGAGTGAGCGGGTTGGTGTCGATGCCCGTGATCTGATTGGCTCCAGTGGCCAGGCCAAGCGGCAGCTCTGGCATCAGTTCGATGTGATTCTTGGGATCTGCCAGCCACGCGTCGATCTGCTCCAGGGTGATCGGGCCAGCACCCGGCACACCAGCAGTCAGCGAGGGATCGCCAAGCTGCACCACTTCTGCAGCCATCGCTGAGCCATCGAGGACGGCTGCCTGCAGTGTGGCAATCGCTTCAGCGTCGGCATCTGATGTGGCAGCTCCATCGGTGGTGGCTGGTTCATTGCCAGCAGCGGCATCCTGCACCTTCTCAGCGGCTTCTTGGGCGGCATCAGCAGCACTGGCGGCGGCATCCGCTGCTGCGTCCGCGGCGTTGGCCGCCGCATCCGCAGCGGTGTCTTTGAGCTCTTCGACCTTGTCGGTTGCCGCATCAACAGCCGTCTCCACCGTCTCTTTAGCGGCGTCGATCACGCGGTCGGCCTCTTCCTTGGCCGCATCGACTGCCGCCTTCGCCTGGTCGGCTGCGTCTTCCTCCGAACGAGGCTCAGCATCTTCCGCAGGGGCTGCCACCTCTTCGACCTCAACTGCCTGTGGAGCGTCTTTGGCAGGCTCCGATGGTGAGCAGCCGAGCGTCACAACGACAGCGGGAACGGTGGCAAAGGCAAGGCCACGCAGGGAGGGCATCAAAAACTGGCGGAGCATCGTGTGTTCTCCAAAGCGAGAGAATCAGGTGTGAACGAGTTTGGCAGGGAAAAGGTCTGGCAGGATGGACTGGTGCGGATTGAGGAACTTCAGGCGAACTTGGTACGTAAAGATCGTCGGATCCATGACCGCGGAAGCGGCATTCTGAAATCCACCGTAAACTGATTGTAGACCTTCGACGGCAGCGGCAACACTGCCGAACTGACGGAGTGTGGGATCGTGGGTTCACGCCCCGACCAGGTCTGCGGTGGCCAGCCAGGCGAGCTCGCCCGGATGGCCCAGGCCGTCGTCGAGCCGAATCGAGGCGACCGAGCCTTTCTGCATCCGGACCAGGGCTGAACCGTCGCCGATGGCCATCGCCACCAGACGACCGACACAGGGGCTGTGGCCAACCCAGGCGACCCGGGCAGCATCCTGCTCCAGCGTCCACTCGAGCATTGCGGCCCAGTCTGAACCAGGGGCCAGGGCATCGACGGTGACCACGGCGGGATGCTCAAAGAGTTCCTCAGCGAGGATCTCCGCGGTCTGCTGGGTGCGGATGAGTGGGCTTGTTGCGATCGCGTCGACCTGCATGCCCGCCTCGGCCAGCCGACGGGCCATCTTGCGAAATCGCTTGATGCCTTTCTTGGTCAGGCTGCGAGAGAAGTCGGTGCCATCCTCGCCGAAATCCTCCGCCCAGGCATGCCGTGCGATGTAGAGATGGCTGGTGATCGTCGGCATGGTGTGCTGGCTTTCCTTGTCCCAATGGAGACAGCCTGCAACCCACGTCACAGGCTCTCATCCGATTGTGCTTGCAGCCACTGAATCGAGCAAACTGACAACCGGTGCCACGCTGGCCAGACGCTAGACCTGTCGCCAGAGCTGTGAGTGCTCAATGCCGAGCCGCTGGATCGAGGCTGCGGCGGCGGCATACCAACGGGCTGCATCGACGGGATAGCCAGCTGTCGGGGTGAGGCCTGCATCCTGATCACACCAGAACGCGTTGAAGCGTTCCATCGCCAGTTCTCGGATCAGTTTCGCAGTCAGGCTGGCGACGGCCACGGGTGGGCGGCGTTCGCCCTTCACGCAGAACTCAAGATGCGTCTCACTCGCTGCTGGCCCTCCAAAGAGCCCGCCGTCAAAGAGGCCAGTGGCTGTGAGCTGATAGGCAGACCGTTGGGCGGTCTCCTCACGCACAGCCGCCTGCGTGCCGAAGGCGGCGGCAATCACACTGCTGTACCGCTTGCGGCCGCCATGCCGGTCACACCAGATCAGTGTCGGCTCTGTGGCGGTGCCCCAGCTCTCTGCGAGCGTGGCGGCAAGCTGCAGGGTTTCCCGTGAGAGGATGTCGGACTTGTTCATGCCACGTTCCAGAAGACTGTTAAACAGCCCCGGGTAGACGCAACGACACGCGAGAGACACCAGACGGATGCCCCGTGTTGCCAACCCTTCTCTAAGGGCAGCGGCATCGGTGACGATCGCTGCCTGTGCGGCATCGGTGAGCAGTGACTCGGTGGTAAATGACTGCCACTCCGGAGATGTGTCGAGGCGGTCAGGGCCGATCTGGCCTAGCCTTGCCACGAGAGCTGGCCAGGTGTGTGGGAGCCCGCTGGCTGCAGGATCACTCTGCGCGACCGCGACCGCGGTGAGCGCCGAATGCATCAGCGTGTCGCGGCCGGTGCCGCCACGGAAGACCTCCTTGGAGTCGCGCCAGATCACCGGGGGCTTCGTGGTGGCCTTCGTGGCGAGCAGCTCAGCAACGGCCTTGCAGAGAATCGTCTCCGCCTCGTCTGCTGGGGCGTCGACCTTCCACGCCGTCGCGCCGATCACCAGTGGCCCGAGGTTTGGTCCGTAGCCTGCTTCGTCGGTACCGATCACCACTGTCATGACTGCTCCACCGGCGGTTCCGGCAACCTGCCCACGGCGGTGTCACCGGCGGCAGTGTCACGAGTGGCAGTGTGGCTCAGGATGTCGCCGTTGTCTGGATGGTCGGCGGGAACACTGTGGCCGGGATGCTGGCGGCAGTATTCATAGATGGCCACCGCAGCGCTTGTGGCTGCATTGAGACTGTGGGGTAGACCGGCCATCGGGATCTCCATCACCCTGTCGAGCTTGGCCAGCACGTCCGGCTCGAGCCCGCTGCGTTCGTTTCCGACCACCAGCACCATTTTCGAGACCAGGGTGCTGGTCGTGAGCAGTTCGGAGCCGGTCGTCTGTTCGAGGCCCACCAGCTGGTAGCCCTCGCTGCGGAGTCTATCGAGCACTGGCGGCAGGCTGCGGTGGACCTCGAGTGTCACCGTCTCTGCTCCATCACGGGCGATCCGTTCGTGGAGCCGGGCGGCGCCGCAGGCGATCACACGCTGAATGCCAAAGCAGCCGCATGTTCGCACGATGTGCGAAAGGTTGATGTGGCTCCGCATCGCGGCGCAGGCGACGATCAGTTCGCGAGGCTCGGTGAGCTGCAGTGGCGGACGATGACGGATGTGTTCGAAGCGGGGCATGCCGTGGACTCGCTGTGGCGGGTCTGAGAAGTCTTACTTGCTCGCTAAGGTGGCGTCTGCGCGTGGGCCGGTTCGGGCAGGCTTTGGTTGGGCTGGTGGTTGGGCGTTAGGCTAAGGGTGCATGACTGGAATCGTGCAGGGATGGGATCGTGATGGCCGCGGGGAATACTCGATGTCTGCTTGTTGTGTCCGCTGTGAGGACCGCTTGGTTGCCGATGGCGCGTTGTTTCTGAGGCTGCTGGTCGTGGTGGGGCTCGGCCTTGCCGTGGCAGGCTGCGGTGGGGAGGCCACGCCTCCTGAGGCCGAAGACGCCACCACCACACGTGCGTCTGAGCAGCCGTCGGCTGAGTCGGCAGACACCGCAGCTGAGGAGGATGCAGCCACGCCTGCAGCGGAGGTCACGCTCGACCTTGTCGACTATGACGGGCTGCTCGAGAAGATTGCTTCGGGCAAAGGACAGGTGGTGGTGCTCGACTGCTGGAGCACCTCCTGCCCACCGTGCATCAAGGAGTTTCCCGGGCTGCTTGAGCTGCAGAAGACCTTCGGTGAAGAGGTGCTCTGCATGTCGCTCTCGTTTGACTACGAGGGGATTGGCGACGTCGAGGAGGTGATGCCACGGGTGCGTGGGTTCTTGGAGAAGGTCGCTGCCACGATTCCCAACATGCTCTCCAAGGAAGAGTCAGACGTGATGCTCACGAAGCTCGATCTGGTGAGCGTGCCGGGCATCTTCATCTACAGCAGCGACGGCGAGCTCGTGAAGCGGTTTGATGACGACATGGCGAGCACGGAGCTCGGCCGCCCGTTTACGTACGCCGACGTTGAGGCGGAAGTCCGCACGCTGCTTGGAAAGTGATCCCGCCTCCTCGGATCGATCAGTCACGTCGGATCGGCTTGTCATGCCTGCACGTCTTCGAGAACTTGTCCCTTGGCTTCTGGCGGTGGCCCTGCTCGCCGCGGTCGGCAGGGCGTTCTGGCTGCCTGGGGAGCCCCCTGCGGACTTTACGTTCATTAACGGTACCGAGCCGAAAAGCCTCGACCCGCAGCTGATCACGGGCCAGCCCGAAGGCCGGATTGCCGCGGCCCTTTTCGACAGGATTGTCCGCTGGCATCCCGACACGCTGGAGGTGATGCCGGCGCTGGCGGAGCGGTGGGAGGTGTCGGAGGATCAGAAGCAGTATGTCTTTCACCTTCGAGATGCAGTCTGGTCAGACGGAGAGCCGCTGGATGCTCCCGCGATCGTGGCCGCCTGGCAACGCTTCCTCGATCCGGCCACCGCTGCGGAATACTCCTACCAGCTCTGGCCTGTTCGTGGCGCGCGGGCCTACGGGGTTGGGCTGGTTGCTGCCGGAGAGATGATCGAGGTTGAGCTTGATGAGCAGGACCCCCAGCGGCCGTTTGCGCGAGGACCGCTGGTGCGTGGTCAGGCGAGCTGGGTCGGTTCGATTGCAAACGATGGCAGCCGCCAGGCCAGCGATGCCGCAGCTCTGTTTGGTGGAAGCGACGACGAGGCGGTGCTTGTGGAGGTTGACGGGGTGCTCTATGCATCGCCGGAGCATCCGCTGGTGGCCGACGGAACCGCCACGGCTGCCCGAGCCGCTCTCCCAGACTTCGCCACACGTGTTGGCATCTCAGCCCGCGATCAGCGGACGCTCGTGGTGGAACTTGCCGAGCCCACGCCCTACTTCCTGCATGTCTGTGGCTTCTATCCACTGGCTCCTGTGCCGATCCACGTGATTGAGAAACATGGCTCCCCAAACTGGACCAAGAGCGAAAACATTGTCTGCAGTGGGCCCTACCGGCTGTATTCGCGTCGCCTGCGTGATCGGGTTCGGATGGTGCGGAATGAGACGAGCTACCGTGCCGATGAGGTCAGCCTCGAAGTGGTCGATGCCTTGGCGATCGACTCGGGTGCCACGGCACTGGCGATGTTTGAGACAGCGGCAGTGGACTGGGCGACGAACCTTCCACCGTTTGCTGCCAAGCTGTTTATCGAACGTGACGACCCCACACTGCGACTGCAGTCCGAGCTCTCCATCGGCTTCTACCGGCTCAACACCACCCGGCCACCGCTGAATGATCCACGGGTTCGGCAGGCGCTCTCGCAGGCGCTCGATCGGTCCACGATCGTGAAGGCGGTGTATGGCCCTGGTCAGCCCCCCTCGCTGAGTTTTGTGCCGGAAGGAATGGAGACAGCGACGGGCTATGCGCCGGTGCAGACCGCGGCGGAAGACGCCGAGGAAGCCAGGAAGCTGCTGGCTGCAGCGGGCTATCCCGGCGGGGAAGGCTTTCCCAAGATCACGATCACGTTCAATGCCGATGAGGGCCATCAGATGATGGCCGAACTGATCCAGGCCCAGTGGAAGTCGCGACTGGGCATCGATGTGGAGCTGGCCTCGATGGAGTGGGGTGCCTTTCTCGATGCGCAGAGTCGGCTTGATTACTGGGTGGCTCGGGCCGGCTGGACGGCCGACTACGTCGACCCCAACACGTTCCTCGACATGTTTGTCACCGATGGTGCCAACAATCAGACCGGCTTCTCATCACCCGACTACGACCGGCTGATCGCCGAGGCGAGCCGCACGCCCGCTGGCGACGCACGCGATGCGGTGTTTGCCGAGGCGGAGACGATCCTGATGGAGGAGCTGCCGGTGCTGCCGCTGTTCATGCGGGTCAGTAAGAATCTCGTGGCTCCCTGGGTGACCAGTTTTCCTGAGAACTCGCTCGACATCCATCCGATTGAGGCGATACAGGTGGATGCCCAGAGGCAAAGTGAGGCCCGCCAGGCACGTCGACTGCGAGGAGCTGCGCCATGATTGCCTTCCTGGTGCGACGTGTGACCTGGCTGGTGGCCACGCTGCTGGTGGTCTACACCGTCACCTTCTTTCTGATGCGGGCTGTGCCTGGTGGCCCCTTCTCGTCGGAACGGCAGCCGCCTCCCGAGATCCGCGAGGCGATCGCTCGCCGCTACAAGCTCGACCTGCCACTCTCACAGCAGTACGTCACCGAGCTGACACGGCTGCTCCGTGGTGACCTGGGTATGAGCTTTCGTTTGGCGGACTACTCGGTTGGTGAAGTGATTGCCGAGGGCTGGCAGGCGTCGGCCAGCCTGGGCACGGTGGCGATGGTGCTCGCGATTCTGGTGGGGGGAGCGGCGGGTGTGGTCTCGGCGGCACGTCCAGGCGGGCTCATCGATGGTGCCGTGCGGACCTTCACCATGGTGGGTATCTCGTTGCCGAGCTTTGCCCTAGCGGGTGTGGCGGTCTTGCTTGTCGTCTACGAATGGCGGCTGCTTCCGGCGGCTGGCTGGGGCACCCTGCCGCAGCTGATTCTGCCTGCAGGCTGCCTGGGCGCGGTGTATGCGGCTGAGATTGCCCGACTCGTGCGGTCGGGCGTGGTCGAAGCGATGCAGTCGGATTGGGTGCGGACAGCTCGGGCAAAAGGGGCGAGTCATCGTCGCATCGTGCTGCATCATGCGGTTCGCGGCGCGGTGGGCCCGGTGGTGAGTTTTCTCGGCCCGGCGATTGCAGGCATTCTCACCGGCAGTGTGGTGGTGGAAAAGGTGTTTGCGATTCCAGGGATTGGCTACCACTTCATCGAGGCGGCCACGACCCGGGACTACACGCTGGCGATGGGCCTCGTCTTGCTCTACACGCTGCTGCTGGGTGTTGCTGGGATTCTCGTCGACCTGGTGCAGGCAGCCCTCGATCCCCGCATCAATCTGGAGAAGTGATGGGGACGAGCCCAGAACCAATGGCTGCGGTCAGCTCGTCGATGGAGGTGTTGCCGCGTCCTCGGCGGACGATGCCACTGAGTGGTCGGCTGGCAACCGGCGTGCTGGCGATCGTGGTGCTCGTGGCAGTGTTCGTGCCGCTGGCGCCCCTGCCGAGTCCACGCACCGTCGACACGGCACGCAGTCTTGAGCCACCACTGCAAGGACGCCTGCTCGAAGAGCTGCCCGAACTGATGCCTCGCGAGGGAGAGGCCTCGGATGCCTGGATCGAGCGGGGCTTCGGCGATCTCGGGCTCGTGTCTCGGCTGATGGTGCAGGGGCGGGTCGCGCTGTTTGGCCGCTGGGCCTTCAGTGGCGTGCTCGGGAGAGATGAACTCGGCCGTGATCTCTGCGCTCGGATCTGTTGGGGCGCGCGTGTGTCGCTAGCGGTTGCGTTGGTGGCGGCGGTGGTGACACTGCTGGTGGGTGTGCCGTGGGGAGCGGTTGCCGGATGGGCAGGCGGCCGTGTGGATGACGCGATGATGCGGGCGGTCGATGTGCTCAACTCGATCCCGTTGGTGTTCCTGGTGGTGTTCTTGGTGACGGTGCTCGGTGAAGACTCCATCCGGCTGGCCCTCGATCGGCTGGGGATTGGCCGGCTGGCGATCTTCTTTTTGGTGGTGGCCGCGGTCAGCTGGCTGTCGATGGCACGTATCGTCCGCGGGCGGCTGTTGGAGCTGCGAGACGCGACCTACGTCGAGGCTGCACGCGCCAGCGGGGCGAGCCCAGCGCGGATTCTGCTGCGGCATGTGGTCCCCAATCTCGCCGGGACCGTGGTGGTGACCCTGTCTCTGACCGTGCCCCGGGTGATGCTCTTTGAGAGCTTTCTCTCTTTCTTGGGCCTCGGTGTGCAGCCACCCGATGTCTCCTGGGGACTCTTAGCCAACGCTGGCCTGAAGGCCCTGATTCCGATCGATCCAGCCTGGTGGCTGTTCGTCTTTCCTTCGGCTGCGTTGGCTGTCACTCTGCTCGCTCTGGGCTTCCTTGGTGATGCCCTTGAGACCCTGCTCGATCCGCGACGGCATCGTTAGGCCAGCGGTTCTGGCATCATGAGACGGGTAGACTACGGGGCCACACCTGCGTACCGATAACGAAGGATCACCACTGATGAGCCTGCCAGGGAACACACTCACCGGGTCTGCAGCCGAGCAGACGGCGCCGGTGAATCCGCCACGGGCCAGCGACACCGTCCGGAGTCCTCTTGCCTTTGGACGTGAGACGATCGAGTCGATCGTGGTGGCGTTTACGCTCGCACTGCTGTTTCGCACGTTTGAAGCGGAAGCCTTTGTCATCCCGACCGGCTCGATGGCGACAACGCTGATGGGCCGTCACAAAGACCTCGAGTGTGAAGCCTGCGGCCACGGCTATCAGGTGGGGGCGAGCCGTGAAGAGGACGACCAGTCGCAGGCCTGGCGGCAGGAGCTGGTCCGCGTTGAGCGAGCGGCCAATGAGCTGCGTGCAGCGATGGCGGACACCACACGCAGCGACACATCGCGGGCTGCTGCGCAGCGGAAGCTGGCCTCGATCGAGGCGCCACGGGGACCGCTCGATCAGCTGCGGACTCGGCTTGAGCAGAAGATGGTGTCGACTGCTCGCTGTCCCAGCTGTGGCTATGAGACAGACCTGCTGGTACGCGAAGGTGATCAGGTCACCTACGACTGGCAGTATCCGTCCTACAACGGCGACCGAATCCTCGTCAGCAAGACTGCCTACGATCTCGCCGACCCTGAGCGGTTTGATGTGGTCGTGTTTAAGTATCCCGAGGATGCCAAGGTCAACTACATCAAGCGGCTCGTCGGCCTACCGGGAGAGACGATCTCGATCATCGACGGTGACCTCTGGGTGAGTACCGCTGGATCACCTGAGGAGATTGTTCGCAAGTCGCCAGAGAAACTCCTGGCGATGCTGCAGGAAGTGCACGACAGCGAAAACGTCGCAGAGGAGTTGATCGCCGCCGGCTGGCCGCAGCGATGGAGCGATTGGGGCAAAGGCGGCGGTCCGGCGTGGGTGAGTGACGACGGTGGCCACAGCTATGCCGTCTCGTGTCCTGAAGGCCGGTCGGCGACGCTCCGCTATCGACACTTTCTTGCAGACAGTGCGGTGTGGGAAGCGGTGAAGGCGGGGAGTGATGTCGGTGACATGGCCGAGCCACGGCTGATCGATGACTTTGAGGCCTACAACTCGATCCGAACGCGATCCCACTGGGTGGGAGACCTAGCGATTGAGGTAGATCTTCAGACGGAGGCTGCCCAGGGGACGGTGGCGTTGGATCTTCAGGAGGGTGGGCTCACCTACCGCTGCAGCATCGATCTGATCAGCGGTGAGGCGACCCTGACTATTCCTCGACAGCCGGGCGACCCCACACCTCGGGTAGGCACTCCCCGTGGCCCCACGCCGGTCAAGGGTGCTGGACGCTGGACGCTGTTGTTTGCCAATGTGGACGACGAGCTTTCTTTGTTTGTCGATGGCCGTCGGATCTCCTTTGATCGTCTCTGCACGTTTGTGCGGCAGGAGGATCCTGTAGAGCCGATCGAGAAGCCGCGTCTACCAGGCGACCCCACGCCGAGCGACCTGGCTCCGATCGGGATCACAGCCACGGGAACCAATCTCA
>Ga0075479_10000673_pt1 | contig 15053 bp, 8 predicted proteins | sample DEB08_DNA_8_FD_76341 | JGI IMG/M metagenome (GOLD analysis project Ga0075479, IMG submission 76341) | Aqueous microbial communities from the Delaware River and Bay under freshwater to marine salinity gradient to study organic matter... | ecosystem: Environmental > Aquatic > Marine > Coastal ... | reverse complement strand
ATACTTGATTATTGTATTAATCAATACATTTCTCATTAGTCAAATTCTCATTAATTGTATTATTAATGGTTACGTTTTGTTGATTTATAGGAATACACTTACCATTCCGTTTGTGTTTATACTTTTGATCTCTCGTTTCAAACACTTTATAACAATTAGGACACGTCAATACATCAAAACCATTACATTTTGATATGTGTTGTTTGTATCTTTTTTTACTTTTGAAGTCTTTTTTACACTTTGGACATTGTAATTTCATTTCAACTGTATTTTGCCCATTCATAATATTTTCATATTTTCCATTAATATTACCATTTACAGTGTTGTGACAAGGATGTTTTTTATTTTTGTGTGTTAGATAATGGGATTCATTTATTGTAGAGTAACTACAATTTTCACACTCGTACACCATTTTATCATCATTACAAATATTCGGTAAATCATGATTATTCTTGTTATCATCTATTTGTTGTTGGCGTTCATATAGTAGTTCATATTTTTTTTGCAATTTTTCGTAATTAAATTTTATGGTGTTATTTTCTTCTTTAACAGCAGTAATAAGCCGATCTTTATTGTGTATCATATCTTGAATTTTAGTGTGATTGTGAATAGAATCAAAATTATAACCGATGATATTCAATATATCTTTCATCATACTACACAAGTCTCCTTCGAAATATTCGGTTCCATAGATTATGACATTGGTATACCGTTCATTGAAGAGATGGACAAGATTTTTCTCTACCGTAACTCCATCAAAACACGAAATATGCAAGTGAAGTTTTGAACCTCTAGGATAACAATTGAACCGTCTTAGTTCGTCTTGGGACGTACGACCAATTTTGAATATACATTTGTTTTGTGTGATACACTCTCTTGTTTGAAGAAGATAGATGGAGTCGTACATATTTTGTACCCAATATTTTCAAAATTTTATAGACAAACGTATTGATATAAAGAGTAATACAGATTATATAAAAAAATATGGAAAAATCAATTTTTTTAACAATAAAGTGGTGCTAAATCATTCATACAAAAAATCGAAAGTTACATACTAAGATATTCTTGAAGAAGTTCGTTCAAAATCACTCAGACTAGGTTCCAAAAAAATAAAAATATTCATTTTTTTATATAATTCCCATTCTCTTTTTTATAGTTAGTTACAGTACGATTATGAATGTTACGTAACGTGGATTTATCAAACTTACGAATCTTATTTCTTATTTCTTCTTCGTTGTCTTCAACGTTGTCTTCATCCATTTCGAGTTCTTCAAACAGTTCTCTTGGTATGAATCCATCTAATGCCATTAACTCGTAAGCAATGTTCTTAATGATGTTTCTTTCTTTTTCCTCTACTAATTTGATTCCCAGATTGTTTTTTACGGTGTTATAGGCTTTCAAATACTTTATAACCGTATCTATTAACGTCTCTCTTATGTCTTCAAATTCCCGAAACTCCCACTCTTTATTATCATTCATTATCATAACACCATTCCCATACTCTTCTGGTTTAATCAATGTATTATTTTCAGGTCTATCATTGTTAAAATGTACGTCATCTATAATCTTTGATAAACCATAGATTCCACTCTTTCCAAAGAGTCTTAATTTCTGTAGTATACTAACATCATTAGACAAGTAAGACAAATCTTCACTACCAAACACGTTTGTTACATTGACGTGGTTATGTATCGTGTTATGTGAATTTATATTGTTATTATTAACCGTATTATTTGTATTATTGTTATTTGTATTGTTATTTGTTGTATTATTGTTGATGATTGTTGGAGTATTAACTTTCTGTATAGGTGATGGTGGTGTACATTTAACATTCTTGTTGTGTTCCCATCTCCCTTGTCTAGAAGAAAACACTTTAAAACATATCATACATATATTAGATACTTTGCCATTATTACATACTCTTAAGTGTCTCTCCAAATTGTCTTTTCGTTGAAATATTTTACTACATTTGAAACAATTAAATTCAGGGGTCATACTTTGAGGGACATCCATGACATTTTGAGGGACATCCATGACATTTTGAGGGACATCCATGACATTTTGAGGGACATCCATGACATTTTGAGGGACATCCATGACGTTTTGAGGTAAGACGGTATCATCCATATTTGAGGGAATAGTATTATCATTATTGGTCTTAGTACAAGGAATTTTTTTATTAATATGTCTTGTTAAATTGTTTAATCTTTTTGTGGTATATCCACATTTTTCACACTTATGCACCATTTTATGATGAACATATATTAATTTTTTAAATGAAAATAACTGACTCAATTTTGTGCTCAATTTTTAAAATAGAAAATCTATATATCATATATGGTAATAAAAACTGTGCTCAATTAATTAATTTTAGCTGACTCAATTTTTGAAAATTGAGCACATCAAAAAGTGGGATTTTCGAAAATCTTGGCCAACGGTTTATATTTTCACCCAGACTCTCATTTTCACACAAAAAAATATAAAATTTGATTAATCATTTTGAACATACATTCAAAGTAAACGAATCATGGGTTGTGGTGCTTCTACAATGTCTTGTTCTAGCGATTCCAATGACGAAGTATCTCATTATAGATGACTATTACGAGATTGTCCCAATGACTATCACAAACAAATACTTATGCAACATATGTCTATGTACAGTAATTCAGGATTTAGATAAAAATTGATTCATTCCATTTTCACAAACATTCAACATAAAATAACAATGGAAATTCAAACTCTTCTTCAATCAAATGTTCTTCCTGTAGATGTTGTGTTAAATAACATCTACAATCATCTATGGAAGATCAAATCTCCGTTATCAAGAGAATTGAAGGAATCTATTGTTAATGATCACTTTCGTTTCAAAAAGATTGTGATGAGTTATTATAACAGCGAACTGTATTCGCGAAGACCGGAGAGTCAATTTTACTTTCTAGATTATCTGTTGAATGATATGATTGATGTGTTGAATGATAACTATATGATGATTGACGGAGTATCTCCTAATTTATCGAACGAGTGTCCTTGGATGACTATCGATTATCTTATGGATGATATGGACGGTGCCCTTAACAGCAAACTCTATGAAATATGGAAAATTATGACCCCAGAAAAAAAACTTATAATGTACAATTCAATCTAAATATATACTTTGTATATATTATTTTTTCGTTGTATCAAAATACTTATAGACTAATTTAAGAAAACATTGGTCTTTGAATTTTTCGTTTTCGTGACCGATTGTTGATGCACCAGTGATGTCACTGATTTGTTCGAGATCTGTGTATGTGGTGGACATGGTTGTATGTGATGGAATGAATACAGAATCTTTCAATTTTTTATTATTTATGGTAGACTAGTGTCATAGTAATACAATTGGTTACCATCTTTTTGGACAATCACAAGATAATTATTAATGAACGCCTGAGTTCTACCCAAAACCCCTGTGTAGACTAATTCGGGGAATGTGATAGATTTAGTAGTTCCATTTCTAGTATAGAAAATTGTATGTATACTAGTTCCAATATCAGGTTCCATTATCTGTATAGTGTTGTTGTAATTAGCATTTTGATAGTTCGTATATGTCATGTTATAAAACGGGGCTAAATTCGATGCATTTGCGTCATCTTGAGGATATACCGTCAGATCGCTATTTGTGATGGAAGTGTTACCATTGAAATTCGAATCCAAATTTATTTGAATAATCTCGTAGAACCTGGAAGCATATTGGATGAACCCGGAAGCATCTTGTCTCAAGGTTTGACATGTGATATATATTGTATTTGGGTCGAATATCAAAATGTTATTACTTCTAAAAAACTCAAAATGTCTTATGTTATATGTAGAGTCTGTGTAATTGTGATATGGTATTGAGTAAAATGTATTCAAATCGAGATCATTTTGTTGAGTCCACGAACCAGATATCTTTTTGAACATGGCAAATCGAAATGGTCTATAACTGTTCGCTGAACTAGTTATGTTTGCAATAAGTAAGTAGTTGTTGTATACAGAAAATGCTCTACCGAATTCGTATCCATTGTTGCCGCCGTAATCACACTCAATCGATTCATTGTATGTTTGTCCATTGTATACGTAAATTATACCTGCGTTATTACTAGTTGTATCGTCCCACATATCACCTATATAAATCATTGAACCGTTAATATCGATAGCTTGAGCCCATGAAACATTGTTTATATATTTACCTGTTGGTTTGGGAATTGTATAAAGCAATGTTCCTAATATGTCTGTCGAATCCATATTATACACATAAACCGTGCCATCGGCGACTATAAGCACTTTAGATTCTCTCACAGTTATCCAATTCACTCTATGTGATTTCTTTATCGTTTGTATTCGTAAATTATGCACAATAGTGTTCGATGGAACTTCCCCATAAGCTTGATATCCATCCACACCTACTGAATCGAAATACCTCGCTGTGATATAAATCTCGTAGGTATAATCGAAATGATATGGATTTAGATTGTTTATAGTGAATTGATGTGGATAAATCTGAGTAGATATCAAACTATATGTGTGATTTTGTGTTTGATTTTTGTAATATACCGTTACTTGTGATGAAGAAGGGGGTGTTGATGCATCAGGTCCATTCCATTCAATATTATTCCAAAGAATAGTAACACTGGAAATTGTGTTACTATACAACGATATAACAGGAGGACTTGGTATGTTGTTCGTTTTAATAAAATTACCCGGCGAAGGAGAAGGGTAAAGTTCAGTTGATCTATCGCCATAAGTCAAATGTTTTATCAAATAGAATTTGTAATCAGTATTTGGAGTCAAAGAACCTAATGTGGAAGTATCTGTTGGACCGCTTTTTCCAATAACTGCCGAGTTACCAGTTATTTGAGTAACTGTGATGAAGTCTATCGGTGGTGAAATGAAATAATTATTTGGGTTATATTGTCTAAGCTCGATACTATACGGAGGATTTTTGAAACTATATAGAGAGTTATCTCCTTGGTCCCATTCTATGTATATCATGGAACTGCTTACATTTACTAAAGTAATTGTTGGTGCATCTGGTATAGGTGGTGTGGATGTCGCATAAGAAAAGTGTGGTGTGGAGGACTCGATGGTTCCGTATATAGAATATGTCTTTATGATTTTGAAATAATAAGTGGAACTGTAATCCAATGACGAAACATTAACACTACTAATGAGAGTGTTCGTATTCAATGTGATTGTTGAACCGAAATAATTGGATTTTCCGTAGTGTAACACCGCCGAAGTAAGTGTGTCTGACGGGTTTCCGTTATTACCTAAATTATATTCAATCGACATGGAGTCGTAGGTTACGCTTCCAACACCGGTTATTTGTGGTATAGACGGTAGTGTTATGGTAAATGTGCTTGCAATCGCGATATTCACCACAATACCCGCAGGGTTTTCGTAATTTGCAGATAAGGTGTGTTCGAGAGTGTTTCTATTGAACTCAGAAGGATTCATAACATAATTAAGTAGTGTTCCGTTAGCCACGGTAGGTGCGGTAACAATCGGTGTATAAGTTGACAGATTGATTCCTGTGAAACTACCACCTGATATTGTCGGTTCTCGGTTGTCGAAGTTATCTCCTCGAATGTTTCGTGTGAATTGATTGGTTAGTGTTTCTGTTGCGACACAGTGTATTATACCGAAATTTTGATTAGAAATTGAAATGGTTTGACCTGTTTCGCCATTCATTATAACATTATTCTTATACCATTGATAAGTCAATCCTGATGTTTGGAAACTCAATATTCTTGTAGTAGTGTTATAGGATGGCTCTGTCGAGATTCCTGTGTTATATTCTATGTTTATTGTTTCACTTAGTCTAATAGTGTTTTGAAACCCGTAATCGTCCACCACTGTAATGTCGGCAGAAACTGTAATACTATTTTGATCGGTGTTGTTCAATTGAAATATTATTTCTGAGATTGTTTTATTTTTAAAGGTCATTCCTACTAATGAAGCATAACTTATAGATCTTATGAAAGTGGTGTTTCCTGTGATAGAGACATTGGTTTTGTATTCTCGTGTTGTTCCTGTAACATATGCCAACGAACCGAGTATGATGGTGGGACGATACACCGTAATGGACGCGTCGGAACTTCGTATTTGCAACCCAAAATTATCGGTAACTTGTACCCATACACTGTGTGATTCTTGTGAAGACGACGGATTCGATACAGTGAAGTAGGAGTTGTTGCTTTGCAAGGATTTGTTCGAACTTATCAAGTAATTTCCGTTATTATTAGAAACAATATAGGATAAATTGATTTTTTTGTTGTAAGACAATGACAAAGACCGAATGGTAATGCTGAGTGAATTTACTGTCAAAGTAGCGTAACCCGATACTCCATAAGCGTGTGTTGCTCTCACTTTGTAAGTGTTTGGAATCAAACCGTTTATTTGATTGCGTTGACTGTTAAGATTTATTGACGATATGATCGTAGGTGATGCAGACGATGCTGTGAACGATTTTGTGTTTGTAATCCTTCCAATTCGGGTTGAACTACTGTAGACCTCGTAAACAACATTAGAAATTTTGGATTGACCTGTATGACTCCAGGTGAAATTTGTTCTGTTAAATGTTAGACCAGTAGGTGTATTCGGAACAGTGAAATTGTGGGATACATTACTTACGATTAAATCATTCAATATAGTAAACGGACCGGTAGTTTCTATCTGAAACTGGTGTGGAGTATTGTTCAATACATTAGTACCATAATTGGTTATAGATATTACTGGTATGGTTATTGTTATTAATGTTGAACCGTTGAGAGACTGCGATGTATATGAGGTATATTTATATTCATTAGAACTAGTTCTTATAATAACCTCAAAGTTCACCGTAACTCCAGAAACAACAGTCGCGTGATTGTTGAACGATACTCGTAATCTGTCTTCGTCAACAATTTGCGCACTTAAAGCAGTAATAAACTCTATAGTAGCAACACTTCTCGGTTCAAGTATCACATTTCTCACTATTGTGTTCGTTCTTAAGTTTGTGAATGTAGCAACTACAGTGTAAAATTTACCCGCCTCTAATGGATGTGTTCCATCACCAAGAGTGAACGAGTGAGACACTTGTGATGGAATACTCACCTCCAAACTAAACGGATGCGGGTTATTTCCTAGGTTTAGCGTGGTACCAGTAGGGTGTTCGTATAATCTAAACACAACTGTGTAATTAAACACACTTATTCCACCATTACTAAAAGTATTAATGGTCATACCAATATTCTTACCAGATGATAATGTAACTTGTAAATCTAATAATCCATTTTCATCCAATTGACTCTTTACCAAACTATCCAACGAAAGACTTCCAAACAGTATATTTGAACCGGCGTTTACATCACCCTCCGTACTGTACACATCCGTCATGAAATTTATTGCTGTTGCGCTGTTCAACTCCAAAATAGGTTCAGAACCACCTATCGTAACATCCGTGGTTATCAACTTATTTGTTAATATTTTGTTCCCAATATAAGTGCCCAAAGTATCAATACCAGTTCTCGTGTCTGAAGGTGGTGCAGTATCTGGACTCAATGTGACGGGTGTGTGAGAAATAGGCGTGTTGATAACCTTATATATGTAGTTACTCAACGAATACGCAGTGCCTTGGTGATTATAAATAATGTTCGAAGAGTTTGAAAGATTCAACAGTTGTACATTGTTTGCGGCGGACAAATTAATAAAATGAACAGTATTGTTAATATGCGAATGTGTGGAGGATATTCCCGATGTATGAACTTCGTCCACTATTAACTCTGATGTGTTAGTTGTCAAATCTATTTTCGTATTGTCAAGTTCCTGCACATTACCCGCCCATGTATCATGTATTGTGGAACTTATACCAGATGAAACAATAGCCGTATCGAATACAACATTTCTAATATACTCATCAAACGGTATATAATTAATTAAAATATTATTGGTAGATAACTTTATTTGGGTGTTCGTCTCCAAAACCAAATCACTTTCCGATCGCAAATGAACCACATCAATTTCTTTATTTATTATATTACTCGTCATACCACCTCTTTAAACTCTTGAAGATTTAAAATGGAACAAAATGTCTATTAAATGAAACTAACTGAATTTAAAGTTTAGAAACACACAGTCCGTTATATTCAACAACAAAGAGACGATTGTTAGGATTACAACATTATCTCTTTAAACAAAGATTACAAGAAAAGATGGATATTACAACACATATAGTCAATGAATCGTTTACATCAAAGACTTGTGGGCGTTGTGGAGACATAAACACTAAGTTGTGTTCTTCAAAGACTTTTCAGTGTGATAAATGTAATCTTTGTATCGATAGAGACTTCAATGGTGCAAGAAACATCTACTTGAAGTATATGGGTGAGCGTCCCAACACCCTTAATGAAAACAAGTAAAATTAACTACTTGTTAGTTTTACATAGTTTTTTTGGAACGGAACATTGTTACTATTACTTAGAAAAGTTGTGTGATATCGAGATATATATTGACTTCGATCACGAAAAAGACGATTTCGTTGAGTACTTTCACGATAACATTTATAATTACAAACACATTCTCATATATTAAGTTTTGGTTTTGACAATAATACATATACATTGATGATTGCAGTCACTATAAATCCATATTGTTTTGTCCATAACCACCTATCTGGTGCATTTTCATAAACACGATCACAATATCCTCCTTTTAACACCCTGAACGGTTTTGACAATATCGTTAAATAGATATTCTCCTTTTTTATATTCAACAACTTATTCGATATAAGTGTTAACACACACCGGTGATAATATACATACATTACCACACTCATTAACTCGTACGTATTCAGTAACATTAAATTTGTCATTGAGATCCTGTTCTTTGTTATCAACACAATGATAATACTAACTATTGTATAGATAACGTAGAATGTCAAGCTATTATGTAGTACATCTAAAAGTAAAAATCCAATTTTTCTTAAAATGGGTCTGTCTAGTTTTGTTAAATAAAACTCATACTCAAAAAATGCATACCATAACAGTATCAATATGACAATGTTAGGATAATTCTTTGGAACCAGAATTAAATAAATAATACTAAAAACTATTAACAATATTTCTTTCCAATATAAATTTTGTTTTAACTTACTATTCTTATATCTTTCGTCGATAACTGTTATATCTTTGTTCACAGAAGTATATATAAAATTACTATCTTTTGTGTTGTTACCATCATAATCGTAAAATATATTACCATCTCTATCAATATCAATTTCGGTTTCAACAATGTAGTTACCCAGACTATCATAATTGTGTCTTAGATAACTTATGAGGAAGTCTTTGATAACAGATTGATTTGCGACTATTAAGTTTGTGTCAATAAAAGTGTTTTTGTAATAGTGATATTGTCTTTGAATTATATAATTGTTTATAACCTTCCCATCTTCATTCACTTTGGCAACCAACAGTTTATTACTTTCTAGATTAGTTAATTCTTTCAAAAAAATAAGATTAGGATTATTCAAAACACAAATTATCTCCTTCTCATCATATTTATATAATTCACTCAACAATTCACTGTAACCTCCAACAACCTCTATAGTTGGTATTGACTTGTGCAACAAACTAGTTCTGTCTGTTACAAATGTAAACACTTTCATTTATAACATCTTTACATTTTTATTCCGCTTTTCTTACACAATTTAACAACATATTTTGAAAGTGTTTATGTTTTTTATCATGTTCGTATATGTAATCTTTCAACAAATTTACCAAATCATTACACACTTTCTTAACACATACATATTTCTTTGTGTTACTAAACATTACCACAGAATTATAAGTTTTCTTTAAATCATTAAATGGTATAAAGTCGTTGTAATAACAGGTGTCCATATTGTTTAGTTGTTGTAGAATACAAAGTATCATTAATATATAGTTATTTCGAAGAGAAGATATATCTAGATACTTATCGACTTCGTTTTTATTAACGATAAATAGGTTTTTAAACGTAGCGGATGGTTTGTCAATAGGTAATATGTACCATATCCAATGGGAAAGTTTTCTTTTTGTGATGAGTATTTCAGACAGAGCATTATCAAAACTTGGATAGTCTGTATTTCCATTTTGATAGTTAAGAAACATTTGCCACTTTGAATCCATATTTACTTATTATTTTATTTATCATTCTGTTGATCAATTTTTTTGATTATAAAAAAAATTGATAATCCTTTTCTCAGTAATTTATTAAGAAAAAATTAGAATTGAAATATTATCCAATATGTCTGCAACTACCCAACAATGCATTGTCTGTACTGAAAACTTTAACCAATCAAACCGAAAAAAGATTATTTGCAATCATTGCAACTTTGAAAGTTGTACATCTTGTATCGAAACATATTTGAAAACATCACTTATGATTCCACAGTGTATGAGATGCCATAAGTTATGGAATCATCAGTACGTTCGTCAAACATTCGGTACTAGTTTTGTCAAACGGATCCAAGACACCCAAAAAGAAATCCTGTTCAAAGAACAAAAAACTTTACTTCCTCATACTCAAGAATATGTTAATTTACAATCGAAAAAACGAGATTTGAGAGTAGAGAAGGAAAATGTTCAAAAAAAGATAAGAGAGTTGATATTACAACGAGATAATATTGACAACGCGATGATGCGAGTGATGAACGAGATGTATTGGTTTGAGAATCCATCGAGAAATCCTCGTACCAAGGATCCACAGACTACTAAATATGTACGTATGTGTGGACAAGAAGACTGTAAGGGTTACGTCAATGAAAAAGAAGGTCTTTGTGAATTGTGTAAGACCGTATACTGTCTCCAATGTATGGAAGAAAAGTGTGAAGATCACGAATGCAAACAAGAAAACATCGACACTATCAAGTTACTCAAGAAGGATTCAAAGAACTGTCCCAAATGCAGTACTATGATATTTCGTATCAGTGGATGTCCTGATATGTTCTGTGTCCATTGTAATACCGCTTTCAACTGGAACACCCTCGAAATCAACGAACATGGAAACAGTAATCCCCATTACTACGAATGGTTGCGTAATAATACGGGTAATGGGAGTGCTAGAGTGAACGAGTGTGGTGCGGAAATACAGTTGTATGATATCACGCATTTTCGCAATTATAAAAAATTAACATACGAAACTAAGAAACTTATAATGGATTGTTTAAGATCCATTCATCATCGAGAGAACAATCTCTATTCGTTCTTGAAGAACATGGGTAATACACGTAACATTACCAACAACACAAATGAGGTGTTCATATCGGCGTCTCTTACAGCAAGATCAAAATTTATGAAGAACGAATTAAATGAAACTCAATTTAAGACGACTCTTATGAAAATTCATAAAGCAATGGAGTATAACACTCACATTCGTGATATTGGTCAGGTATTGCGTACTTACAAACAGGATATGATGCGTGCTCTCCGTGATGAATCATTTGATATCAAGATTTATATCGAAGAGTATGTCAATTTCGCAAACTATATCAATGATTGTGTAACCCAAAACCACGAACTGTTCTACAAATCGACTTGTAACAAGTTCATCGATATTCCTAAGTGTTGTAACATTTACATTGCAAATTAATATCATAATTAAATAATATGGAAAACAAATTAAAAGACATCATAAAAAACCCTTCTCTTTTTTATAGACCGTCTATTATGGAAATTATCGAAAAATACGTAATTGATAGCAGTTCAAACACAAAAGACGATGAATATTATTTCAATAAACTGAAAAAAGTCTTTCAGTTTGTCGATTCCAACTTTACATTACAGGATAGATCCATAAAGGATGCTATTTTATTAATGGGTAATAAACAACCTAATGTATCAAATAAAGTATCAAATAATGTATCAACTAATGTACAAGATATTCATAAAGATATCAAAAATTACTACTTGAGTGTTGATTCTCTTATTCATTATCACAAGTATGATGAAACTGCCAATAAAAGTAAATTGTACCAAAATCCAGACCAATATGCCTTAGAGAATGAATCTGGATCATTACAAACATTCCAGAACATTGAATTGGACTTTTATCATTACTATGATATATATGTACAAAATCACAGAGATGAAGGTACAGTTAATGTATTCGAAGGAAAACATTCATACTTTGGTGATTATTACATAAATGGAACAAACGCATACGAGGTTTTTTTACACAATTGTTATTCTTATATTAGATGTACACAAAACTATGAAATATGTTACTACAATTTGGAAGATATATTTGTAAAGTATCCTAACGTGATTGATGAAGATTACGCATTTATCGAAAAGACAATGACAAATATTCGAGAACAGTTCTTTGATAAACACGAGAAAGACTTGGCAGAATATGTAACAAAAATGTTTCGTAATAAAGAATATTATGGAATCTTAAAGGTGGATGACAAGAAAAAGGAGTTACTTGACATATTATTCATCAATTATCTCAAAGAGAATTCAATTGATTACAATATTGGAGGAGAAACTCCATCACTAGAGAGATTCAAGGATATTTCGGGACCTCTGCTAATGTATAATCATCTACGAATGAAAAGGGATGTTTTCCATAAGTTAGAACATCCTAACAAAACCGACAAATTGAATGAATTCGATTTTATGTATGGTATTAAACAAGATGAAAACAGAAACTACCTTTATGAATACAGTCCATATTCTCACGTAAATATTAACAATTTCTTTAATGCATTTGATAATTCTTCTTCTTTCAATGAAGATATAAAAACTTTAATTGATGAAAAACTGAAAAATGGAACACTCAATTTGAGAGGAGGTATACGTGCTTCATTCACGAGAATCCATCAAGTCTTGAGAGATTATCTTAATGAACAAAATAAAAAATTCGATTACCCGTATTCTAAAAAGATTGATCTTATTGGTTTTACAGATGATGATATGAAGAACTATTTCAATTTATTAAAAACACAACCTGAAGAACAACCCGAAAAAAATAAAATATCACCATATGCACAAGAGTTTATAAAAAAATTATACAATTCATACAGACAACGACTAACCGATTACGCAAAGAGGTATCGTAGTTATAACATTTTCGAAGGAATGAAGAAAACTGATCGATATGATTTGTTATCGAGTTATTTCGATCACTTTAAACGGTTTGTGTTTGAAGGAGGTACCACTTCACTTGGTATAGGAGCCTACCTGATCAGTATGTTGTCTTTGTCTTCGTGTATTCCAGAGGATATGGTTTCAAGACTTGAAGAACTCGAATTTGATATCAAAACCTATCCTTCACTTTTTGATTTGGAGATAATAGAAAGTAGAATTGAATCAGTTATAGAAGATAACATATTTGATGGTGTTGAGGTGTTTCATCAGGAACCTTATCTATTAGGTTTTTTTACCTTTATGAAAGATAATGACACAAGTGGTACCTGTCAAGACGATGCACTTATACGATTGATGATTGCAGATAAAAACAACAAACTCAACGGTTTTAGAGTGTTCAGTAAACCATACATATCTCATTGGAACACACACGTACGTCCTTACAGAAAAGATGTTGCGTTTACGATAGGATCATTTGGTATACGTGATGGTTGTAGTCTCGGTACTCGAAAGCCAATTGATAATAGTAATGTACCACCAGAACCTTCTAATGTGTTACAAAAAGTGGATACTTATACTACAATATCAGATAAAGATTACGAAAGCAGAGCATTAGTGTTCCTTGGTATTACACTATCTCACGTATACAGACACACCGACACTTTCGATCAAAGTAACAACGGTAACGGTATCGCATTCAAATACGGGTTCACAGCTGCTGTCATAAATTACATTAAATATAACTTACGTCATTATCTAATAGACACTCCGGTATCAAGCACTCCGGTATCACGCACAGATAACATTCGACTAGTTGATTTCTCTAAATATACAAAGTTGAATGCTTTATCATCGTTGTTAAATCGTGATGTAGACAATATTCGAAAAGAACTTAAAAAAGAAACTGTTAAGACACAGACATATAAGAGAGATCGAAAATCCTAAAACGGATAAATTACTAAAAGAAATTTGACACTTGTAATTTCAAAGAAATAAAGTTCTCTTTTAATACTTTAGCTACATTTCTCAATCATGACGTTGATAACATAAGACACGAACTGAAAATTGCATATAGTCCTAAACTTAAACAAGAAGAGAACACAGGAAGTGAAAATGGATATAGGGGTAATATTCCAATTGGTGCGTAGCCTCCACCAGAACTACAAAGAGAAGAAAATAATAACACAATTGTGTGTAATAATGTAGGAAGATATGGTAAGACATCTTTTTTGTGTGTGTTTTCGTGTCACTATGAAAAAAAAATTAATGTGAAATAAGATAACCGTGTTTACACCCTTGAAGATTTAAAATGGAACAAATATGTGAATAAATTATATAATGAGGGTAGGCGTTCCATTACCCTTAATGAAAACAAGTTAAATTAACTACTAGTTAGTTTTACATAGTGTTTTTGGAACGGAGATAGATAAAAAAGTTAGAAAGTTCGTCAAATCCACTATGAAAAACATTCATCAAAAAACCATGATGAATTACAGGAAGGAGAATGGTGTATATGTTAAAAAGAAAAAAAAAATTGAATGAGTTCTATGAAATCGTGAATATAAAAAATGTTGTTTATAGGCGCTTGTGTAGTTGTATTTGTACTTGTCGTTATTGGTATTGTTTATGGGGTACAAAAGATAATGTCTATCTAATACTTTTGGACGAATATTTCCTCTCCGATCCTACGAAGAGATTCGCATATGTCCGTTCCAAAAAACTATGTAAAACTAACTAGTAATTAATTTAACTTGTTTTCATTAAGGGTAATGGAACGCCTACCCTACGAATCGTTGATTCGTAAAAATAAAGTTCTTGGTTATCGAACTTAATAAGTTCCAAAGTTTAATACTTTGTTAAATTAGTTCTTTAGATAAGAACTAATTGGTAGTATGAACTACTTACTACATATTACTATTAACAAATTAT
>Ga0075479_10000670_pt1 | contig 15070 bp, 13 predicted proteins | sample DEB08_DNA_8_FD_76341 | JGI IMG/M metagenome (GOLD analysis project Ga0075479, IMG submission 76341) | Aqueous microbial communities from the Delaware River and Bay under freshwater to marine salinity gradient to study organic matter... | ecosystem: Environmental > Aquatic > Marine > Coastal ... | reverse complement strand
CCTTGAGGTCACTAACTGTACCGCTCTCAGCAAAGTCAGGTATTCACTCATCATATCGTCTTGATCACAATTCCTTTTTAATAATTTCAATCCTCTAAGCCCTGATGTGTACCCACGTGGTAGTAAAACCGGCTGAATTTGGTATATGGCCTGTTTTATATGTCGGGTGGAGCGCCAAGGATTTTTAATAATTTCATTCTTTACTTGGCTAATGAAGTAATAATGCTCTTTAAATTACGAGATTCTCTTTTCCCTGTAGGAATGGAATCTCTCTTTCTCTGTGATCTATCGCAATGAGTGGCAGTTATGCACTTGCATCTTCTGTCCCAACTTCTCCCTGACATGACACGTGTCCATCGGTTAGTCCCCAAAAGGGGCGATCGGGCTGTTCTTATTTAGTCCGTGGTATAGCCTTGGAGATTGTACGCATTTCGCCTCTGCTTTTTCCGGGTCCTGAGGGCAGGTTTCCAGACTACGGTCGGAATGGTTGCTCGATGGTTTGCTAGCTGCGTATCGCGCCACGGTACCTCTGGATCTATGAACGGCGAGGGGTGCTTTTGCTTGAGACACGCAGGGCCTTGTATCATATTGATTGATCTTGTGTCGTATGCCTTGGCGTATGCCTTGGTGTGCGGCTGCCTCGAAAAACTCCCACTCGGAGAAACACGGCACCGTGTCAGTGAGAAACATTGCCCCTTTCTTCTCTTCCTTTCTTCCTCTCTGATATCTGATGAGATTTCCAAAATCATTTATGTGCTGCTTCCGGAAGAAGTAAAGGAATTTTGATACAACGCTTCTTGTATGAGTTCACTTTCATATCCAAGTTCTAAAGCCACTACCTTTTGAATTTCACTCTTGTCTAATTGCATTCTGTTATTGGTCATTTCAGCAGCCAATCAGAGCTTGAGATGGATGTATAAATATTCGAATGAACTTTAATTGTAGATCACTTCTGAAAAGTAGTACGAAAGGATGTCCCTTCGCTCAGCACTTGATTTACTTGAAAGAGTGAACACGACTTTTCCAACAAAGTACTATAAGAAAAATGAAGAATTGATCATGGAAATGTCTAACCGTCTAGAATCTTGTAAGTAAATATACTTTGAGTGGTATTGTAGTTATTTGACGCTCAGTATCCCATTTCAGCTCATTCAACTCATAATGCTAAGAAGGCGGAAGATGAGATGACGAAGAAAGTTCCATGTCCAAGCTGCACCAAATCATTTTCTAGCAATGCCTCATTAGAGCATCATTTACGAACGCGTTGTAAATATCGCCATAGCTCTCCTCGGCGATATGTGTGTAATGTCTGTAAGATGAGCTTCCGAAATGAGTTGTTACTTGGTTGTCATATGTTGTATCATACCCAACCTGTTGAAGAATATCATGACCGTACAAATCATCTTGAGCGTTGTGGAGTGGCTGCATTGTCAGGTTTGGTGCGAGACTTTCGTCTGTGGAGTGATGAAAATATTACCAACATTTCTCCTTGGATGTATGACCAATGTGAGTTGGTGAGAGCGTGTTTTGACCCACTGATGAATGTTTTTACAGTGCGATCAATGTTCTATGTGCAAATGAGAATGATACAAGTACATGTTAAAAGTGGAGATATTGTATCGAGACGTGTTTGCACCTTTCCTTCCCGCGCAACTGAACATGTTGTTGACTTTGATGATTGGTATGAGAGACATGTTCAGCGTGTAATGCAAAATATAAATAAGTACACAAGCGTTGATGGTTCAGGTTGGGAAATTGAAGGCTTAAATCATGTGTTGATTAAAATTTCTTTGACTGAAAGTATGGATGGTTGTGGCGTTTTCAAACTTCCTTCAAAATTGATAAATATGAAAGCTGTTGTGAATGTCGATTGCACTCATTCTTGCTTTAAATATGCGGTACTCAGTGTGTTACACTACAATGAAGTAAAAAAGCATCGTGATCGTGTGAAAAGTTATGAGCGTTGGGAAAATGAACTAAAGTTTGATGAGCTGGATGTTGAGTGTATCAATATTCGGAGTGATGTGCCTAAATTTGAAAAGATGAATGATATAAAGATTAATATTCATGTTTGGGAAAAGGGGTTGAAGGGCATTCGTTACAACAGTCGCAAAAACACATCACCACGAACAGTCAACCTCCTTCTTGTCGTTAATGATGATGGACAACACTATTGTGGAATTCCAAAGCTGAAACGACTTTACAAACACACAATAAAATCCAACAATCTAAGCTTCATGTGTGAACGATGTACACAAACATTTTGTAGTTCAAATGTATATCACACTCATTTTGAATGGTGCAGTAAGGGGAGAGCGCAAATAGAGGAAATGCCAAAAGAAATTAATTTTCAATATTCTAATTTCGGCTGTGAGTTGAGTCCGTTGCGTGTTGTGTATGCTGATTGTGAATGCTATATTGAGCCTGAGGAACAAATACACTTACCTGCCGCTGTTGGAATGTGTGAAGTTTGGCATGAAGAGCATGTTGTAAATAACAAGTATAAATCTTGGGATGGGGAAGACTGTATTGTGAAGTTTCTGAGTGAACTTGATAGGATGGTTCTAGAACAACATAACAGTGCAAACATCACTCGTAAACACATGATCATTTCACCTCAAGAACAGTTTACATTCAACCGAAGCACTTCATGTCCAAAATGTAAAACAGACTTTACAGAAAAGAACTACAAAGTAAGAGACCATGATCACATAACAGGAAAGTATCGAGGACCACTCTGTCGACGTTGTAACGCACAATTAACACTTAAGAGAAACATTCTTCCAGTCATTTTTCACAATTTCAAAAACTATGATGCACATCTTATTATCAAACATGGTATCGACAAGTTCAAACACTGGAAACTCTCAGTCATTTCACAGACATCCGAAAAATTCATGTTCTTACGAGCACAGGTTCCAGTCGGTAAAACCAAAACAGACAAAACAATTTACTTTCAAATACTTTTCATCGATTCATATCAATTTATGTCATCATCTCTCGCAAGACTTGTAGAAAACCTCAACACGTTACCCAATACTGAGAAACTAACACACAAATACACCGAAATCAGCACAGAGGTTCTTCGTAGAAAAGGTGTCTTTCCTTATGCATATTTTTCATCTTTTGAAGTCCTTCATGAAACTTCTCTTCCATCGCAAACTGACTTTACAAATGATCTCACCGGGGAAGAATGTTCGGAGGAAGATTACACACATGCACACAGGGCTTGGCGGGAATTTAATTGTAAAACTTTTAAGGATTATATGTTGTGCTACCTCGAGCTAGATGTCTGTCTCCTCGCCGATGTATTTGAAGAGTTTCGTCGTATGAGTCTTCGACAAGACGGACTTGATCCTGTGCATTTTGTTAGCCTCCCAGGTCTCAGCTTCATGTCTGCCTTTAAGATGACTAACGAAACGATTCATTTACTTCGCGACCGCTTTATGTATAACCTTTTTGAACGTGGGATTCGAGGTGGACTTACATTTATCAATACACATCATGCTCGAGAACAAATATTTAAGGTAGGAGACACCACACAGAAGCAATTACTCATGTACATTGACCAAAACAACTTGTACGGTTCAGCCATGTGTGAACACCTTCCTCACTCAAACTTCCATCTCTTGACAGAACATGAAGTAGAAACCTTCTTTCCCCATCAACAAAACATTCTCAACCTCAACACAGAGGGTGATGAAGGCTTCTACTTTGAAGTGGACATGTCGTACCCACCTGAAATTCATGACAGGACATCAGACTTTCCCCTTGCACCCGAAGGCGGACAAGTTACAGAAGACATGCTATCATCATACATGCAACAACTTCATCAGCAACTCATGACCGCTCGCTATCCAAACGCGGCTAACTTTACAAAATTCAAGTCATCCTATAAACTCTTACTCACCCAATTTGATAAGAAAAATTACTGCATTCACTTTAAACTTCTTCAATACTTCCTCAATAAAGGCATGAAAGTCACCAAAATACATAACGTCATTCGCTTCACTCAAAAAAGATTTCTCAAACCATACATAGAATTCAACAGTTGTCAACGTGCTCAAGCAAATAACAGTTTCGAAAAAGATTTTTACAAACTCAAGAACAATTCATTATTTGGCAAGACCATGGAAGATGTCAGGAAGCACTCCATATACAAACTGGTCACAGACGTCGAACAGTTTAGAAAACTCTCTCTTTCACCACTCTTTCACGACAGAGATATCATTACAGAAGACATTGTTGGGGTCAAAATGTACAAAACAAAAGTTAAACTCAACAAACCCATTTACATCGGACAGGCAGTTCTCGATCACTCAAAACACGCTATGTACACACTTTTTTACGAAACATTACCTTCCTGCCCCCTCATTCACAATATAAGGCTTCTCGGTGGAGACACGGATTCCTTCTTTCTTCAACTGACAGTTAACCAACACACAACAATCAGTGACATACTCTCAAATATGAAAGATTTTGTCGACTTTTCAAACTATCCATCATCACATCCATTACACTCAAATCAGAACAAAGCGAAACTTGGATGTTTTAAGGATGAGCTCGCAGGACAAGAAATTGAAGAAATGATTTTGTTAAGACCAAAGATGTACAGCATAAAAGTAAAGGGGGAGGGTCAGGAAATCAAGAGGGCTAAAGGCATTGGGAAGGCTGTTGTAAAAAATTTGCGACATGAGGAATATCAGCAGGCATATCATGAACACAAGGAATCACGTATCAACATGACAATCTTAAAATCAATCTCACATACAGTTCAAACTTATACATTACAGAAAAGAGGGCTGAGTTGCTGGGAAGACAAGAGAGTATGGTTGAACGCAAATGTTTCACTTCCACATGGAAATGTTAACAGTCCGGTGTTGAAAAATAATCCTGTCTGCTTGTTACCTCCACCCACCGGAGATGTTGCTGGAAGTTTGTTGACTGATGACAGTGTTACTTCGGATGTGATGAGTCCCACCTACCAACAGAGAAAACGTTTGTCGAGTGAAGTTGAAGATTTGGCTGAGTTAGGGAAACGCTGTCGTTTTACTTGACTGTTTGCATGCTATGTGAGTCATACTGTGTGAGTCATGAGATATGGCTATAAAATGATTTGTACCGCTCAGTATTACAGTAATCATCAGACGAGATGGACACTCCTCATACCTCTTCATCCGACACCATCCCATCTCTTTCTAATCCACCGAACGCGCCGAAAAAGCAGCGCAACCTTGCTGGCATACGTCGTCTCCACTTAAACTTAAGAACGGAAGAGGAACCGATGGAGGAAGGAGAACGACTAGGGCGACAAGCCGAATTTTGGACACTGCTGGCCACGACAGGTCATATTCGGGGGAAATTTTTGCAATATGTGCCGGAGGACATTCCAGACATCACAGACCATGAGACTTTGCTGTGGCTCCGGTCGTGTTACTTCCCCGCTTCCCAGCCTCATACTCTTATTGAGGATGCTTATTGTCGCCTGATGTACGAGCTAATTGAAAAGCAAATTACTCGCTAAATTTTTGTATTTAATTCAATTTTATAACAACATGTGACTTTTTCTCCTTTACTCTCTCTGTGGAAAAGGTTTACAATCACTATCAGTTAGATAGAAAAAACGAATAAAAGGGTCGAACTGTCTCATATTGGCTTCACACTTAAGACGTTAGAAAAAGCTTCAATGTATCGTAACAGTCTTGTTGTCTTCCTTTACTTTGCGGAAGAAAAGGGTGATAATCGTCTTGCTGTCATTCATTTTAACTGGATGGTAATCACTATCCGTCAGTTGGATGTCGATGGTGTCGATAAAGTTACTTTTCAACGGGAGATAAATTATTGGATCAAAACGAATTTCATTAATGCTTAAGTCATTAACGTTTTCATGAACGAAATCGCGCAAGATAGGAAGGTGATTAACACCATAAGCCGTTGGCTTAATTATACTACATAGTATAAAGAGTTGTCGTTGTCGCTTCTGAACATTAACCATTGACCTGTAACCAAGTATTGAGATGTCACTTTTATTATCATTGTAGTATTGTTGCAAACGATGATCATAAAGTGTTGGTAAAAACTCGTTTTGCAATCCCAGGAGATGTGAAAGCTTTTTACCAAAATACGCTGTCAATTGCAAGCCAATGAGAAACTTAATCTGAAAATCATTGGTGATATTCAAGTGAAATAAGTGCTTCTCTTTATCGTAATGATCCTTGAGTTCGCTTTTCAAACGTTTTACAACCGTAGTGTTGAGATATGTAACCAGGGTGTTATTCGTAACATAATTCCATGGAAAAAGTTCCAAATATAGATCACCTGTCTTTAAAGTTGGACTGATTTCTAATTCATCTGAGTAAATATCAAGAAATATACTCCCTTCAGGAAAATCAATATTCATAGGCGTGACATATGTAGCCCATCTGGTGCTCTTGCCTATAAGAGGTCTCCAGTGATTAAAGCTTGTTTGAAAAGAATGTGAAAAGGACACCATTGTCTTCGGGTCTTTATTGCTTAAAATCATTTTATTACCTTTCGTATATTTCATACTGATATTTCCCTGCTTCTCAATACGTTCATTCCATAACTTTCGGATGCTTGCAACATTTGTTTTTGGCAACTTTTCATGAGAGTGTTTGAAAATGAGACGTTTCAGATGACGAAGGTGAGAAGGGTTAAAAAATCGTACTCGGTAATCGTTTCTTGTCAAAGGTCTTTTAGGACCTAGTTGTGAGTCAAAAGAAATCAAAGGTCCTTTTCCTAAAAATGAATTCTTATAGCTATAGCCTAAACACTCGCTCATAATTCCTGTCAATTCAAGAGTAAAGGTGTTGAGAGCGCTTCTATAGCCTATACTCTTACCATATCGATAAAATTCGAAGAGCTTTCCAAGTCGTTTCACTTCTCCATCCTTTAATATCACATCATTAAGATTGTTTAAAGTCTCAATAACTTTATCAATTTTTGTAGCATCAGACTCGAATTTTATTGGATATACATCATTATTACCATTCCATTTCTTATCAGGAGTAAGACGAAAATGAAAGAATTCATCCTCCTCATTTACCAACTTCGGAATTTGATACTGAAGCCAAATAATTGATTTCTCGTTGCTATCATCAATCTTTGATACATAGTTAATACTTTGAAGACCAACTTCCCATTCTCCCTCTAGACGAATAGGCTGATCCAGTCGCGTGTGATAATCTGATGCTGTATTTTCAGGATAAATTAAAGTAGAAGCATTGCTAGGAAGGTAGACGGGGAATGTATCCATTGTTCAGAAAACTCATAACATAGCTTTTGCGTAGGATTAAAGTTGGCGAAAATGAAGACGAAGGGTTGTCACCGACTCATCTATGAATGGAACAAGTTGACCTGCCCCATCATAGATACCTATATCAATCTGTGAAATTCTATCACGAGAAACGTGAACATACATTGGAGTGTTAAAAACTTTTTCTTTCAAGAGGCTACAAGTTTTGTCAGCAGCATTGAACGGGAGGATTGCAATCAGAGGAGCTTCAGTGTCACCAACACGAATATATTCACCAACATTTGAATAAACAAAAAGATATTGAATCCGTCGTGTCAACGAAAACGCAGCATCTGCCACAAATGATCCAGATCCCTTGTAAGAAGACTTAGAAAAAGCTAAAATATCTTGAAGGTTTTTATCAAACGTTATAGTCAACTTGTCGTCTGTAATCTTCAAAGTAAGAATATTGCTCGCATCTATTGAAATTTTTATACGTGAGTCATTTAGAGTTTGATTGAGAAAAGCTACAGCACTCGCATGCTGACTAAATTTAACAGGTTTGAGCACAATCGTTCGTACTAATTCTGTCGTATTAGATGTTAGATTGCGATAAATATCAGGGTACATGTAAACACACCATTCATCTTTTAAATAATTATCAGGATTGTAAGTACCAAATCGTAAATGTCCTTCATAAAATATTCCACCTTGTCGAAAATAGCAGTAGTCAAGAAATTGATGATTCATAACGACACAATTGCCATCATCATGTAGTTTGTGAACCTCAAAATGTTTATCACCAAATGACAGCACTGCCACACTAGAAGGTATTTTCTCATTGAAACGTGTTACAACTTCATTTGGAGGAAGTGATTCATTTTTGGATTTTATGACATACTTTAATCTTTGAGCTTTCAGTGGAATAGCAATAATGGAAAAATCATCATAATCTTTCGGGTTAAACTTTGAATCCCTTGGAACAGGAAAATAATTTGTTGGTGATGGATCCCATGACGTTATAACGTCAGTCCATAATTTGAACAAGTCTTTGAAACTCTTGCTCATGATTATTATTCCACCTGGAATTAAAAGATTCCATTTGAAGTAACCTGTTTCCTTGCTTTTGGCCTCAGTCAGATTTAGAACACCTTCCATTGCCTTGTTCATGATTGGTAAGAGTGCTTTACATAATTGATAAGTTGTGTCAATGTCTTTTGGAATTTCAATCTTTATCTTGAGCGGCTTTTCGCTGAGTTTATACAACTCTGTGAAATTCATCTTTTCTTTGACAGTAATTTCATCATTATTATACGTATTCACACAGGTACTGTAAGTCATATTCATTAAAGCTACTTCCCAATCTCCATTTAGGATGTATGAATTCTCAATCGGTGTGGAATAGTTAGAAGCATTGTTTTTGGGGAAATAGTTTGGCGATGTATTGCTAGGCAAAATATGAAAGAAGCTCATTTTTAGGTTTAAACCAATCATATTTCATGTCATTTGCGTGAAAACTATTTAAGGTGACTGTAAAGGATAATATTATCAGTAATGAAGTTTCATCTGAATCACAAGCAGATCGTTTCTGTTGCTCCTCAACTTTACTTTCAACATTATTCCGAAGACGGAAAGTGTTACGTTATTTCATTAAATCAAAATCAGTTCAACAATCTTGACGATCTTTTGGTTGGCTACAATTCTTTAACATCATTACAATATAACCCTCTTGGTGAAGGACTTTGGCTCAGACGGAAAAAGTCACACATCAGCATCATCAACCATTACACTTCTGATACTTTTACATTCAATCCATCTTCATGGCTGACTTACAGAAAATTTGTTCATTCACAAATTAAAAACATTTTTTATCATGGAGCGTCCTATCATCATCAATCTTATGCGAACTATGAAAGTGGTGAACGGTTTCAACGAGTACAGCGAGGGTCGAGATTTCAATCTCAATACAAACGAGAAAAGAACAAGAAAAGGAGATGCCATCGAAGTCATACATATCGAGGATGTGTATCACAAATTTCCGAAGCAGAGCAAGTTGTATACGGGTCGGCCAGAAATGCTACTAATGAAAATGAGAAACAAACGAAATATACAAATATTCCGCGGAGGTACGGTACAGATTCTAGGATGTCTCACAGACGACGAGGCGGAAAGGATGCGGCACGAATTCGCCTTGAAATTGAGGAAGGTGAAGTGGATGCACAACTCGAAAGTGACACCAATGATTGTAAGGAATTTGGTAATGAGAGTGCAAATGTTGAAGGGGATTCCTCTCCACAGACTCACTTGGAGTAATTCACAAATTATGTACGAAGCAGAACTCTTTCCTGCAGCTCTTATTCAAAAATGGAAACCTGTACATATTGCTGTGTTTCATAATGGAAAAGTGATTTTTACTGGCTTAAAGTCTTTAGTTCAGTTTCATTCTATTTTCTCTGAATTAAAACTTTATCTTCATTCAAATCTAAAATAAAAAGACATGTTATTACAATGCAGACTTTTATTTCAGTCGTTTATAGAAGCTCAAAATTTTACGTTCGTTGTCAGAAGGTGAATGACTAAAAGTAGCTGTTACACTGTCAAGTGAAGGTAGTTCAAAGCGTTTAAAAATATAGTAAAGGCAAAATGCCCCACAGGTTGAACTCCGAAGCAGTTGATATCTCTTCCGATTTGTTTTCCATTTTCGCGAGAAACGATTTAACCATTGTATGAGTAAACTGTTCATAGGCTGGGCTAAAGAATCAAATACTTCTCCACATCGATTTTCATTGATAATCACTGCTTTCCAATGTTCTCCTTTCAAATTATGAGTGTGTGTGTTGACAATTAATACGATTGGAAGATGAGGGACGAACTCTGGAAGTTTATCAATCGGGTACACTCCATAAAAAGCAGACTTTAGACGGTTATTTCCATTCCGTTTGATTTTCTCAGTAAGCACATGATCACTAAGCCAACTCATTAACGATTATAATGAGTGATTACGTCTCGCAGTTGAGTAATTTCAATTTCTGAGTTGATAACTGCGTAAATTAACACATTGATTGTTGTTGGTAAGTCATTGGCAAAGCTTAGTTCCAAGCGTAAGTTCCTAGATAAATTAGCTTGAACACAATCTGTAGACACATCTTTATCACCAGTCAAGTCAAAAGCGTAGATGGTGTAACCATTAGCCCATTCGAACGGTGTTAGTCCATTCGTGTCATCGGTGTTATAATAATCAAAGGATCTCATCGTTAAATTATAGCTCCTCAAGTATTGTTTGTTTGTAAAATCTGGTGTTATAGGCTGACCAGGCACACTTCGCCCTTCCCGATAAAGCGCGATTTTGTTCAAATCAAAATGTTTAAAGTTAAATGGGTTTTTGCTAAGGTCTCCATTATAAGCATCATTTTCTACCATTGCAATCATAAGCATTTTTGGCGCCATGTCAGGAAACAAACGATCTTTCGTGTAACTCCTCTGCCCCTTTGGAATGGTGTACGTGAGAAGTTCAGAATGATTGAGAAAGTAGTGAGCATTGCGCGTTTTCAATCCTAGAGCATGACCGTTAATTACGGAAGGATTCAGTTCTACCCGATCAACAAGCAGTATGACCTTTTCAAAGTCAATTTTGTAATCACTTAGTTTAGTAGCATAGGAATTAAGCACAAAGTCAGTTTTGTTTGGTAACAACTTTATCCTCATATCAGTATGAGAAATCAAAAAGCGATCTTGATTGAAAAAGTCAAAATAAAGAGGACCCATCAGCTCCACAAGTGAGCTGTTGCCCACCAAGCTTTGACGTCTCTTAAAGCCTGTGTTTGATGCATCATCAAATTTTCCAGCTTGATCTTTAAACCAACCATAGGATTGAAGTTGACTTTGCTGTGCTGAAGGCGTGAATTGCATCACGGTATTAAAATAACCGAAGTATGGATAATTCATGTGACCTCCCTCTACCTGACTTTCACCAATCATGAGAGAAGCATCTTGAAACAACGTTACGATAGGCAAGTTATTGAAACCTACGATGTCCTTCGTTTGGTCAATGTCGGTACCGTCCGCTTTTTTAACACGGAGTTGAACATAGAGCTTTACATCATTGACATCAATGTAATCTTCAGCATTTCCAGGAACATGAAATTCTATCGGGCCTTTTGAAGATATACTTGACAATGGATAATACTCAACAGTATAAGCACGTTGAATGTCAGTGAGAACTCCCGGCTTGTCAAAAACGCATAGAGAAGAGTTTTTACAAATCATCTTTAAAAGTTAGTTCGTCGTCTTTTAACACGACGCTTACATGATTTTGAGCGCGCTTTACGTTTGCGTAAAGAATGTTGACGTCCACGCTTTCCACTACCAATCAACTTTGATATAGCATTTAATCCTTCTTTCGCAGTGCTCTTTCCAACGTCAATGGCTGCAGCTTTGCCTCGATTTACAAGGGAACTTTTTATATTCTTTCCTGCTAAGGCATCTTCAGCAACATCACGCGCTAAGCCTAAGCCTCTATTTAATAAATTTCTCCCTACACTTTTCGCAATTGGCACAAAGAATCGTTTAAGACTGCCGAATATGCTCCCTCCTCGTTGGCGTCGAGAGCCAGTAAATACAGGAAAAGCACCACCCCGAAACTGATGTGAAGGACGTGAATAAAACGCAAGTGTATCATCCATAATAACGTTTGTATTAGAAATCGAATTTTACTTTGCATAAAACAGTTACACACTCTGTCTGTCACTTAAAGTTACAATGTCTGATTTTCGCACCCAACTGTTCATAGACTCCGGATATCCAGCCCATTTCACTAAACACCATTGCTCATTACCTCGACGCTGTGTACGAATCACTCTTTCAACAATATAGGTATCATCGTCATGAATTACAAGTTCAATTTCAGGACGATAAAAACTACCTTCAACGATTTCTCCTTGATAATCTTTCAGCTTGTAGGTAATAGGAGATTGCTTTTCATTAATACTGGCTATCGTAAAAATCTCCTCAGTCCAATTAGGAAGATAGCCTTTGGCAAAGGTGCTCTTGACTTTAGAAATGCGGACTTTGTCTCCAATCTCAATGTCACTTTTTCTCTTTACTGGTTTTTGTTCCTTTAGCATTCTTTGACGAACCTTCCCAACATTCTCTACATTTACATCCACCGGTTTACATCCTAAAGTTCGATGTATTGAATTATTGTAAGACGTGACCACTTCTTGTAACATGTCTGTCCACTGCTGCTTTGTACTCATGGTGAAGTATTTCCATAATTTTGTTTTCAATGTGCGGTTAAAGCGCTCAACGATTGCTGCCTTGTACGCACTCTTAACACTGAACAACTCAATATCATACTCAGAAAAGAGACGTAAAACATCACGATTTTCAAACTCCTTTCCTTGATCAGTTTGTACTCGTTTGGGGATGCGTCCTTCATCAAAAATATCTTTAAAGGCTGCAGCAACTTCTTTACCTGTCTTTGTACGTAAAGGTCGTACCCACGCATATCGTGAAAATATATCAACCACACATAAGAGAAACCGATATCCATTATTTTGTTGAGCGAGTAACGAAACGTCAGCGAGATCAGCTTGCCATTGTTCATCAATATCATGCACAACATATTTTCGTGTGGGATATCGTTTTCGCGCTTGTCGGTGTAAGGTATAAGTCGGTTGAGCTTTTAACCATTCCTTCACTTTCTTCTTACTGTAACCACTTGCCTTGACTAGTTTTGTTATGGAGGAGAATCCTGCAGGATTTTTAATATCATAATAAATGCTCTTCAATTTTTTATCCATCTTGAACTGTTTCCCTTCTCTTTTGCCTTTTGCATGATGGAAAGCATAATCTTCTTCTTGTTGTTGTTCTTGTTGTCATCTTATCTAACGCGACTTCATGATTACCATCTACGGTATCAGCATTCCGCATTGAGGCACCAGTACGGCTCTCACAACAAGCAATCGGACAACTAAAATTTACTCTAATCGTTGGCGCGTCTGACAAAGGAAAGCAACACAATTTACTCATCTCAGTATTTAGCAAGAAAATCTACGTTAGATTTTACCTTTCTCGAAGGCTGACTTCGTTTTGGAAAGTATAAGGTTGCGACTTTCCTTTTTACGACTTTTCTTTTTGATGAAGTGGGCATTTGCTTGGTTATTCGCTCAGCTGGCTCTAATTTAATATTTATTGCTTCTCCTGAGTCAGGCTCTAATTTAATATTTCTTGTTTCTACTGAGGCTGTTGCTCCTTCAAGCTCATCGAGAGTTGCGCGATTAAGCAGTGATTTAGGTACATTATATTCTTGCAGCAAACGAATAAAATATTCCCAACCGACTGGCATTATATTCCGTCTTCTGTCTCGCACTGCGTGCTGAATTAAATCTTCAATGCGAGAATGAGGGATAACTCTATCACCATTTGTAATAATTTCACCCTTGTCGTTAAACTTAACAAATGCTTCAATATTTCTAAACAATGCTTGAGCACGATTCACATAGGGCTTAGGTGTAGAAATAGATATAGAGTCTCGCATTTGCTCCTTTAGATTTAACATCTTTCCAAACACATCTGACTGCATGACTAACTGACGATAAGGATCTTTTGGATTTTCTTCTTCCTTTAAACGATATTCCAAACTTTGCATATGTTGTGCTAATGGACCTTGTTGCTTTTGTACATTCATCATGGTGACATACTGCTCTTCAGGAATTGCAATTAAACGTTGAAAACTACTCATGTTTTGTTCGGTCGAAACACAACTATCCCACGATGGTTAAAAATATCAGTACGAAAGCGATACTCGTCTGGGCACTCTTGTGTTAAATCCAAAAAGAGATACGAATGAGGTTTTTGAGTTGCATTCTCAAATATTTCAACCAATGTTTTCGGGTGTCGAGGTAAGATTTGTCTTGCAAGAAATTCAATTTGACTTTTATCCCTAGGGTTTTTCAGAATCACGTAGTAATGTGTGTTAAGACTTCTTGTGCGTGACTCTTTCCCTGGAGGAAAAAGATTTTGCATAATGAATATGATAAAGCATGGTGTGTGGTGTGCGGTTCGTGTGAACATTGCCGTTACATCTTGTGAATTTTTACTTTCCTGTATTAAGTCGTCAAGAATGATGATGTCATAAGGTTGAATGTCATTAACGTTGATAATGTTATGATGAACAATGTAGCCTTTGCTGTGTAGTAATGTATTTAACTTGACTTGGTAAATACCATAACACCAAATGACTCGGTTAATCTTACAACGAAACATTTCATCTTTATGATCCAACAACTTGAGCACGAAACTTGTCTTACCACTCTGTGACGGCCCTGCTACACACATTGTACGGTCGCAAAATAGACGTGGATCCATGTTTGATGTTATGCAGCTTTCTTCAATGCTTAGCTTCTTTTCTTATATTGTATCAATGGCACTAACAATATCTCCGACAATAGGGATTGATGTTAACAAATTTTTTAGGAAGCCACCACCTTTTTGACTTAACATATTTCGTCGACTATCCATACTAGTTGATTTGTGCAACAACTTTCGAATATTTTTCCTGTGCTTTCGGAATTTAACCCTCACTTTTGCCGAAAGCTTTGTATGTTTCAACTTCCGTACTTGATTGCAAAACTGTCGAATAAAAGCATTATTGGCCATTTTTATTGCCTGACTTTGCTGAGCTGCATTCAACTTCTTCAAGCGGCGTAATGCGCTTGTGAATTTTGAGACTGACTTTTTCTGCGCCTTCTTTCTACGCCGACGTTTAGAAGTTTTACGTTTTCGAGTCATGCTTTGTCATAATTACGACTGATA
>Ga0075479_10000662_pt1 | contig 15119 bp, 15 predicted proteins | sample DEB08_DNA_8_FD_76341 | JGI IMG/M metagenome (GOLD analysis project Ga0075479, IMG submission 76341) | Aqueous microbial communities from the Delaware River and Bay under freshwater to marine salinity gradient to study organic matter... | ecosystem: Environmental > Aquatic > Marine > Coastal ... | reverse complement strand
TACGCGGTAACCGTCACGATCGAGATGGCCAATGGCGCTGAGGAAACTGCGACCAAGTACCTGCGAATCAAGAAGGCAAAAAGAAGAAGTAGCAGTTACCGGTCGCGACCGAACCGAGCCGCGATCTGCCCGGACTGACCCACAAGCCGAATGAGCGGGCGAGGCAGGACACCCAACAGGACACTCAGTGCCTTGTATTGCCATCCCGCCACGCTCACGACGCGACCGGCACGGGCATCGCGCAGAGCCTGGGAGACCACATCGTCGGCCTCAAGCCACAAGGGATCGGAAACTGACCCCATGTTGATTCCGGCGCGAGCGTGAAATTCCGTTCGGGTGTAACCGGGGCACACCGCAACAGCCCGCACTCCGGTCCCTGCGAGATCCGCTTGGAGACCTTCGGTGAACACCGTCGCCCACGCCTTCGCCGCGGAGTAGGTCCCTCCGGCGATCCATCCCGCAACACTGCTCACTGTAAAGACATACCCACGTCGCCGTTCGACCATCCCCGGAAGTGCTGCCCTTGTCAGTCGCATCACCGCAACCACCATCACCTCGAGCAGTTGCTGTTCGGCATCCACGTCGTTCGCCAGGAAGCCACCGCGAATCCCGAACCCCGCGTTGTTGACCAGTACGTCCACACGATTTTCCGAGACGAACTCTTCGACCCGCGTGAGATCCGCCGCGATCGAAAGATCAGCCGCGATGACTGTTGATGCGACACCGAACTGCGCTTCAAATTCTCGCGCCACGGTCTGCAATCGACTCTCGTCTCTGCTCACCAAGACAAGGTCATGGCCCTGCCGTGCGAGTTCGGTGGCGAATGCTCGGCCGATTCCTGCCGTTGGACCCGTCACCAGGGCAACGGGTGGGGACTGGATCGCTTCGGCAGGCTCAGCCATCCGCACAGCATGACGGATTTGGCATCGTCGCGCAGACAGGGCGTGGCTGGACGGTGGCCGCCCTACATCTGCCCGTCGATCAACGCGAGCGACGCGTGCCGCGTCGCCGCCGTCTGCGCTTGCACCTGTAAGAACATCGCTTCGCGAAGTCGTCGCTCCGCGGTGCAGCCGCGCTGCATAGAGGCTCCAGCCTTCGCAGTGATCACCGCGGTTGCCGCTCGGGATGCGAGATCCAACGACTCCGCACGCATGGCGAGCCGGGTTTGATCGGCCCCATCAGCCTCAAGAGCGGCGTAGACGTCACGACGCAGTCGGATAGCTTTCGATCGCATGGTGGCGACCAGGTCACGCATCTGAGAGTCGTTGCGACGCTCAGCGATCGCATGTAGTTCCGACACCGCACCTCGCACGATGCCGAAGGTGGCTGGATTCGCGTCAAGCGTCTTCTTCGCATCCGCCTCGGCCCACTCGTGGAAATTTTTCACGGCGGCGACGTTCGTGTCCGGGATCATGACGCCATCCAGGGTCATCGGGCGGGTATGTGTCCCGGACATGGCCAGAAGCTCTAACGGCTCATGGACGTGGAGCCCCTCGAGGTAAGCAGGATCTCGTCCCGCCGCCAGATACATGCAGATAATCGAATCGGCATAGTCTCCCGCTCCACGCACCATCAACAACATCACGTCGGCGATATCCCACGACGTCACCCAGTCGAGCGTCCCCGTGATCGACCACCCACCGTGCACCCGCTCAGCAACGGGGTTGGCGGGTCCGGGCCGCCGAAGGTGAGCGAAAGCAACCGCGCCCACATTCGATCCATTCGAGAGCCCCGCTAACCAGCGAGCCTGGATTTCATCGACCAGGGGAGCATGGTCTGCCGGCTCAGCGGCAGCCAACGTCCTCAAGGGTGATTGGTGCTGCGCCCAACAGAACCACACCGACGCGTCCACCATCGCGATGCGTTCGGCTACCTCCCGCTGACGCGCGGGAGGGTCGAGTGCCGTGCCCACCAGGCCCAGGGCCGCGAGCGCATCGATCTGTGCGCGGTCGATACCCCGGGCGTCGTTCTCGGCGGCGCGGTCGGCGATATCGGCGAGGACCTCGTCAGCGGCGGCGCTGAGCCGCCACTCACCTATCCCCTCGTCAGGTCCAACGACGTCCACATACTCCACGCCCCCACGGTAAGGCCACTAGCGTTCGGGAGGTGCAGGGACAGCCACCGCTCCTGGTCGCGCGTATGCGCGAACACGCGACCAGCATCTTCGCGGAGATGTCGGACCTCGCTCGAGAGACCGGATCGATCAACCTCGGCCAAGGATTTCCGGACAACGACGGCCCCGCGGAGGTCGCGGAGGTCGCGCGGGCATGCATCGCGGACGGTCGTGGAAACCAATACCCTCCCGCGCCCGGTGTTCCCGATCTTCGTCAGGCGATTGCCGAGCACTCGGCACGCTTCTACGGGTTGTCGGTGGATTCTGATTTCGGAGTCGTCGTGACGACCGGCGCATCCGAGGCGCTGCAATCCGCCCTGCTGGCCTTCGTCGAGCGAGGCGACGAAGTTGTCATGTTTGAGCCGCGCTTTGACATCTACGCGGCCGGGGTATCGCTAGCCGATGGGGTGCGCGTGGGAGTGCCCCTGTCCGGCCCGGGGTTGCGTCCGGACATCGACAGGCTTCGCGCGGCGATTACTCCTCGCACCAAGGTGCTATTGCTGAACTCACCCCACAACCCCACGGGCATCGTGTTCACCCGTGACGAGCTCGACGCGGTAGCCGAGGTGGCCATTGAGCATGACCTGCTCGTCATCAGCGACGAGGCCTACGAGCACCTGTGGTTCGAGGATCATCACCACATTCCGATCGCCACGCTGCCAGGGATGTGGGAACGGACGGTGACCGTCGGATCGGGTGGGAAGTCGTTCTCGTTCACCGGGTGGAAGGTGGGTTGGGCCTACGGTCCTGGCAAGCTCATTCGCGCAGTGTCCGCTGTGCGGCAGCACCTCTCGTTTGTTTCGGGGGGACCGTTTCAGTACGCGATCGCCCACGGTCTTCGCCTTCCGGACACCTACTTCACCGAGTTTCGCCGAGACCTCGCCCACAAGAGAGACTTACTCAGCGACGGTCTTACCCGTTGTGGCCTCGGTGTCGTCCCCTCCCAAGGCACCTATTTCGTTACCACCGATGTGCGGCCACTCGGATACGACGATGGCGCGACGTTCTGTCGCGACGCCGCGCATCGAGCCAAGGTCATTGCGATCCCGCACCAACTCCTGTGCGACGACCCGACCGTCGGACTCCCCTTTGTGCGGTGGGCCTTCTGCAAGCAACCCGCGGTCCTCGAACAAGCACTCGATCAACTGTCGGCAGGGTTGGCCTCATGACGATCCTGGTGGACTCCGCGGTGTGGCCGTGGCGCGGTCGACTGTGGGCGCACTTGATCAGCGACGCCTCTCTGGATGAGCTTCACGCGTTCGCCGCTCGCCTGGCCTTACCCGAGCGATCCTTCGGTGGCGACCATTACGACATCACCGACGAACTCAGGGAGTGCGCCATCGCGGAGGGAGCGCAGCCAGTGGACTCTCGGACGATCGTGCGAGCCCTGCACTCTGCGGGTCTGCGCAAACGCCCAGCCCAGCGCCATCAACCCTGACACCGCTGTTGCTTGTGGCGCAGAGACATCGCCCTCGGCACAGAAGCATCGCCCTGGACCGCGAAGAGTTGTCCTTAGGCCTGCAGAATCAGGTCCGACCCATCGGGGTCAGCGCCAACGGTCACTAAATCACCGTCTTTGATGTCACCTGACAAGATCGCCACCGCCAACTTGTCGCCGACCGCCGTTTGCACGAGCCGCCGAAGGGGTCGGGCGCCGTAGATCGGGTCGAATCCGGTGTTGACCAACCACTGTTGGGCGTCCTCGGTCAACTCAATCGAAATGCGGCGCTCATCCAAACGTCGCTGGAGCTGCTCGATTTGAATCCGAGCGATACGCATCAACTCTTCACGATCCAGCGGATTGAACATGACCATCGCGTCGAGTCGGTTCAAGAACTCCGGCCGGAACTGCTGCCGGACAACAGTGAGCACTTGATCCTTGCGTTCATCGAACGGCACGTCTGTGTCGATCAAGAACTGCGAACCCATATTGGACGTGAGGATCACGATCGAGTTGCGGAAGTCCACCGTGCGACCCTGCCCATCGGTGAGACGGCCGTCATCGAGAACCTGCAGCAGCACGTCGAAGACTTCCGGATGTGCTTTCTCCACTTCGTCGAGCAAAATCACCGAGTATGGGCGGCGGCGCACGGCCTCCGTGAGTTGCCCACCCTCTTCGTAACCGACGTACCCGGGAGGGGCACCGACGAGCCGGGCAACCGAGTGCTTTTCTGAGTACTCGCTCATATCGACGCGCACCATCGCGCGCTCGTCATCGAACAGGAACTCCGCGAGTGCCTTGGCTAGTTCTGTTTTCCCCACACCCGTGGGGCCGAGGAAGAGGAAGGAGCCGGTGGGTCGATTCGGATCGGCGATGCCGGCCCGCGAGCGCCGTACGGCGTCGGATACTTCCCGGACCGCCTCGGACTGACCCACAACGCGGCGTCCGAGTTCTTCCTCCATTCGCAGAAGTTTCTGCGTCTCGCCTTCCAAGAGGCGACCTGCGGGAATACCCGTCCACGCGGCCACCACCTCGGCTATGTCGTCGGCGGTGACTTCTTCCTTCACCATGGTGGCTTCACGCTCGTTCGTCTCTCGAGTGACTTTCTCGAGTTCCTCTTCGAACGTTGGGATCTCCGCATACAGGATTCGTGAGGCCTGCTCGAAGTCGCCTTCGCGCTGCGCCTTATTCGCAACGGCTCGCAGGTCATCGATGAGGACCTTGATTTCGCCGATTCGATCGAGGCCTTGCTTCTCGGCATCCCATCGTGCACGCATGCCGAGTAGTTCTTCTTCCTTGTCAGCGATCTCCGCACGAATCTTTTCGAGTCGCCCCTTGGATGCCTCGTCTGTCTCTTGCGAGATCGCGAGTTCTTCCATGCGAAGTCGATCGACCTGCCGTTGCAGTACATCGATCTCTACCGGAGAGGAGTCGATCTCCATGCGTAGGCGACTCGCGGCCTCGTCCATGAGGTCGATCGCCTTGTCCGGCAAAAAGCGTGAGGTGATGTAGCGGTCGGACAGGGTGGCCGACGCCACGAGTGCTGAATCGGAGATCACCACCTTGTGATGAGCTTCGTACTTCTCCTTGATCCCACGAAGGATCGTGACGGTGTCCTCCACGGACGGCTGGTCGACGAGCACTTGCTGGAACCGACGCTCGAGTGCGGCGTCCTTCTCGACGTACTCTCGATACTCGTCAAGTGTTGTCGCACCGATCATGCGGAGTTCACCTCGAGCAAGCATGGGCTTGAGCATGTTTCCGGCATCCATCGCCGAGTCGCCGCCGGTGCCCGCACCAACAACGGTGTGAAGTTCGTCGATGAAAGTAATGACTTGACCGTCGGATTGTTTGATCTCATCGAGGACCGCCTTCAATCGTTCTTCGAACTCTCCGCGGTACTTCGCGCCGGCGACCATCGCCCCCAGATCCAGCGCAATGAGCGTCTTCCCTGCCAGGGATGTGGGGACATCGCCTTCGACAATGCGGCGTGCCAAGCCTTCGGCAACAGCGGTCTTTCCCACTCCGGGATCACCGATCAACACGGGGTTGTTCTTCGTCCGACGCGAGAGAACTTGAATCGTGCGTCGAATTTCGTTGTCGCGGCCGATGACGGGATCGATCTTGCCCTCGCGTGCACGAGCCGTCAGGTCGACGCCGTACTTCTCCAGCGCCTGGAACGTGCTCTCTGGGTCCTGGCTGGTGACGCGCGCAGACCCACGAATCTTCTGCAGAGCCTCCAACAGTGCGGGACCCGTCGCGCCCGCCGCGGCGAGCATGTCGCTCACTCCGGGGCCACCTTCCTGGGCGAGGCTGATGAGCAGGTGCTCCGTGCTGACGTACTCGTCGCCGCGCTCTGTGGCCAGACTTTGCGCCGCGTTCAGCACCTTCAAGGCCGACTGATTCAACGTCGGCTGCGCGACGGAACTGCCCTGCGCGGACGGCAGTGCCTGGACGGCGTTTCGTGCATCACGGGTCAGGGCAGTCGTGTCCGCACCCACCGCTTCCAGCAACGCGGTCGCGATTTCCGGTCCCATCTGCAGAAGTGAGTCGAGCAGATGAATCGGTTCGACCTGCGGGTTGCCATTGCCGGCCGCGATGCGCACGGAGGCGCCGAGCGCGTCCTGGGCTTTCGTGGTGAATTGAATGTCCATTGTCGTGTCCTTTCTGTGGTTCGAGTAGCGCAGAGCGACTAGCGGCGACGCTGTCGTCTATGCGGCTGCCAGACAACAAGGGCGCGTGACGAAGCATCTGCGCGGAACTCCTCGAGTCGGCGTCGTAGTTCGCGAACTTCTTCTTCGAGCGCGAGCACTCGTCGAACGCCTTCGAGGGGTAGGCCCTCGGCAGACAGTTGAGCAATCTCGCGCAGTCGGACAATGTCTTGCCCGCTATACAAGCGATTGCGTCCACCCACCCGGGTCGGGCTGACAAGACCTGCTCGGTCGTACTGACGCAGGGTTTGCGGGTGGAGCCCTGCCAATTCTGCGGCGATGGAGATCGCATACACGGGAGCGTCACTTGCGACCGAGAACGACTCTCGTTGCTCAGCCATTGGAATTTCCCGCCAATGCGTTCAAGTCTTTGCGGGGGTCCTCACCTGCCACGAGATCCGCGTACGTCTGCAGGGCGTCGCGTTGCTCGTCGTTCATGTTCTGCGGCACGGCCACGTTCACGGTGACCAAGAGATCGCCGTTCTTTCCGTCTTTCCCCCGAACACCCTTGCCGCGCACTCGGAAAACCCGACCCGTGGACGTTCCCGCAGGGATCTTCAGTGTCACGGAGTTGCCACGCGGTGTGGGCACGGTGATCTGGCTACCGAGTGCCGCTTCACTAAAGGTGATCGGTGCCGTCAGCGTGACGTTGTTTCCTTTGCGTCCGAAGATCGCGTGGTCGTCCACGTGCACGACGACGAAGAGGTCTCCGGCCGGTCCGCCGCGCTCTCCGGGACCGCCCTTGCCCTTCAATCGGATTCGCGATCCGTCCTTGACACCTGCGGGGATGCGAGCGTGCACCGTTCGCGTGCTAACTCCCCGCCCTGATCCGCGGCACGAGGTGCAGGGATCGTCAACAAAGAGTCCTCGACCTCGACACGACGGGCATGGCTCGGCGAAAGCGAAGCCGCCCGCATTCCGCGACGTCTGTCCGGTTCCATCGCATGTAGGGCACACACGCGGAACCGTCCCGGCCTTCGCGCCGGTCCCGTTACACACTGAGCAGGGTGCATCGCTACTCAAGCGCAGAGGAACCGTCACCCCATCGAGCGCATCGTCGAAGGAGAGGGTCAGTTCGCTCTCGAGGTCCTGACCGCGTCGCGGCTGACGGCTACGCCCCCCACCCCCTCGGTTGAACAATCCACCGAGGAAGTCGCCGAATCCACCACTGCTGTCCCCGAAGAGGTCCTCAACGTTGACGTTGTATTGGCCGCCCCCGAAACCTCCGGGGCCGCCGGCACCGCCGAAGCCTCCACCGGGGAAACCTCCTCCGGCAAACAGGGCACGAGCTTCGTCGTATTCCTTGCGCTTTACCGGGTCGGACAAGACGTCGTAGGCCTCAGAGACATCCTTGAAACGGGATTCGGCTGCGGCGTCTCCGGGATTTTTATCCGGATGGTTCTCGCGAGCGAGGGTTCGGTACTTCTTCTTGAGCTCGTCGGCACTGGCATCTTTGGACACACCCAAAGTTGCGTAAAAGTCCTTCTCGAGCCAGTCCTTGTTCATTGTCCTTCGCTCAAACCCCTACTTCTTAAGTGTTGATCTCCGAGTAATCAGGTGCCAGCGACGGCGACGCGTGCCGGCCGCAGGATGCGGTCACCAAGTCGGTAGCCCGGCTGGTAGACGGTGGTCACCGTCGGCGTGGAAACGTCGTCGCTGTCCTCGCTCGTCAGCGCTTCGTGCACCGTTGGGTCGAATTCCTCGCCCGAGGCTCCGAACTTCTCGAGCCCAAGCTTGGCCAGAACCGACTCCAGTCCCTCGCCAACCGTACGAAAGGCGCCGCCCAATTCGTTGTGTTCACGTGCTCGTTCGATGTCATCGAGTACCGGTAGTAACTCGACAAGCGCCGACGCAACGGCCATCTGCTGCATTACTTCTCGATCACGCTCGATCCGCTTGCGGTAGTTGGCGTACTCCGCATGCACGCGCTGCAGATCGGCCGTTAGCTCGGCCACCTTCGCTTCAATGCCGACCACGTCACCTTCGATAGCACTGGCCGCGGCTTCTTCCGCGGCCAGTGCATCGTCATTGACAGACGAAGGGGCGACACCTTCCCGGACTTCGTAGGTCTCCGGATCGATACGGCGCTTGTCGCTGACGCGCACGCCCTCGCCGGCGTTCTCCTCTTCCGAATGTCCGGGGTCGGTCACTTCGCTTCTTCCTCGTCCACGATCTCCGCGTCGATGACTTCTTCCTCCGCGGAATCAGCAGAGTCCTCTGCAGCGCCTTCCGCTGCGGCGGTGCCATCGGCACCTTCTTGCTGGGCCATGGTGTACATCGCGGCACCGAGCGCCTGGCTTGCTTGAGCGACCTTGTCTGTCGCCGCCTTCATGGCCGCGAGGTCACCTGCTTCGATCGCTGCCTTGAGCTCACCGAGGGGCTCTTCGACATTGGACTTCGCGTCCTCCGGGACGCTGTCAGCGTTGTCCGCGAGGAACTTCTCGGTCTGGTAGACGAGGGCTTCGGCGTTGTTGCGCACCTCCGCTTCTTCGCGGCGCTCCTTGTCTTCCTCGGCGTGCTGCTCGGCGTCGCGCATCATGCGATCGATGTCTTCCTTGGACAGCGAACTGCCACCGGAGATAGTCATCGACTGCTCTTTGCCCGTCGCGGTGTCCTTTGCGGACACGTGCACGATTCCGTTGGCATCGATATCGAAGGCGACCTCGATCTGCGGAATACCCCGGGGAGCCGGCGGCAGACCGGTCAGTTCGAAGGTGCCGAGCTGCTTGTTGTACGCAGCCATCTCCCGCTCACCTTGATAGACCTGAATTAAAACCGACGGTTGGTTGTCCTCCGCTGTCGTGAAGATCTCGCTGCGCTTGGTCGGGATTGTGGTGTTGCGCTCGATGAGCTTGGTCATCACGCCACCCTTGGTCTCAATACCCAGCGACAGCGGCGTCACGTCCAGCAACAGCACATCTTTGACGTCGCCGCGCAGGACACCTGCCTGCAGAGCAGCTCCGATCGCGACGACCTCGTCCGGGTTCACACCCTTGTTGGCTTCCTTGCCGGTGACCTCCTTCACGAGATCCGCGACCGCAGGCATGCGGGTCGAGCCGCCGACGAGGACGATCTGATCGATGGAGTCGACGTTGATGCCAGCATCCTTGATCACGGCCTCCACGGGAGCCTTGGTCCGCTTGAGGAGATCGGCCGTCATCGACTCGAATTGAGCGCGGCTCAGCGACTCTTCGAGGTGCAAGGGCCCTTCGGCGCTTGCCGTGATGTACGGAAGATTGATCGACGACTGCATGGACGACGACAATTCGATCTTCGCCTTCTCGGCAGCTTCCTGAAGGCGCTGCATCGCCATCTTGTCCTTGGACAAGTCGACTCCGTGCGCGTTCTTGAACTGCGTGACCAACCACTCGACAACGGCGTCGTCCCAGTCGTCGCCTCCCAGGTGGTTGTCACCGCTGGTGGCCTTGACTTCCACCACTCCGTCACCGATTTCCAGCAGCGAAACGTCGAAGGTGCCACCACCGAGGTCGAAGACCAGAATCGTCTGCTCGGTCTCACCCTTGTCGAGCCCGTACGCCAGCGCCGCTGATGTCGGCTCATTGATGATGCGCAGAACATTGAGCCCGGCGATCTCGCCGGCTTCTTTCGTTGCCTGACGTTGCGCGTCGGAGAAATACGCGGGCACGGTGATGACGGCGTCGGTCACGGTGTCACCCAGATAGGACTCCGCGTCTCGCTTCAACTTCATCAGGGTTCGCGCGCTGATCTCCTGCGCGGTGTATTTCTTATCGTCGATCTCGACGGTCCAGTCCGTTCCCATGTGGCGTTTGACGGACCGGATGGTGCGGTCAACGTTTGTAACGGCCTGGCGCTTGGCAACCTCGCCGACGAGCACCTCGCCGTTCTTGGCGAAGGCAACGACGGACGGCGTGGTCCGAGAACCTTCGGCATTGGCAATGACGACGGGGTCTCCGCCTTCGAGGACCGAGACGACCGAGTTGGTCGTTCCCAGGTCGATACCTACTGCTCGAGCCATGGTGGCTTCACTCCTTGCTCTCTTCTTCTCCGGCCAGGGTCGGGGCGGGAGTGCTCCCGCCGCTCTCCCCTCCGGGTGGTCTTGTGACTCCAGTGTGACTCATCATGACCCCAAATTGCAAATTGGAGAGCAGAATACTTGAGTCTAGTGGACTCATATATGAAAACCCCGGATTAGCGGGGAAAATTCCCCATGCCGGGCCCGATCGGCGTGATGTAGATCACCCACCCACGGGGCTCGGATCAATATGCGTCCCCTGCTGCAGCCACGTGCCCCTAGTAGCGTTCTCACGTGAGTACCGCCCTCGCCACGGCCTTAACGGTCATCGCCGCGATCGCCACCGTGGTGGCGATCGTCCTGTTTGGTCGGACCCTCGCCGGAATGGTGCGCACCTACCGTGGAGGCCAGCCCACCCACAGGTCGGACAATCCAGGCCAGCGCACCGCCACCCTGCTGCGCGAGAGCCTCCTGGCCAGTCGCCTCAAGCAGCAACCGGTGGGAGCCATCGTCGCCACCGCGCACTGGATCGTGCTGGTCGCTTTCTTCGTCCTCTTCTTGACGTTGGTCACGGCTTACGGCCAGCTTCTCAATCCCGATTTCGTGATTCCCCTCCTCGGCCACTTCCCCCCATTCGAGTGGCTGGTCGAGGGCCTCGCCTGGCTCATGGTGCTGTCGATCGTGTTCCTTATCGCACTGCGCGTGTCCAATCGACCGGACTCCAAAGGACGAAACTCGCGCTTCTTCGGTTCAACTATGTGGCAGGCCTACTACGTCGAGATAACCATCCTTCTCGTCGGCGTCTGCGTCATCGCCTTGCGAGCGATGGAGTACGCACTCGGCTCTTCTCAGGGTGCATCGTGGGCCAGTGCCGTGCACTTCCCCTTCACGGCATGGATCGGGTCAGGGCTCGCGCAGACTCCGGATGCCACACTCGAAACCGGCATCGCCGTCGTGGCGTTCATCAAGATCGCCGTATCCCTGGCTTGGTTGATCACCGTCGCGGCCCAGCCGACGATGGGCGTTGCCTGGCACCGGTTTTTGGCGTTCTTCAATGTGTGGTTCCAGCGCAATGCCGATGGCCGACCAGCACTCGGTCCCCTGCAACCCATTGCCGTCAAGGGTGAGGCCATCGATTTCGAGAACATCGAGGCGCTCGACGATGACGCATCACTCGGCGTTGGCACCATCGGTGATTTCACGTGGAAGGCGTTGCTCGACGTGAACACGTGCACCGAGTGCGGCCGGTGCCAAAGCCAATGCCCGGCCTGGAACACCGAGAAGCCGCTCAGCCCCAAATTGTTGACTCTTGCTCTTCGTGAGCAGTCCCACGCCGCGGCTCCCTGGTTACAGGCTCCGGCGGACCAACGCTCCGACCTCCACGAGGACGTCCTCGGGATCGCCGAACGGCAACTGATCGCCGACGGCGACGGCGACCCTTGGGCGCAAACATCCGGTGGCGTAATGAGTCCGGATGTTCTGTGGAGTTGCACTACCTGCGGAGCCTGTGTGCAGCAGTGCCCGGTCGATATTGCACACATCGATCACATCGTCGATATGCGTCGCTATCAGGTGCTGATGGCGAGCGAGTTCCCGAACGAACTCAACGGCCTATTCAAAAACATCGAGAACAAGGGCAACCCCTGGGGGATGAACGCATCCGACCGTAACGCGTGGATCGAAGAGGTCGACTTCCCCGTGCGCGTCCTCGGCATGGATGGTGAAGAGAAAATTCCCGCAGACGTCGAGTATCTGTTCTGGGTCGGCTGCGCCGGAGCCTTCGAGGATCGGGCCAAGCAAACAACGAAGGCCGTCGCCGAACTTCTGTACATGGCTGGCGTGGAATTCATGGTCCTCGGCGAGGGGGAGACCTGCAATGGCGATCCAGCTCGTCGTGCCGGGAACGAATTCCTCTTCCAGATGCAGGCCATGCAGAACGTCGAAGTCCTCAACGAGATCAAGGCGAAGAAGATCGTCGTAACGTGCCCGCATTGCTTGAACACCCTCGGCCGGGAATACCCACAACTTGGCGGCCACTACGAAGTCGTGCACCACACGGAGCTGCTCAACTCACTCGTCGACGACGGAAAGATAACGGCCGTCAAGCCCGTGGCTCGCACCGTGACGTACCACGATCCGTGCTACCTCGGTCGACACAACGACGTCATCACACCGCCACGCGAACTGATCGGTGACACGGGGGCTTCGCTCACCGAGATGCCGCGTCATGGCAAGCAGTCCTTCTGCTGCGGCGCGGGTGGTGCGCGGATGTGGATGGAGGAGAAGATCGGCACGGCGGTCAATAAGACCCGGGCTGACGAAGCCATCGCCACCGGTGCTCAGACGGTTGCCGTCGCATGCCCGTTCTGCTCGGTGATGATGAGTGACGCCGTCGCCGCAAAGCAGCAAGACGGCCATGCCGAGGGCGTGGAGGTTACGGACGTGGCACGCTTAATGCTTCAGTCAGTCAAGAGTGACTAACCGCGAAAGTTCATCAGACCTGCGTGCGGTGAAAGTTTGCGAACGAAAGTGACGGTGTCGGTCCGCGCTGACCTTGATAGCGAGACCCGTACTTCTCGGATCCATACGGATGCTCAGCCGGTGACGACAGTCGGAACAAACACAACTGGCCGATCTTCATGCCCGGGTACAGCGTGATCGGAAGGGTTGCCACGTTCGACAGCTCAAGCGTCACGTGACCGGAGAAACCTGGATCGATGAATCCCGCCGTCGAGTGAGTGAGCAAACCCAGGCGCCCCAACGATGACTTTCCTTCGAGGCGTCCGGCGACGTCATCGGGGAGCGTCACCACCTCGAAAGTTGACCCGAGCACAAACTCGCCGGGGTGCAAGATGAATGGCTCATCACCTTCGGGCTCGATCAGCCGGGTCAGGTCTGGCTGCTCAACGCTCGGATCGATGTGCGGGTACTTGTGGTTCTCGAAGACTCGGAACCAGCGGTCCAGCCGCACGTCGATGCTGGACGGCTGGATCATCCCCTCGTCGTAGGGGTCGATCTGCACCCTGTCGGCAGCGACCTCTGCCTTGATGTCCCGGTCACTCAGAAGCACGGGGCGAGGCTACTCGCCCAAGAAAGAGACAGGGAACGAACCTCGGCCGCCCACACCTGTGGATAACAGGTAGACAATTTTGCTTGACTGTCTACACTTGTCACCGTGCTCAACATTAAAGACCCAGAAGCCCACCGCCTGGCAGCCGAACTCGCCGCGGTGGAGGGCACAACGATGACCGGCGCCGTGACACAGGCCCTTCGAGATGCTCTCGCCGAGCGTCATCGCCAACGCACCGTCAAGGAAGATGTTCTGCGTGGCCTGATCGCCGCCGCGCGATCGTCGCGAGCCCCGGCCGACGGTGATGTCTTTGCCGACCTGTACGACAAGCACACAGGTCTTCCCCGGTGATTGTCGACTCCTCCGTCATCGCCGCGATCTGTTTGGGTGAGCCCGACGCCGAGTCCTTTCTCGAACTTCTCCTCGACACCAGACCACTCACCGTCGGCGCCGCCACGTTCGCCGAAGCTGGCGTAGTGATCGACGCTCGACAACCCGGATCCTTCGATCGGTTCGTGAACGCCCTCGACGTTGAGGTCGTTCCGTTCGACATCGAACAAGCAAACATCGCTCGTGAGGCGTATCGACAGTTCGGAAAAGGATCCGGACACCAAGCGCAACTGAATTTCGGTGACTGCCTGAGCTACGCAACCGCGGTGGCGCTCGAACAACCGCTGCTCTTCAAGGGAGAAGATTTCCTACACACCGACGTGCCGCGAATCGACGCAGACGTCTAGCCCGCTCCGTCAGCAAACGCCGATGGATCGTCGGGGACGTCGGCAGAGTGCTCGGTCAGCGCTTCCATGGGGACGGTGGAGAGGGCTGCCTCGTTCGTTGCCTTGAGAACCACCGGAGCGGCTACCCCGTCGTGGTACGCCTGCAGCCACCGACCTGCGCAGACTCCCCATCGATCACCTGGCTTGAGCCCGGGGAATCCGAATTGGGGATGCGGCGTCGAGAGATCGTTCCCGATGGACTTCTGATGCTCGAGGAACTCGGCGGTCACTACCGCACATACCGTGTGGGACCCAATGTCCTCGGGACCGGTATTGGTAAAGCCGTCCCGATAGAAGCCGGTCAACGGCTCGAGGCTGCACACCTCCAATGGCTCGCCGAACACGTTGCTTTGGCCCGTGTTCTGGCCCGTGTTTTCGTCCGTGTTCTCATCCACGCCACCAGGGTATGGGCGGAACCTGGTAAGCGCTACGCGCGTCGTACCTATCGTGAAGCACCTAGTCCGACGAGTTTCCACGCTCACCCTCGCGGCGGTCATCACCGGCCTCATCACCGCTCTCGTAGGTGTAGGTCCCGCTCATGCCGCCTCGAGCCCACTTCTGGACGCCCAGGAACTCCGCAGTGACGTGTCGGCTCTGACAGATGACTACATCGACCGCTACCAGGATCGACTCACACCCGCACAAGAACGCCAACTGACAAAGACTGCTCGTCAAGCTCGACGTGAGATGACGACGCTCGTTCGGGCCATCAAGAAGGCCGAGCGGAGGAATACTCCCTCCGCCTGGAAGGCCGCGCATCGACAACATCAACGGGCAGCCGCGATGGTCGATGGGCGCTTCGACGACGTTCGCGCCACCTTGGAGTCGGAGTTGACGTTCGTCGAGAGGCTGTCGGCTTTCTCCGACTACTCGAGTTCGATGCGTGACTTCCAATCACCGGGAGTAGAACTCGCTAGCCGTGCCGCCAAGTAGACTCGGACGCCCCACGCGGGTGTAGTTCAATGGCAGAACATCAGCTTCCCAAGCTGACAGTGCGGGTTCGATTCCCGTCAC
>Ga0075479_10000660_pt1 | contig 15121 bp, 11 predicted proteins | sample DEB08_DNA_8_FD_76341 | JGI IMG/M metagenome (GOLD analysis project Ga0075479, IMG submission 76341) | Aqueous microbial communities from the Delaware River and Bay under freshwater to marine salinity gradient to study organic matter... | ecosystem: Environmental > Aquatic > Marine > Coastal ... | reverse complement strand
TCTTCGTCGGCATCGTCCTTGCGGCGGTCATCCAGCAGCTCACCGCCTACTTCACCGAGACCAACCGACGTCCCGTGGACGACGTGGCGAAGACGTCCATGACCGGACCCGCGACGGTCATTTTGTCCGGCATCTCACTCGGCCTGGAGTCCGCCGTCTACACGGCGCTGGTAATCGGCGCCGCGGTGTACGGAGCGTTCCTGCTCGGGTCCGGCATCATCGGCCTCAGCCTCTTCGCGATCGCTCTCGCGGGAACAGGCCTGTTGACCACCGTGGGTGTCATCGTGTCGATGGACACCTTCGGTCCGGTGTCGGACAACGCGCAGGGCATCGCCGAGATGTCCGGCGATGTGGAGGGTGAAGGCGCTGCCGTATTGACCCGTCTTGACGCGGTCGGCAACTCCACGAAGGCCATCACCAAGGGAATCGCGATCGCCACCGCGGTTCTCGCTGCGACCGCTTTGTTCGGTGCCTTCCGGGAGGCAGTCTTCGGTGCCGCCGAGGGCACATCCGCTGCGATCGACGGCACCATCGGCGATATCGGAGACTCCCTGCAGTATCTCGGTGTTCTCGATGTCGCGAACCCGTCGAACTTGATCGGCCTGATCATCGGAGCGGCCGTTGTCTTCCTGTTCTCGGGACTGGCCATCAACGCTGTTTCCCGAGCCGCGGGCGCCGTCATCTTCGAAGTTCGACGCCAGTTCCGCGAGATTCCTGGAATCATGGAAGGAACGACCAAGCCGGAGTACGGCAAGGTCGTGGACATCGTTACTCGTGATTCGCTCCGCGAGCTGGTGACTCCGGGCTTACTGGCCGTTCTCACTCCTATCGCCGTCGGTTTCGGTCTGGGCGTGGGAGCGCTTGGCGCCTACCTCGCGGGCACGATTGCCACGGGCGTCCTGATGGCCGTGTTCTTATCGAACTCCGGCGGAGCCTGGGACAACGCCAAGAAGTTTGTGGAAGACGGAAACTTCGGGGGCAAGAACTCCGAAGCACACTCGGCAACCGTTATCGGTGACACCGTTGGCGATCCGTTCAAGGACACCGCGGGTCCGGCGATCAACCCGCTCATCAAGGTCATGAATCTGGTCGCTCTGCTGGTGGCACCCGCCGTGGTCACGCTCAGCATCGGCGACGATGCTAACCCGGCCGTGCGCTGGGGCATCGCCATCGTGGCCGCTGCCATCGTGATCGTTGCCGTGGTCATCTCGAAGCGGCGACCGATCGCCGTCGGTGACCAGGAGGGCGCCAACGCCTAGATGGCGAGAATCCGATAGTCGGACGACCGCCCGGGACTCCCATTCCCCTTCGGGGAATGCCCGGGCGGTCGCCGTTTACGGGGGCGGTGCCGAGTTGACAGCAATGGGTGTCCTACCGTCAGACTCCGCCGCAGTCGGATCCGAGCCGTTCGGTATCCGCGACGACCGGAAGGACGTCTACGTGTCAGACAACACCTTGGTGATCGTCGAGTCACCGGCGAAGGCGAAGAAGATCGCCGGATACCTGGGTGACGATTACACCGTCCTGGCGTCTGTTGGGCACGTTCGTGACCTCGCCTCAAAGGCATCAGAAATTCCGGCGGAAGATCGAAAGAAGCCGTGGGCGAAGTTGGCGGTCAACGTCGATGACGCGTTCCAGGCTTACTACGTCGTCCACGATTCGAAGAAGGCGACGATCAAGGAACTGAAAGCGGCCCTCAAGGAGGCAGACGAACTTCTCCTGGCGACGGATGAAGATCGCGAGGGTGAAGCGATCTCGTGGCACCTACTCGAAGTCCTCAAGCCCAAAGTCCCGGTCAAGCGAATGGTTTTCAACGAGATCACCCCGGAAGCGATCCGGGAAGCTGTCAACCGTCCACGGGAACTCGACATGCGCCTGGTGGAGGCGCAGGAAACCCGGCGCATTGTCGACCGCTTGTATGGCTATCCGGTATCGGAGGTCTTGTGGAAGAAGATCGGTCGCGAAGCAAAATCGGCCGGACGTGTCCAATCGGTAGCCGTTCGCCTTGTGGTGGACCGCGAGCGAGAGCGCGTCGCATTCACGCCGGTGGAGTACTGGGGCATCGACGCGCAGTTTCTTCCCGGCCCTTTCCCGGGGCGGTTGGCGACCGTCGATGGGGCGAGGGTCGCAACGGGATCGGACTTCGACGACGACGGGCGACTGTCCCGTGAGGGGGCCGTACACCTGGACGAGGTGTCAGCCCAGGGCTTGACATCGGCGCTCGGTGGGCAGGCCTTCACGGTCGACTCGGTGACGCAGAAGCCTTCCTCCCGAAAGCCGAAGGCACCGTTCATGACCTCGACGCTTCAGCAGGAAGCCTCCGGCCGCCTTCGGTGGGGTGCCCAACGGACCATGCGGATCGCACAGTCCCTTTACGAGAACGGCTACATCACCTACATGCGAACCGACTCCACCACGCTGTCTGAGCAGGCACTGAACGCTGCTCGCAGCCAGGCCAGGGAGTTGTACGGCAGCGAGTACGTGCCAGACAAGCCTCGGCTGTATGACCGCAAGGTGAAAAACGCGCAAGAGGCGCACGAAGCGATTCGACCCTCGGGCGATTCCTTCCGCTCGCCCGCAGAAATCGCCGGGGAACTCGTCGGGGATGAGTTCGCGCTGTACGACTTGATCTGGAAGCGGACCGTGGCATCGCAAATGGTCAACGCGCAAACCGCGACCACCACGGTGCGCCTCTCGGCGGACAGTACGGACGGCCGGCACGTGGAATTCACCGCGTCCGGCACGGTCATCACCTTCCCTGGATTCATGGCCGCCCTCAAGGACGTGTCCAATGACGACGATGAGCGCGAACTGCCGGCGCTATCGGAGGGTCAGCAGGTCGATGTCCAATCCCTGACCGCTGAAGGCCATTCGACGAAGCCACCGGCCCGTTACAACGAGGCGTCTCTTGTGGCGAAACTCGAGGAGTTGGGTATCGGGCGTCCGTCGACGTACGCGTCGATCATGTCCACGATTCTGGACCGTGGTTATGTGTGGAAGAAGGGATCGGCACTGGTCCCGAGTTTCACCGCATTCGCTGTCATTCGATTGCTGGAGGAACACTTTGCTGCGCTTATCGACTACGACTTCACGGCCAACATGGAGAACGTCCTCGACCTCGTCGCGAGCGGTGACGTCGATCGTGTGCAGCAACTCGAGGCGTTTTGGCGTGGCGGCACGAGCGTCAACGGTGACTTTCCGGGAGTCAAGGCGCTCACCGAAGACCTTGGATCCATCGATGCACGGGGCAACGCGACGTTTGCCATAAAGGGAAGTGACGCCCACCTGCGGGTCGGGCGCTACGGCGCGTACGTCGAGCGTGGAGAGATCCGAGCGAACGTCCCGATGGGACTCGCCCCCGATGAGCTCACGCCCGAGAAGGCGGAGGAGTTACTTGCGGAGCCGTCCGGTGACCGAGAGCTCGGCATAGATCCCGAAACCGAACTCATGATCGTCGCGAAGTCCGGCCGGTATGGCCCGTACGTGAGCGAGGTCTTGCCGGAGGGTTCTCCGAAATCTGCCAAGCCGCGCACCGCTTCGCTGCTGAGCGATATGAAGCCGAGCACAGTCACTCTCGAGGACGCATTGAAGTTGATCCGCCTGCCACGCGTCGTGGGAGTAGATCCGAGCGACGGTGAGGAAATTCGTTCACAGAACGGACGTTACGGCCCCTACCTGACTAAGGGAACGGATTCTCGTTCGCTGGAATCAGAAGAACAGATCTTCTCGGTCACTTTGGAGCAGGCCCTCGCGTTGTTCGCCCAGCCCAAGCAGCGCCGCGGTCGCGGCCAGCCCGCCTCGCCTTTGCGGGAAGTCGGGGCGGACCCGACATCCGGACGATTGATCGTCGTGCGCGAGGGCCGCTTTGGTGCGTACGTCACCGACGGCGAAACGAACGCGACACTGCGCGTGGTCGATGACCCCATGACGGTCAGCATCGAGCGTGCGAGCGATCTGATCGCTGAACGCAAGGCCAAGGGGCCCAGCAAGAAGACCACCAAGCGGTCGACGAAGAAGACGACCAAGAAGACCGCCAAGAAGACGTCGAAGAAGGCAACGAAGAAGACGGCGAAGAAATCCACCCGTGCAAAGGTGGCGGCTGCTCCATCTGCTGGCCCTGTTGAGTCATGACCGGCCTGTTCATCGTCTTCGAAGGTGGTGAAGGCGCCGGCAAGTCGACGCAGGAGTCTCTCCTAGCCACGTGGTTGGAGGGCAAGGGTGAGCGTGTGGTGCGTACCCGCGAGCCCGGCGGCACACCGGCCGGAGAAGCGATTCGCACCGTGCTCCTCGGCAAAGACTTTGAAGGGCTCAGCGACAAGGCCGAGGCGTTGCTATTCGCGGCTTCTCGCGGGGATCACGTCGATCAGGTGATCAGACCGCAACTGGAACAAGGTGCGATCGTCTTGTGTGACAGATACCTCGATTCCTCCGTCGCTTACCAGGGGTACGGGCGTGAACTGGGCGTCGAGCGGGTCAGAGATCTCAGCCTGTGGGCGACTGGTGGCCTATTGCCGGACTTGACGATCGTTATGGATATTGATCCGAGCATCGGTTTATCGCGAGTCCAGGCACCGGATCGACTGGAGTCCGAACCCGTCGAATACCACCGCAGGGTGCGGCAAGCGTTCTGGGACATCGCATCGGCAGACCCCGAGAAGTACCTGGTCATCGATGCATCCGAGGCCGCCGATGTCATTGCGGCGCAAATTGCCGAACGGGTGAGCGAACTCATGGGACGGTCCCGGTGAGTTCGCATTCGCTTCCGGACTCGCGTCCGCGCTCACTGTGGTCCGGCCTCATCGGTCAGGACGACGCCATCGTCTCTCTCCAGGCAGCAGTCCGGGACGCCCATGCCCCGGGCGAGCCTGGCCTCGCGATGACCCATGCGTGGCTGGTGACGGGACCTCCCGGATCGGGTAGGTCCAGTGCCGCCACGACCTTTGCGGCGGCACTGGTGTGCGATGAAGGCGGGTGTGGTTCGTGCCAGGCGTGTCGAACGGCTGCGCAGGGTGGTCACGCGGATGTGCACGTGGAGATCCCGGAAGGCTCGGAGATTCTTCTCGATCACGTGAAGCCGCTCGTGCAGATGGCAGCACAGGCGCCGATGACGGCCACCTGGCGGGTCATCGTTATCGAGGACGCCGATCGCCTGAATGACCGGGCAGCGAACTACCTACTCAAAGCCCTCGAGGAACCCACGCCCCACACCGTGTGGATTCTGTGCGCACCAAGCGTCAATGACGTCCTATCGACGATCGCTTCTCGGACTCGCCATGTTGGCTTGCGCACCCCGCCGACTGCCTCTATCGCTGCAATGCTGGTGGACGATGCTGGAGTCGACGAAACACTCGCGGCGTTTGCCGCCCGCGCCTCTCAAGGCCATGTTGGCCGTGCCCGGGCGCTCGCTACCGACGAGATGACCCGCGAAAGGCGACAGCAGTACCTGCGGTCCCCGATGAATCTTCGGGATTTGCCGTCCTGCGTTGTTGTTGCCGGCGAAGTGTTCGAGGCGGTATCCGCGGTAGCTGATTCGCGGGCAGATCGGTTGGACGAAGAAGAAGTTCACTTGCTCAAGTCCGGCTATTACGCGGAAGGGGTTACTCGACTGACGGGTGCCCTGAAGAGGTCCCATGACGCGGAGGCGAAAGAACTCGCAAAGGAACAAAAGCGCCGACGCAAGAGGCTGGTCGTCGATGAAGTCGACCGCGCCATTGTCGACTTGATCGGTCTTTTTCGTGATGTGTTGACCGTCCAGATGCAAGCGAGAGTCGAGTTGATCAATGGTGAGATGAGGGCTCAGATCGAACAGATGGCTGCCGGCTCCACCCGGGAAGATTCTGTCCGCAGAATGGACGCTCTCGAGCATGAGCGCACGGTGCTGTTTGCGGGAGGTAGCCCGCGGGCAGTCCTCGAAGCCGTGATGGTTCAGATCAAAGATCCGAAAGTCCGCGTCGGGGTCGCCTAGATTTTCGAGGCCGCCTGCAATCCGTGCGCGTAGGCGATCAACGCGGAAGCGGCCGGCTCCAGAACGTTGCTCACGGGACGATCGATGTCTGGCTCTGCTAAGAGTCGGGCGGCGGCTGCCAAGAGGACGTCGTAGGCCGCCGACCCACGATCAAGTTGTTGACTCACTGCCTGCGACGCCCGTTGAGCATTCTCGGCCGCGGATGTACCCGGCATGCGGCGTGCCATTTCGTCGAGGACTCGAAGACGCTCGGCTAGTTCGTTGAGGGTGGGTGCAACCGAGGAGTCGGCTGCTCGCAACTCTCGCGCTGCATCGTGGTGCAACGGTTGAATCGCGTGGATCACCTGAACGGTTTGAACGCGCACCGCTGTGTAGCGGGCGACAGAGTCGTACCCGATTGCGCCACGACGAACAAGCGCCGGAGGAGACGTGATCTGCGGAGCTGCCGTGAAGGGTGACAGCCGCCGCCAGGAACGCCCACCGATGACCGCTGCGACGGCGCCGATGGCGGAGACCGCAAACCACCCAGCACCGGTGACGCCGGTTGCTGCGACATCGATGATTCCCACCGTTGCGGCGGACGCGCTCACCGCTGTGCCGCCGATGGTCATAACTTGCGACTGGACTTTGCGAACGTGATGAGCTCGCCGAGCCCTGCGGGTGTCTGCGGCGCTTCGCTTGGCCTCGCGTTCGAGTTCTCGACGACCAGCCGGTGTTCCGCGGAATGCGTCGACGAGGTCAAGACCTTTGCGGATGCCGGCGTCCACGGCAGCGGCGAGCTCCGCTGCGTTGCGCTTGCCGTGACCCATAGGACGAGATTACGTCCCGGGTTACCGTGTCGCTTATGCGCGTTCGCATTCTGGTTGTTATCGCCCTGATATGCGGTGTAGCGATCGCCGGTTGCTCGCGCGCACCGGAGTCGGTTCCCCTCCCGGCACCGACGGTGCCCGCACCGGTCCCGACCGAGGACGGCTTGGCACCGTTCTACGACCAGACCATCGAGTGGCGCGACTGCGGGGACGCGGAGTGCGCGCGCGTCGACGTGCCGCTAGATTATTCGAATCTGGACGGTCGCACCACGGAGCTGTCCTTGACCCGGGTTCCCGCGGCGGATGAAGCCATCGGTGCGCTCTTCGTGAACCCGGGCGGACCAGGAGGTAGCGCCTTCGATTACGCCCGTGCAGCGGACTACATCGTCAGTCCGAGTATCCGCGATGCGTTCGACATAATCGGCGTGGATCCGCGCGGGGTAGCCGGCAGCGACCCCATTCGGTGCTGGAGCGACGCGGACATCGATTACTACTTCGCCAGCGATGGAACGCCGGATACGCCTACGGAGGCGGAGGCAATCGCCGAAGACACGAACACCTTGCTCGAGGCGTGCGATAGCAAAGCAGGGGATGTGTGGGAGCACATGGACACGATCTCGACGACACGAGACATGGACATCGTTCGCTCACTGCTCGATGAACCGGTTCTCAATTACCTGGGCAAGTCGTACGGAACAGCCATCGGCACTACGTATGCAGAACTGTTCCCGCAGCGGGTTGGACGCATGGTGCTCGACGGTGTTCTCCCTGTGACGGCCAGTCAGGAAGAAGTGACGTTCGGACAAGCGGTCAGCTTCGAAGCCTCGGTCAAGCACTTCGCTGCCGACTGCGTGGACTCCGGAGAGTGTCCCTTCGCCGGGAGTGCACGAGAAGCCGAGCAGGCATTGCGGAGTTTCCTCGCGGGACTCGACGATTCACCGCTACCCACCTCCGGTGATCGTGAGTTGACGGAGTCGTTGGGCCTGTATGCGGTCCTGTCGTTTCTCTACTTCCCCAGTAGTGACTACCCGCGTCTTCGGGCAGCGTTGACCGAAGCAGTGGAGGAGAACGACGGAACGGCCCTGCTCTCCCTGGTCGATGAGCGGGTGAACAGGTCGCCTGATGGTCGGTATCTGGATAACTCGACCGAGGCTTTCTACGCGGTGACCTGCGCGGACATGCCGTACGACGGAACAGTCGACGAGGTCACGCGTTTGGCTGCTCAGTGGCAGGAAGTAGCTCCAACCTTCGGGGAGGCATTCGCGTGGGGAATGCTCACGTGCGTCGGCTGGCCGCAAGCCGCGGAGAATCTAGATTCCATCTCCGGTGAAGGAGCAGCCCCGATCCTGGTGGTCTCCACGAGACAAGATCCTGCGACCCCGTACGACTGGGGCGTGGACCTTGCGCGGTCGCTCGAGGACGCGCATCTGGTCACCTGGAACGCCACCAACCACACCGCCTATCGCGAGGGATCATCGTGCGTGGACGAAGTCGTGGACGAGTACCTGCTGACGGGCACTACCCCCCCGCAGGACGTCACCTGCGATTAGACCTATACCCTAGGGGGGTATAAATGGCAGGAGGCACGATGGCTGGTTACACCGCGGACAAGGCGGCACTCGTCACGAGACTTCGACGGATTGAGGGACAGGTACGGGGTTTGCAGCGGATGGTCGAGGACGACACCTACTGCATCGACGTCATCACGCAAGTGTCGGCAACGACGAAGGCTCTGCAGTCTGTTGCCCTGCTGCTGTTGGAGGACCATCTCGGCCACTGCGTTGCGCACGCCATGGCGGATGGTGGCGACGCGGCAGACGAGAAGGTGACCGAGGCGTCCGCAGCTATCGCTCGGCTGGTCAAGAGTTGAGACGGGGCAGCAGATGAGCATCTCCCAGCAATACGCCGTGCGGGGCATGACATGTGACCACTGCGTTATCGCCGTGACCGAGGAAATCTCCGCACTGTCGGGCGTGATTAGCGTAGATGTCGATCTCGTTGTAAACGGCAACTCCCGTGTCACCGTTGCCAGCGAACATCCCCTGGATGCGAATCTCGTTCGCGCCGCAGTGGGTGAAGCCGGATACGAGATCAGCGACTAGTAAGCCATGAGCACCCCCGCCTCTGCTGTGACTGAGGTCGATCTCGACATCACGGGAATGACATGTGCCTCCTGCGCGGCGCGTGTGGAAAAGAAACTGAACCGAATGCCGGGGGTCATAGCCACCGTCAACTACGGGACCGATCGAGCCCACATCGCCTTACCGAAAGGCACATCGATCGATGACGCGATCGCGACCATCGAAGCAACGGGATACACGGCGCAAAGGCCGAGACTTGAATTCGATCGCGAGCGCGCCTACGACGAGCCAGAAGTCCGCAACCTACGCCGTCGCGTGACGATCAGTGCGATTTTGACCGCGCCGGTGGCTGCTCTCGCGATGATCCCGCCTCTGCAGTTCGACTACTGGCAGTGGATCAGCCTCACTCTCGCGGCGCCTGTCGTTGTCTGGGGCGCTCTTCCCTTCCACCGGGCAGCGTGGACGAACCTGCGCCACGGCGCGGCGACCATGGACACCTTGGTTTCCCTGGGCGTAGGCGCGGCCTTCATGTGGTCGTTGTATGCGCTCTTTCTTGGGGAAGCAGGCGATCCGGGAATGCGCATGTCCTTCCATGTGCTGCCCTCCCAAGGCGCCGGCAACAGCGAGATTTATTTGGAGGTCGCTGCAGCTGTCACCACCTTTATCCTGCTCGGCCGGTATTTCGAAATTCGCGCCAAGAGCAGAAGCAGCCAGGCTCTTACCGCACTGCTTTCCCTTGGCGCCAAGGACGTCACGGTGGTGAGTGACGGGCGTGAACGGACGCTCGCCATCGACGAACTCACCGTAGGAGATCACTTTCTCGTGCGCCCCGGAGAAAAGGTGGCAACAGACGGTCGAGTGATCAATGGTGAGTCGTCCGTGGACATCAGTCTGCTGACCGGGGAACCGATGCCGGTGGAAGTCGGTCCCGGCGATGCGGTGGTGGGTGCGGGAATCAACACCTCCGGTCGTTTGGTGGTGCAGGCAACTCGTGTGGGGGTCGACACGCACCTCGCACAAATTGCCGCCCTCGTTGAGGACGCGCAAACGAAAAAGGCTCCGGTGCAGCGCCTCGCCGATCGAATCTCAGCCGTCTTCGTTCCCATTGTGATCGTCCTGGCGATTGCCACGGTCGTGGGTTGGTCTATTAGCGGAGCAGATCTTGCGTTCGCATTCACCGCGGGTGTCTCGGTGTTGATCATCGCCTGCCCGTGCGCGCTTGGATTAGCGACTCCCACAGCGCTTCTCGTGGGAACGGGGCGTGGGGCGCAAATGGGAATCGTCATTCGTGGGCCGGAGATTCTTGAGTCCACACGAAAGATCGACACCATCGTGCTGGACAAGACAGGGACGCTGACGCTCGGTCGGATGAGCGTCGTGGATGCCCTCATCGAGGCCGACCAACCCGACACGTACGAATTGACCGCCGCAGTCGAATCGGCGTCCGAACACCCCATCGGCCGCGCCTTTGCCGCTGCGATGGACGAGATCCGACCAGTAGAGGCGTTCTCAAGCACCCAAGGTCAAGGAGTCCGGGCAGTGGTCGACGGTTCCACCGTGGTCACGGGTCGGCCATCCTGGCTTGTTCAGGAGTGGTCGATCTCCATCCCGCCAACCGCACACGACTGGATCGACGACCAATGCGAGCGCGGACGAACCGTCATCGCCACAGCCATCAATGGCTCCTTCGGGGGAGCTTTCGCCATCGCCGACGCAGTCAAGGACTCCAGTGCGCAGGCAGTCTCGGAAATTAAAGAGCTTGTTGGTGAACCGATTCTCGTCACGGGAGACAATGCCCCTTCAGCTCAAGTCGTGGCCGATCAACTGGGTATCGGCGCTGTCGTCGCAGACGTGCTCCCCGAGTCCAAAATCGCAGTGGTTCGAGATCTTCAGGCCCAAGGGAAGTATGTAGCGATGGTGGGAGACGGGGTCAACGACGCTGCGGCCCTGGCGCAGGCTGACCTGGGCATCGCGATGGGATCGGGAAGTGACGTCGCGATTGAGGCAAGCGACATCACTCTGGTGCGCTCCGATCCGCGCAGCATCGTCGATGCCATCCGGCTGTCTCGTCGGACCCTCTCGACGATTAAAGGCAACCTCTTTTGGGCTTTCGCTTACAACATCGCCTCAATCCCGTTGGCTATGGCCGGGTTGCTCAATCCCATGATCGCCGGAGCGGCTATGGCCTTCAGCTCTGTGTTTGTTGTGGGCAACAGCCTCCGCCTACGCGGGTTCCAACCCACCGGGTAGCCTTTCGGGGCTCAAGCGAGCAGGCCGCCTTAGCTCAGGGGTAGAGCAACGCACTCGTAATGCGTAGGTCCGGGGTTCAAATCCCCGAGGCGGCTCCATGAATCCGGCCCGTCAGGGCTGGTATTGCGAACATTTTGCGAACATCTCTCTGAGAGCACAGTCTCGGCTGCCTCGGAAAGTCGGGCTGCATGGCCATCTCTGTCAGCCTCATACAGTGATGTGTAGAGGTCCATTTCATGCGATCACCTATTGGGGATTCCTTCCCATCTGGGTTCTCTATGACCATGTGAAGCAATACGGCGGTTCCAAGATCTTCTTGGGATTCAGTAAGAGCGATCTCATCAGGACTCGGACAGAGTTCTTCATCCGCGGTGCCTTCTTCTTATGCGCGGGATGTCTCGTGTAGTTAGCCTCGGCGCCGTGACCGGGGTCTTCGTGTCATCCGTTGGTGTAGTGCACGCTGCTAGCACTCTGGATCAAGACATCGGCTTCTCGACCAGCAGCATGTCGTGGATCTACGCGGCACAGTCTGGTGGTCAGTCGTTTACTGCAGGGAAATCCGGACCGCTCTCTTCTGTCGACATTATCCTCAGTAATGCTGGGAGCACAGATGACCTGACGGTGGAATTGACGAATGCAGCCTCGGATCTCCCGACCGGCTCTGCGTTGGCAACCGCGACAATCTCGAGTGGCGATGTGCCTTCATGGCCATCCACAGGGACGGTCACCGCGACGTTCTCGTCGCCGGCGTCGGTGACGGCCGGTGAGCAGTACGCGATTCTCGTGACAACCACCGTGACCGGCTCCGGTGGTGATCACTACGAGTGGTCTTACGACTCGTCGGCCTCATATTCCGGGGGTAGTGGCCTGGATGATCGCGGGAGTGGAGGTGCTTGGCGATCAGTGAGCCACGAGTTCAGTTTGAGGACCTACGTAACCGTGGCTTCAGGCTCAGCGTCAGGATCATCGCGAGCAGTCCCCGCCACTGTCGAGGTGAATCTCGGTCTCAGTGCAGAAGACGGTTCGGTCACGTCATCGTGGACCGCGACGACAGTCGTTGGCACGTGGAAACAGTTACCGGAATCGACGAACGTTGTCGGCGCCGGCGACAACTTGGGCAAGGTTTTTCCCGGGATTGCCACAACTGAAGACTTCCCTGTCGAGATCGCCCAGCGACAGGTCGACAACGGATGGGGTGCATACGAGATCTACTCCGACCCTGGTCGGCTGTCTTCTGTGTTCATTCCCGCTGGAGGGTGGGCTCATGTAACGGCTCAACCACGGTTATTCCCTGTTTGGGGCGACTAGTCACCAGTCTTCAACTGCGAAAACTGAGGTATCAGAGGGAGTGCCTGCTGTCGACCGCGATCCTGGCTTCGATCGCACGTCCGTCCACTACTTGCTTCCCGCAGATGGTGGTGCGAGCGGTAGCGGTGTGTTCAATCTTGATGGCGACGTGATCGGTCAGGTGGCGTATGGCAATTCATATTCCGCTTCGGAGCGGGTCACGGTTCTTCCCAGCAAATACGGCCTCTACGCGTTGGAGATTGACATTGAGGCCGTCCGCCTTTTGCCGTCACCGCTGGCTCTGTCCAGCAGGGTTCCTATTAATCCAGGGTTGTCAACAAGCGGTGCGCCGAGCAATTACATTCGCGAACTCGTCGAACAGTGGGCCCCCGGTGAACTGCCGTAATTGAAGAGAAGCGCTGTAGTCCCCGAGCTAGGCCATCAGCCCGAGATGGCTTGATCCGAGTAGAAGTACCGACCACCGCTGTTTTCGATCTTGTCGAAGTCATCGAAGATAGTGGCAATTTCTGGACGTGACGGATCAAAGTCGTTTATCCAATCGCAGTCATGGAAGTAGCTGCCATCCGCGAGGCGGCGCTCCGAAATCATCCCCTTTTCCACCATGAGCACCATTGCAGCAGCTTGGACATAGGCATTGCTGTCTAGTGAGATCCCGGGATCACCGCGAAGATCGTCACTGGCCCTTTGGAGGATCCGCTGCACGTGGTCGGTGCGTCCGTCCTGCTTGGCAGACATGTACTCGCCGAAGTACTCCGCCGTGCCCTCCGAGAACCATCGCAGGTCGTTCATGGAGTCCTCGTTGCGTTTGAGAATCGGAGCGCAGCGATCAAGGAGATAGTTCTGCATCGCGTGATACGACTCGTGGAAGAAGATTCGCCGGGCGGTGTCACGATCCTGCTCTGCCGTCCAGGCGAGAATCGCTGAACGGGACGACCGGCACGGGCCGGGAGCTGTTGCGACATCAGCGGCACCCTTGATCCAGCGCGCCACTGTGCGGGCTCCCTCGGAGAACTCGCGACGCTCACTGGCCGTGCAATCCTGTTGGCTGGACTGCCAGGATGAGAAGTAGTCCGTGACTTCGCGAATCTTCTTGGGGCTCATCACATCTGCGTGCTCAGAGAAGGGAGCCCCATCAAATACGTCCGGGTCGGGTTGGTCGTCCAGCGGCCGCCCCACCGGCCAAATCAGGCCCATAAAGTTTCGAGGTGGCTGAGACATCTCACCGGTCACCGCCTTCACCCAGTCGAGCAGCTGCGCTGAGGAGATCCCCGGAGCGAAGCTCTTGGCTTTGCGGGTCGACTCACAGATAACTCCGTCGCGATTCTTATCCAGCAGGCGAGAGTTAGCGCGGTAAACGGCTGCTGACACGTCCGGCTTGACGGCTCCGGCTTGGGCCGATTTTGTGGCGCTGGGCTCGGATCGGGCGACACCCTGGGGGAAGTCCTGCAGCAGCTTCTCGCATGACGAGTAGCGCTTGGCGGTGGGCTGGGTCGCGTCGGCGGCTGTTGCTGAGCATGCGGTGAGGACGATCAGTGATGTGAGGCCGACCACCCACGAGCGCAGCATCTTGGGTGAGGTGAATGAGATTTCTTGTGGTTGTCGCATGTAGGTCCTCTATCTGACGGTCTGCCTTTTGGTGTCTTTGGACAGTTGGGTGTCTTCGCCGACAACCCCTGTTGTAGCGAGCTTAGGGCCATGTACCTATCGCAAGCCGATGGTCATCAATTGCGCTGAACTGAGGGCTGCACGCTGAGCCTTGGTGAGTTTGCGCACCTGCTTGGGCTTGAGGCGCTTGAGCTGGCGTACGGACATGGCTGAGATTGCGTCCGGGCTGAGTTGGCGTAAGGTATCCGCGGGCATACGGCGAAGTGCCTTCGGTCGGATGGCCGAGGCCTGCTCGGGTGTCAGTTCGCGGACCGCGGCAGGACGAAGCGCCGCCACCAGCTTGGGTTTCAACTGCGACACGAACAGGGGCGTCACGCCTGCCAGGCTCGACGGCGAGATCGCACGGACTTGCTTCGGGTTGAGCCGGCGAACCGACGCAGAGCGCAAGCCGCTGAGCTGCTCACCGGACATCGCGGCAACGGCCGCGGGCGCCAGAGCGGCTATGCGAGCCGGGCGAATCGTGCTGATGAGTTGCACCGGCAGCCCTGCCACTTGAGCCGGCGACAGGGCCCTGAACACCTCAGGCTTCAATTCCTTGAACTGCTCTGCGGGGATAGAGGCCACCTGCTCGGCTGTGAGCGCTGCGATCTGTGAGCCGGAAATCTGCCCGGGATTGGCGAATACGACAGCCTGGGTGGCTGTCACCGGGGCTGGTGTTGCCGGAACGGTAACGGAGGTCTCCGCCGGCGTCGGAGACGGTGCCGGCGTTCCCGAGCCACTGCCGGATCCGCCGCCGGACCCTGGTGATGACGGGGGACGCAGGGAGAACATGGGAGCGGAATACCCGAAGGGATCTAGCGAGGCCACCAGACCATCGGAGGCCCCACACGTTCCGGTGGCGAACGAGTTGGAGATCGTGGCTCCATCGCGAGTGCCTACCCATGCGGTCGAGGCCGCTGCCGGAGTGGTGGTGAAGTACGTGGACAGGAAGTCCGACGGGACGCACACGTAGTAGAAGCCACTTGAGTTGCGGGAGGCACCGGAAGCCGTGTACGACGGACCCGCGACTGCGAACTGGAAGCTCGTGCCTGCCATGGTCTCCG
>Ga0075479_10000659_pt1 | contig 15121 bp, 8 predicted proteins | sample DEB08_DNA_8_FD_76341 | JGI IMG/M metagenome (GOLD analysis project Ga0075479, IMG submission 76341) | Aqueous microbial communities from the Delaware River and Bay under freshwater to marine salinity gradient to study organic matter... | ecosystem: Environmental > Aquatic > Marine > Coastal ... | reverse complement strand
GCTGTCTTTTGTTCAAGCAGCTGCTCCAGAATTCGCTGATGTTCACCGTCCGGAAACGAGGCTTCAATTTCGAGCGCCCGAAAGCCTGGTCGTTCGGGAATTTTCACGAGGTCCTTGACCGTGGTCAGAACGAATTCAGCGTTCGCGTTTCCGCAGTCGGTGCGGACTTGCCGCAATTCTGCTTCGCTGAAGTGATGATGGTCGGGAAACCACGACGAGCCGGCAATCTCGACCCCGGCCAGTTCACAAGTCCGCCGAAATGCGTCCGGGTTCCCAATACCGCTCATCAGCCAGACGCGAATATTCTGCAGCTGCGATACTGGCGTGGTCTTTCCTTTGCCGTCACGAATTCCCGCGGGGCGAAACTGCAGTTGCAGAATTCGATCCTGCAGGTGATCTGCTGCGCTGACGATGCGTGCCTTCAGCTCATCGAGCTGATTTTTCGAGGCCTGTTCACAGCGAGTGATGATGACAGCATCGGCTCGCCGAAATCCAGCCGGAGATTCCCGCAGCAGACCTCGAGGCAGCAGATATCCGTATCCAAAGGGGCAGCTGGCATCCACCAGAATCAGGTTCAGGGATCGTCCGAGTCGGCGGTGCTGCAAGCCATCGTCCAGAAGCACCACTTCGGGGCAAAGATGTTGCGGCTGCTTCAGCAAAGTCTGTAGTCCCTGCACACGATCCGGGTCCTGGATGTGCGGAATTCCGGGTGCAATCAGCTGCAGGACCTTGTATTCGTCGTTGCCCTCAGAACCCTGGGAGCGATAACCGCGACTGAGAATTCCTGGCCGTCGCCCGAGTGTCTGCAACAGTTGACAAAGCATTGCCGTAACGGGAGTTTTCCCCGTTCCACCCGTCGTCAGATTCCCAACGCTGATGACGGGAACGTCAGGATGATGGGTGCGAAAGAGTCCTTGATCGTAGCAGAAATTGCGAAATTGGATGGCGCAGCCGTAGCCCAGCGAAATCCCACGAAGCATGCTTCGCGTAACGATCGCAGAAAAATCCGTACGTTCTCCGCTGATGATTCGGAGATACTCGGATTCATTCATGAACGTTCCTGACGGTGAAGGAGTTGCGTGGCTGTCCCGTAGTTGTAAGTGATTCTGCGAAGACTAACATGCAGCGGGATTTGTTCCAGGTCCGACTTTAGGCATCCCGGACCAGCTCACAGGTCCGAGCAGGTTGAAACAGGGCTTCTTGGGAATCCGCTGGAACGCGACGGATCAGGGCGTCTTTCATGTCAGCGACGGCAGCGCAGCCAACGGTTTTCGAATTGCAGAACATTTCCGTTGATTTTGGGGGTGCTGCCGGGCCCGTTCTGCGCGATCTGAATCTGCACGTTCCGGCCGGCCAGTTCATCACGATTGTGGGTCCATCCGGCTGTGGTAAATCAACGTTGCTCCGGCTGCTGGCGGGTCTGCAGCAGCCTTCCGCCGGTCATATTGCCCGGCAGAATTCAGACGGGTCTGCGCCTGGTTTTGTATTTCAGCAGCCGGCTCTGCTGCCGTGGCGAACCATGCTGCAAAACCTGCGACTGCCCTGCGAACTTGGTCGATCTCAAATGCGACAGAATCCCGCCGAGGATCAGCTGCTGGATCTGCTGGGTCAGGTTGGTCTGAATCGCAGTGATGTCGACAAGCGGCCCGCCGAGTTGTCCGGGGGGATGCAGATGCGGCTTTCGCTGGCACGTGCTTTGGTGCGACAGCCTCAGGTGCTGCTGCTGGACGAACCGTTTGCGGCGGTTGATGATCTGTTGCGGATGAAACTTCAGGAACTTGTCCGTGAGCTGCACGACCGACGCGGGCTGACAACCATCCTCGTTACTCATAATCTGCAGGAAGCTGCCTTCCTGAGTGATCGCGTGCTGGTGCTGCAGCCGGCCCCGGCAGGGTTCACTGCCGATATCAGTATTCACACTGCAGATCGGGATCAGAACTGGCGGGTGTCTGATCAGGTGACGGTCATTCAGCAGAAACTGACGAAGGCGCTGATTTCCTCATGACTCAACGATCGTCCTCAACTGATGCCGACATTGGCAGGGTCATGAACATTGCCGCACCGCTGGTGGTGTTGTTGCTCCTGGCCACGATCTGGCATCTGGCGGTGGAATGGTGTCAGATCAGTCCGGTGTTGTTGCCCGGACCACTGGCGGTGCTGCAGGCTGCCTGGAAAATTCGTGAAAGCCTGCTGGCGGCGACGGTGCGAACGGCCGTGGCCGCGCTGGGCGGTTTGTTGGTCAGTTGTCTGGCAGGAACGCTGACCGCGTTTCTGTTTTCGCAGTCACGCCTGATTCGCCGAGCACTTTATCCCTATGCGGTTCTGTTGCAGACGGTTCCGGTGATTGCGATTGCTCCGATCATCATTGTCACTCTGGGACGCGGTTTCCTGAGTGTTTCCGTGGTGGCCTGCATTCTGAGCTTGTTTCCGATCATCACCAGCACCACAACCGGACTGCTGCAGACCGATGCGGCGCTGGAAGATCTGTTCCGACTGAGCGGCGCGACGCGCTGGCAGACTCTGCTGCGGCTGCGTGTCCCGGGTGCCCTGCCCTATGTCATTTCCGGTGTTCGCATTGCCAGTGGAAGTGCGATTGTGGGAGCGATCGTTGGGGAGTTTTTCGTGGGTTCTTCGGAGTCCGGGCTGGGTGCGCTGATACAGCGAAAGTCAGCTTCCCTGGTGCTTTCGGAACTGTATGCAACTGTCATTACCGCGACGCTTCTGGGCACAGTGGTCTTCAGCCTGATCAGTCTGGGCAGCGAGTTCGTGTTAAGGCGGTGGTTCGGGATGAGTCTTTCCGGGCGACCGTAGAGGTGGCCGATTCAGTCAATGAACAGGAATTCATTGGAGCACATCAGGACCTGCGCCAACTGTTCCAGAGGAGACAGTGACGGGTTCGGCCGGAGGGGGAAATCCGTACGTGAATTCCAGACCTGTTTTTCGTTGTCCAGCTGCTGCAATTCAATCTCCCACAAAAACTGGTCGTTGTTCAGCTGATCTCCGATATCGACCACAAAATCGATCGTCTCGCCGGCTTCGACGGCGAGGGACGGATGATCAATCTGCTGCTCAGACTGGTGCAGGTGCAGTGCCGTCAGAAACCCCTGGCGAGAACTGATCACGAAAGCGCGAATTCCGTCGCCGGCAGCGGGCTCATGCTTCAACAGTGATTTCACATTCAGTGATCCGGCGTAAGGAGCTGTCCAGCGGCGGATGCAGGCGTGTTCTCGGGTATTGCCTGGATGTCCGCCGAGGGCTGTTAGCTGGACCCATCCCAGCGTGGTATCCGGGAAATGATCGCCACCCTGCCACGCCGTGCCATTGAACAGGGGCAAAGGGGTGAACAGGCCTGTTTGTTTCGTATTTTCGTCCACGGGGCCAAATCCGTAAGACCAGTCGGCCGCAGTTTTGGGTACCGCCGGCGTTTCAGGCAGAGGCGAATTCAGAAGTTTCAGAAAGTCGGCAGATTCAGCAGCCAGCGGATCTCGCTGGAGAGTGCGCTGAAACAGCTGTTGAATCTGTTCCGGGGGAGGAAGATCGGCGAGAGATTTGGCCAAAGCCCGCGCCTGATTGAGTGCGAACGGATGATTCATCAGGAACAGAGCCTGTTGCGGTACCGTTGTTTCGCTTCGTTTGGGGATGTGTAAATCCGGACTGGCGAAGTCGAACGTGCGGAATGCGGCCGGTAGAAACTGTCGGTCGATCAGGCCGTAGACCGTACGTTTGCGAAACCCGGGAGCTTTCAGCATTTCAGCTGGCTTTGTTCCTGGCGTTGGATCGAGCGTGCCTGCTGCAGCGAGCACGGAGTCGCGCATTTCCTCAAAACTCAAACGGTGGGGGTTCATTCGCCACAGCAGTCGATTCGCAGGATCAACCTGCCGGGCGATCGCGTATTCAGCTGTGTCAGTCGGAATCGATGACGATTGTTGAAATGCCTGACTGAGCAGGATCCGGCGATACAGTGCCCGGACGCTCCAGCCGTCTTCAATGAATCTGGCAGTCAGCCAGTCCAGCAATGCCGGGTGCGACGGTGGTGCGGATCTGAGCCCGAAATCTCCCGGGGTCGTTGTCAGCCCCCGATCAAACAAACTCAACCAGACTCGATTCACGAGGACTCGAGCGGTCAGTGGATTTTTCGGACTGGCAATGATGCGGGCAAGTTCCAGTCGGCCACTTCCGGAAGTGACAGGCTGCTGCGGGCCGATTGCGAGCAGTTGGGGAGGCTGTCTCGGAACGAGTTCACCAGGTTGTGCCGGATTGCCGCGGATCAGAATGCGGGGTGTTACCGGCGTCGCTCGATCCCTCAGCATCAGCGCGAAGGGAGGCTGCGACGGGTCATTCAGAATCATTTGTTCCAGTTCAACCTGCTTCTTCCAGAGTTCGTTGCAGGTTGCTGTATCGTAGTCGCCTTCTGTGCTCATGATTGGTTCGTCAGGGACCCAACAGGGACCAGCGGGCGAGTAAAGCACGAGGCGGATCTGCTCGGCGTGGGGATCAGCAAGCTGATTCTGTTGCGCGTCAGCAGCGAGCATTTGCCATTGGTCATCAATCGTGCGAAAGAGTTTCGCATAGCGCTGGATCACGTCATCAAATGATTGCGGGGGAGTCGCGAACTGATCCAGAACGAGGGGGTTGATCTGCTGCGGTGTCAGAGACTGCAGCGACAAATTCGTTGCAGCGGAGTGCCGTGAGAACTGTTGCCGGTCCAGTTTTCGAAACGCATGCCAGGCGGCAAAAACAGGATCCCCGTTCTGCTCAGCCAGCAACAAGTAGTCACGCCAGCGATGGACGAACGACGGCAGCAGATCGTCCGCGGCAAGAATCTGGTCAAAGCCTGCTTCCGGATACTGGCTGAGTTGCAGTTGTGCCGCGAGGTAATCAGCGATGCGACTGCGAATTCGGGCGGACGTGGTATTGCGGCGTTCGAGACGCAGTCGTTGTTGTTCCGCCGTCAGTTGCTGATAGCGATTCAGGAATTCGCTGTGTTGCGGTGACTCGGCTGGCAGCGGCTGCAGAAATTCCCGGGAGCTGTCAAAGATCCCGTAGAGGGAATAGTAATCCGCTGTCGGGATGGGGTCGTACTTGTGGTCATGACAGCGCGCGCAGGCGACGGTGAGTGACATTGTGCCGCGGCAGACAACGTCGATCTGGTCATCGATAATGTCACGTCGCACACCCAGAAATCTTCGCCCAACTGTCAGGAAGCCCATGGCGGCAGCATCTTCCGGACGCGCATCCGGCAACTGGTCGGCAGCGATCTGCAGCATGAGAAAGCGATCATAGGGCATATCATCCTGCATGGCGTTGATCAGCCAGTTTCGATACGCCCATGCATGAGTCCAGAATCGCTGTTCGCGACCGTAGACATAGCCTTTTGTGTCGGAATAACGGGCAATGTCCAGCCATTGTCGAGTGCGGTGTTCGGCGGTGGCGGGATCTTCCAGCAGTTGATCAACAAGGTTGGCCCACGCATCGGGATGCTGAGAGTGCACAAATTCCTTCACCGTCCGGGGACTGGGTGGCAGACCGGTCAGTGCGAAACTGAGCCGACGGACGAGCGTGCGTCGATCTGCTGTGGCGGAAAAATTCAGTTTGTGCCGCTGGAGACTCTGCAGCAGAAATGCATCAACGGGAGAGCTGGCAGAGTTTACGGGAACGGGCGGATCCTGCACGGGTTGGTAGGCCCAGTGGCGGGCCGCTCGTTGTGGAATGGAGTCTGCCAGTGGTGCTGCCGTTGCGGGCCACTTCATCCCGGCCTGAATCCACGCTTCCAGAGCGTCGATTTCGGATGGCTTCAAAACTTCATCCGGAGGCATCTTCAAAGTACCTGATCGGAGAACAGCCTGCAGCATCAGGCTGTCCGTCGGATGTCCCGGAACAGCGGCAGGTCCGTGTTCACCACCCAGCAGGACAGCGTCCCGGGAGTCCAGCCGCAGGCCGCCGGATTGTTCGTCCGGTCCGTGGCAATCCACGCAGTATTGTGTCAACAGTGGGCGAACAGAGGATTCAAACTGGTCCCCCGCTTCATCTGACCGAGCGACTTCGATGCCGCAGAGGGCAACGCACCAGCAGACCGTGTGGAGAGTTGCGCGGTGCAGTGGAGTCGGGAAGCCCCGAGGCATCGTTGGCATCCTGATGTTCCGAAAGGTTATGATGAGTTAACGCGGGACCTCGTATTCTCATCGACGGTTGTGGCAATCACAAGTCCCTGTCAGCGGCCGTGCTGTCAGCCGCGAAGGAATTTCGAAGAAAGCGTGATGCTGAAGATTCATCTCTTCACGATCAGCGAGATCAAATTCAAGGTGGTGACGGGAATGCGAATCGTCTTTTTCATGTGTCTGGGTTTGGTTGCGGCTCAGTCCGAACTGTTTGCTCAGGCACAGCAATCCGCCGGAGAATACGACGAGTTTGGAATCTATGCTGCAACGGCTCCGCGCGCCGCTGAAGCTGAGCCTGTGACAACGATACTTCCGCTAAAGCCAGCCCCGAACAGTCGCATCGTGCTGGTCGGCAACACGCTTTTCGAAAGAAATGGAGAATTCGGGCAATTTGAAGCCATGCTGCAGCAGCAGTTTCCGAATGCGAAACTGACGGTGCGACATCTGGCCTGGTCAGCAGATGAAGTTGCAGTGCAGCCACGCCCTGCGAATTTTGCGGACACGGAGCAACACCTGACCCATGAAAAGGCGGACATCATCCTTGCCGCATTCGGATTCAATGAGTCGTTTGCAGGGGCGGAGGGTCTGGATCAGTTTCGCGAAGAACTGACTGCCCGGGTCCGCCAGCTGCAGTCGCGTTCCTTCAATGGCCGCGGTGCACCGCAGGTGGTGCTGATCTCTCCGATTGCATGCGAGAACGTCGACGGTGTCGCGGCTGCGGATCTGAACAACGAGCGGTTGCAGCTGTATCTGGAAGTGATGCGCGAAACCGCCACGGAACTGGGGGCCGGGTTTGTTGATGTCTTCAGTCAGACCGAGCAGGAGATGCGGAGTCCCGGGTCGGATTTGACGATCAACGGAATCCATTTGAATCAACAGGGTGATCTGGAATTTTCGAAGACTCTGTTCAACGGACTATTTCAGCTTCCGCCACCGCAGCCGGACCCCAAACTGACAGCAGCGATTGTCGACCGGAATCAGCAGTACTTCCGCCGGTTTCGCCCACTGAATACGTTCTATTACACGGGAGGCCGAAACGGGACTTATGGCTATCTGGATTTCCTGCCGGCGATGCGCAATTTCGATTTGATGGTCCAGCATCGTGATCAGCGAATCCACGATCTCGCGGCCGGTCGACCGGTGCCTGAACAGCCGGATGACTCCGGGCTGCCGCAGTTGCCGGCTGTGGCACAAAGTCGCGGTGCGAACGAGTGGTTATCTGCGGCTGAAGAAAAGAAAGCGTTCCGCATGGACCCTCGGTTTGAGGTGAATCTGTTTGCGGGTGAAGAGGAGTTTCCGGAGATTGCCAACCCGATACAGATGCGATGGGATTCCCGCGGGCGGTTGTGGGTCAGCTGCTCCACGACATATCCGCATATCTATCCGGGAAATGAGCCGGATGATCGGCTGGTCATTCTGGAGGACACGGATGGAGATGGTCGGGCGGATACCGCGAAGACGTTCGCTGACGGGCTGCACATTCCCCTGTCTTTTGAATTCGGTGATGGAGGGGTCTACGTTTCTGAACAGCCCTGCATGACATTTCTGAAAGACACCGATGGCGACGATCGAGCGGATGAGCGAACCGTCATCCTGTCCGGATTTGGAACCGAAGACTCTCATCACTCACTGCACGACTTCACGTGGACGCCCGACGGAGATCTGATTCTGAGAGAATCGGTCTTCCATCATTCGCAGGTGGAGACTCCCTACGGTCCTGTACGACAGCAGAACAGCGGCTGGTTCCGTTTTGAACCGAGAACGCATCGGCTGCTGAGTTTTGGTACCTACAGCAGTACGAATCCCTGGGGTGTGACCTTTGATGACTGGGGCCAGCATATGGCCAGCCATCCGGTTTACGCCGCCGCTTTTCATTCGCTGGATCCGCCTTACCCGGATCAGCACCCGGGTCCTCGAGGGCTGCAGGCTTATTCGGGTGTCTGCGGTCACCAGATTGTGCAGACGCAGTCGTTCCCGGATGAATTGCAGGGGCACTTCATCAAGGTGCGCTACAAGCCCACGAATCGAGTGGAGATTCTGAAGTGGAAGGAGGGGCCTTTTGGCTTTCAGGAGGAGTACGTCGGAGACCTTCTGTTTTCCACAAATCTCAGCTTCATTCCGGTGGATTTGCAGTTTGGTCCTCGGGGCGACCTGTATGTCTGCGACTGGTACAACCCCGTGAAGGGTCATATGCAGTACTCCCTTCGTGATGACCGTCGGGATCGGCATTCCGGCCGGATCTGGAGAATTACGGCGAAGAACCGCAGTCTTGCGGAACAGCCAAAGATCGCGGGTGCGGATGTGTCGGAGGTGCTGGATCTGCTGAAGCGGCAGGAGCCGGCGGTGCGATATCTTGCCCGCCGCGAGTTGCGGAATCGCGATGGCAATGAAGTTCTGCGAGCCATGGAAGAATGGATCTCTGCTTTGCAGCAGGACGATCCGCGATATGAGCATCACCTGCTGGAAAGCGTCTGGGTTTGCCGCAGTATCGGGCTGGCAACAATGGCGGAATCCGTTGACCTGCCACAGCCGACCGCGGTCAGGGACAGCGACCTGCGGCGGATGCCGACCCTGCTGATACGAACGTTGCTGGACAGCGACAACCATCTCGCTCGGGCTGCGGCAACGCAGCAGTTGAGGTACTGGCACATCTGGATGAGTGACGGGATTGCCCTGCTGCGAAAGTCGGCGAATGATCCCAGTGGAATTGTCAGAATGGAGGCGGCAATGGCTGCTTCCTGGATCGGCAGCAGGGAAGCCTTTGATGCCATGCTTGATGTGCTGAAGTATCCGCGCAGCGGTCATACGGCTTATGCAATTCGTTGTGCACTGGGGTCGCGGACGCTGCGGCGATACTGGGAAGGTGATCTGCAGTCACCCGTTCCCGGGATTCTGCAGGCGGCGGCCCGCGAAGACCGAATCAGCGAGCCAAAGCCTACACGTGAAGAGCGTGCTTTTGACAAGCAGTCGGATCTGAAGAGTTTGTGGATCAGCTGTGTTCCTGAACGCATGCTGTTTACCACTCGACAGTTTGTGGTCAGGCCTGGGCAGCCTGTGAAACTGGTGTTTTCCAATGCGGATGCGACGAATCACAATCTGGCGATTCTGATGCCAGGAGCTGAAGAAGAAGTTGGAGCAGCGGCCAATGCAATGGCGCGCGATCCACGAAATGCCATGTCGGACTTTCTGCCTCCGCAGAAGAGTGAGATGATTCTGCAGGCGACGTCGATGATTGGTCCGTCACGCAATTCCAGAATCGACGTGCTGCGATTCACAGCCCCCGAAGAGCCCGGGATCTATCCGTATCTGTGCACTTTTCCCGGGCACTGGGTTGTCATGAATGGCCGCATGGTCGTGGCCGAGTCGGACGCTGCCGCGGAAGCAATGTTGCAGGAGAGTCTTCCGAAAGTGGTTCGGGAATGGTCGATCGAGGATTTCCCCGATGTGCCTGCTGAACTGAAGGAGGAGTCGGACGAAGTCATCGCCAGGGGAATGACGGCCTTTGTACGGGCTCGCTGCAGCCAGTGTCACATGATTTCCGGTCATGGAGTGAACCTTGGTCCAAAGCTGACGGAGTCAGTGAAGAAGCTGAAAGGGAGAGAATTGCTGCGGCATATTCTGGAGCCGTCACTGACGATTCACGAAGACTTCCAGGCACAACAGTTCCTGCTGCTCGACGGGCGGGTGATTACCGGAGTTGTGATGCAGGAGACCGACGATGACCTGCAGGTAGCGACCAGCCTGCTGACCCCCGGAACACTCACACAGGTTCGTCGGTCGCAGATTGAAGAGCGACTGCCCTTGCGGACGTCTCCCATGCCGGAAGGGCTGTTGAACACGCTGACGAAGGAGCAGATTCTGGATTTGCTCGCTTTCGTTGAGCGGGGTGATTACGAGCTGCCGGAACACCTGCGGCACATGCATCAGCACAGAGAAAAGCCGAAGCAGCAGGAAGGCCGTTGAGGAATTAGAAGCGGGCCTGTCTCTGCGACAGGTATTCGACCAGCGCTGTGTCAAAGGGCATGCTGGTGTCGAGCGGAACATAATCTGCGCCGATGGACTGGCACGTGGTGCGATACTGAGTACGCAGATCATCGAGGGCCTGCAGATAATCCGCTCTCACGGAACTGGCGTCGACGATTTCGTTGTCGTCAGACTCCGGTTCCAGCAGATCGACACTTCCAGTGAAGGGAAATGTCACTTCCGCTTCATCGAGAATGTGAAACAGGATGACATCATGTCCGCGAAACCGCAGGGCACGGACGGCCTGCAGAATCTCGTCCGGATCATCCAGAAGATCGGACATGATCATCATCAGGCTGCGATGGCGAATCATCGATGCAGCGCGGCGAAGGTTTTCCGCGATCAGACTGCTTCCGGACGGTTTGCATTGCTGCAGGACGGCGAGGATATCGGCGAGATGTGAACGACGACTGCGAGCCGGCAGGCTGGCGCGCAGTTTTTCGTCGAATGTCATCAGGCCGACGGGGTCCTGCTGGTGGATCATGAGGTAGCTGATCGCTGCTGCAAGACAAATGGCGTAATCAAATTTGGTCAGATTTTGTCGCCACGTGTATCCCATACTGCGGGACAGATCCATCAGCAGATAGCCGGTGATATTGGTTTCTGCCTGATATCGCTTGATGTAAATTCGATCAGTGCGGGCGTAGACCTGCCAGTCAATATCGCGGGGATCATCACCCGGCTCGTAGCGGCGGTGCTCGCTGAATTCGACGCTGAATCCCTGAAACGGACTGGCGTGCAAACCAGACAGCAACCCTTCGACGATAAATCTCGCGCGCAGGTCAAGCCGGGCGATATTCCGAATCACTTCGGGTTTGAGGTATTGTTCGGCTGAAGTCATTGTGAATCCCGACGGTGTACCGCGGTGTGCTCGGTGTCATCGCGGGATCAGATCATGACAGCTGAGCGGCCATCTCACCAGCGTGATAGCTGCTGCGAACAAACGGCCCGCTGGCAACCATGCTGAAGCCCAGCAGCTTTGCCTGCTCGCCGATTTCGTCAAACTCTTCGGGCGGAAGAAACCGCTCCACGGGAAGATGTTCGGGGGACGGCTGCAGATACTGCCCGAGAGTCAGCATGTCACAGCCAACTGCACGCAGGTCGGCAAGAACATCAAAGAGTTCTTCGCGAGTTTCGCCGAGGCCCAGCATCAGGCCGCTTTTCGTTGGCATACCGGGAGCTTCATCGTGGACCTGCTGCAGCAGGTCCAGTGTTCGTTGATAATCAGCATTCCGACGCACGCGGTGGTACAGGCGTGGAACTGTTTCGGTGTTGTGATTGAACACGTCCGGCCGTGATTCGATCACTCGAGCGACAGCGGCACGGTCGCCTCGAAAGTCGGGCACCAGAACCTCGACCTGTGCGCCGGTTCGTTCCCGCACGGCAACGACGGTTCGGTACCAGTGTTCAGCCCCGCCGTCCGGCAGGTCATCACGTGTGACTGAGGTGAGAACGACGTATCGCAGACCGAGCCGTTCTGCGGCCTCGGCGACGCGTTCCGGTTCGTCGAGTTCCAGTTCTTCGGTTTTTCCCTTGGGAACGGAACAGAATCCGCAGGGGCGTGTGCACACATTGCCACCGATCATGAAGGTGGCTGTCTTTGTGGACCAGCATTCGGTTCGATTCGGGCAGCGGGCACTCTCACAAACGGTTTCGAGATCAAGATCCGCGATCACATCGCTGGTGTAGGCCATCCCCGGTTGCGGCAACGGACGCTTCAACCAGCGGGGCAGCCGCCTTACGGCAGCACCCGGGTCTGTCGTGACGGGGTGATTGTGACCTTCATGATTCTGATTAAGAATTGGCAGATCGGTCATGGATCAATGCTCTCGTTCGTCGAAGGAATGGATGTCCTGAGTGAATATGGTAGTCAGGAAATCCCAGCTGGTTACAGAGATGCACCGCAAGGCTGGAACGAATCTGATGCATGGGAGTGGGTCGGACACGTTCGGCGTTGAGAGACGACAGTCGTTGTCCCAGCAGACCACGGCCGATTTCCCGCATTTCGTCCAGCCGCGGGCAGACATTAAGGAACAGCCCGAAGGAGGTCACTTCTTCTTCCAGGCCGAGTCCCAGTTCGGCAACAACGCCGTGTCGTCCATAGACGGCCGCCCTGTCGTCGTCTCGGATTGTTGCTGAAACCTGCATTTCAGCACACGTGAGCACGACAGCCTGCTGAATGTGGCGGCGAAACTGGTCGTGTGAGATGCCGAGTTCACGAAGGGACACAATGATGTAAGCTGCAAGTTGTCCGGGTTGGTGCAGGATGGCGTGCCCGTCCCGGCGTAATCGATGAACCCTGATCAGGCGGGATTCCAGCTGTCGAGGTTCTACAGGGAGTTCGAGCAGGCTGGCGCCGGCCCCAATGCTGACCGTCGGCGGATGCTCACAGAGCAAAATGACCGCCTGCACGCGGCTTTGACGGGATACTTCATGGACCATCAGTTTCTGCAGGGCGACGACTGACGGCAGATCGACATTTCCCAGCAATCGCACTTCGGCGGTACTGCGGGTCTGTTCAGAGAATTCATCCCAGTCGATCTGTGCCATAGTCCTGGTGCAGTTATGAGCGGCCCCGGGGGCAGCGTTGAGCGGTCTTGGAGGTGCAGTTTCGTGGTCAATGCAGGGAATTATAGAGATGATTTTCACAGCGGAGTTATGTTTCCTGTGCATTCCGTCGAGCTTTCGGAACCCGGTCCGGTTGTTTCGAAAACAGGACTGCCGCAAAGTCTGCCGCAAACCGGTTTTAGGATTTTCAACGACGGAGAATCTGCTGCAGCCGATCAATGGCGGACCTGTCCGATTTGTCTCAACGGTCTATCGTTTTTTGGGGCCAGTTCCATTTCAGGGTCGCCGGAAAAGTACGTAATCGGTAACAGCCGATTTTCGGAGGGAATGATGGGATACAGAAATCTCAAAGACTGTGTGATCGATCTGGAGCGACATGGCCACCTGATTCGGTTACCCAACGAGGTCAGTGCGGAGCTGGAAGCGGCCGAGATTCACCGCCGGGTGTGTGAAAACGGCGGCCCGGCGATCTACTTCGAGCGAGTGGCTGGTTGCCGGTTTCCAATGGTCAGCAATCTGTTCGGGACACTGGAGCGGGCAAGGTTCATTTTTCGGGATGCGTTGCAGTCGGTCGGAAACCTGGTACAGCTGAAGAAAGATCCCACGTGGCTGCTGAAACATCCGCTGCAAATCCCCGGCACGCTGCGAACGGTCGCCTCGATGAGGTTTGCACCGCGCCGAAGCGGGCCAATCATGGAATGCGAAACAACTGTTGACCAGCTGCCACAATTGAAAAGCTGGCCAATGGACGGGGGGGCATTCGTCACGTTGCCGCAGGTGTATACGGAAGATCCGGAGAAGCCGGGGTACATGGGATCCAACATCGGGATGTACCGAGTGCAGCTGAGTGGCAATCAATACGTGCCAAATAAGGAGGTCGGCCTCCACTACCAGCTGCATCGGGGAATTGGGTTCCATCATTCAGCGGCAATCGAAAAGGGAATCCCGTTTCGTGTCAACGTGATGGTTGGTGGTCCCCCTTCGCTGGCCGTCGCGGCCGTGATGCCACTGCCGGATAATTTTCCCGAGGTGGCTTTTGCCGGAGCATTGTCTCGCCACGCGGTCAGGATGGTTCGGATTCCAGGCGCACCGATGATCTGTGCCGAGTCAGACTTTTGCATCTCGGGCACTGTGGATCCGGATCGAGTGCTTCCGGAAGGTCCATTTGGTGACCATCTTGGGTACTACAGCCTGGAGCACGACTTTCCGGTGATGAAGGTGGACGCCGTCCGTCATCGCAAAGATGCGATCTGGCCATTCACGGTGGTCGGACGACCTCCACAGGAGGACACAATTTTTGGCGCTCTGATCCACGATTTGACCAGCCCCGCTATCTCCGCGGTGATCCCCGGCGTTCATGCTGTTCATGCGGTTGATGCTGCAGGCGTGCATCCGTTACTCCTTGCCATTGGCAGCGAACGCTACGTGCCCTGGGCTGAGACACGCCAGCCTCAGGAGTTGCTGACAAATGCCAACGCAATCCTTGGTCAGGGGCAGTTGTCGCTGGCCAAGTACCTCTGGATCTGTGCTCGCGAGGACGATCCGAGTCTGGATATTCACGACATTGAAGCGTTTTTCTGCCACATGTTGTCGCGTGTGGACTGGACACGTGATCTGCATTTTCAGACTCGAACAACGATCGATACGCTGGACTATAGTGGGGCCGGGTTGAATGCCGGCTCAAAGCTGGTGATCGCTGCTGCTGGTCCGCCCTGTCGCAAACTTTCGACGGAATTGACCGGAGACACGTGGTTGCCGGAGGGCTTCTCAAATCCTCGTGTCTGTCTGCCTGGCGTCCTTGCTGTCACCGCTCCGGAGCACGGCAGTACGCCGCACTGCAAAGATGGTAAAGCCGATCAGTTCTGCGAGGAACTTGATGGTCAGGCCGGAAGCTGGCTGGAAGGCTGGCCTTTGGTGATTCTCTGCGATGACAGTGAGTTCTGTGCGGAATCGCTGAGAAATTTCCTGTGGCTGACTTTCACCCGCAGCAATCCGGCGGCAGATGTCTACGGAGTGTCTGCGTTCACCGATGACAAACACTGGGGCTGCCGCAGTTCACTTGTCATCGATGCCCGGCTGAAGCCGCATAATGCCCCACCACTGGTTTCGGACCCGGATATCGTGCGGAGGGTTGATCAGTTGGGGGCGCCCGGTGGGCCATTGCACGGATATCTCTAGGCGTCATTAAGAAACACCGCTGCTCAGGCAGGAATGCCGAGCAGCGGTGTTCAGTTTTGTCGTGCCGGGGCGGATGCTCGAAGGCGATCCGGTTCAGCTGTTCAGTTCCGAGTTGGGATCACTGACAACGCCCAGGAGCGCTTCATCGATTAGCTGCAGCGCACGAGCAGCTTCTGAATGTGTCGGCAGGTCGA
>Ga0075479_10000655_pt1 | contig 15148 bp, 7 predicted proteins | sample DEB08_DNA_8_FD_76341 | JGI IMG/M metagenome (GOLD analysis project Ga0075479, IMG submission 76341) | Aqueous microbial communities from the Delaware River and Bay under freshwater to marine salinity gradient to study organic matter... | ecosystem: Environmental > Aquatic > Marine > Coastal ... | reverse complement strand
CTACCACCCCCACGGTGAAGGGGCCATCTACCCGGCACTTGTCCGCATGGCTCAGGACTGGGTGATGCGTGAGGTCCTGATCGACAAGCAGGGGAACTTTGGATCACTGGCCGGTCTGCCTCCGGCGGCAATGCGTTACACAGAAGCACGATTGTCGGCGGCCGCTGCAGAAATGATGCGGGACATCGATCGCGAAACTGTCGACTTCGCCCCAACCTATGACAACGACCGACTTGAGCCAGTCGTTTTACCATCGCGGTTCCCGAACCTGCTGGTCAATGGCTCCAGCGGAATTGCCGTCGGAATGGCAACCAGCATTCCACCACACAACATGGCAGAAGTTTGCGAAGCCGTGATTCGCGTGATTGATCAGCCCGACATTTCATTCGACGAACTGCTCGAAGCCTTGCCAGGTCCGGATTTTCCAACCGGCGGCATCATCTGCGGCCGTATGGGCATTCGCCAGGCTTACCTCACCGGGCGGTCCACCATCACCCTGCGATCGCGCACGCACTTCGAAACCGAAAAGAACTCGGATGTCATCGTCGTCACGGAAATTCCTTATATGGAAACCCGCGATCGCATTCGCGAAAAACTTGAAGTGCTTGTGTCCGAAGAACGAATCAAGGGTATTTCCCGCATCGTCGATTTGACCGACCGCAACGTCCCGTCCTGGCAGGTTCGACTGCATATTGTACTCAAACGAGATGCAGATCGTGACGTTGTGCTGAATCAGCTGTACCAGTTCTCTCCTCTACAGACCACGGTCAGCGTCATCCTGCTCGCTCTCGACGGAAATCGCCCTCAGTTGATGGCGCTGCGAATGTTGCTGGATGCCTTCCTGCGACACAGGGTCGACGTGATACGACGTCGCACGGAATATCTGCTGCGGGAAGCTCGCAAACGTAAACACACTGTCGAAGGTCTGTTGCTGGCACAAACTGACATCGATCGTGTTATCCAGACCATTCGGGATTCATCCAGCCGTGCAGCCGCAAAGGAGGCTCTGCAGACAATCCCAATCCCCGCACCGCTCGTCTCCAGAGCCCTCGGAGATTCCGGATATTCGTCCTTCCAGTCAGAAAACGGCGAGGCTTCCGAATACTTCCTGTCCAGCAATCAGGCTGAAGCAATTGTCTCCATGCAGTTGGGCTCGCTTGCAAACCTCGAACGCGAAAAACTGGTCGCAGAACACCAGCAACTGCTGGAAAATATCGCTGAATACCTGCGGCTGCTTTCCGACGAAGCAAATCTGCGTGCCGTCGTTCGCGAGGACATGGAGGAATTGAAACAGAAATTCCCCGATGCTCGTCGCACCACAATCGATGAAGAAGAACTGGGCGACTATGACAAAGAAGCACTGATTGCTGAACAGCCGATGGTCGTCACACTGTCGCAAAAGGGCTACATCAAGCGCACCCCGCTCGACGTCTACGAAGCTCAGAATCGCGGCGGCAAGGGGATCAAAGGGGCCGCGACAAACACGGAAGACCCCATCGCCCACCTGTTCGTTTCCAGTACTCACGACTACCTGATGTTCTTTACGGACCGCGGGCGCGTCCACTGGATCAAAGTCTATGACCTGCCACTGCAGGCACGGACCGGAAAAGGACGCTCGCTGGCCAACGTGATGCAGCTGGATGATGGCGAAGGAATTGCCAACTGCTTCAACGTACGGCACTTCCCGGATGATCAGTACCTCGTCATCGCAACCCGCAAAGGACTGATCAAAAAAACCGCTCTCTCGGCCTACGGCAGACCCCAAAAAGGCGGGATCATTGCCATCCGACTGGATGATGATGATGCCCTCATCGATGTCCGCATCGTCTCCGGTGACCAGGACCTCGTTCTCTCCACATCCGGCGGCATGGCAATCCGGTTTTCGCACAGTGACGCGCGGCCGATGGGGCGAGCCACAAGAGGTGTGAAAGGAATCACACTGCAAAAAAGTGAAACCGTAGTCGGTATGGTTGTCGCCGATGCTGAACGCACGCTGCTGAGCATCTGTGAATACGGTTACGGAAAACGAACCCCCTTCGGCGTCATTGAATCCGATTCAGAAAATGCCGACAGCATTCCCGACGAAGTAGCTGAGGCTGTCGCAGAAGCAGAGGCCGAAACAGAGATCGAAGAAGAAACTTCGACGGGTGGCAACATGAGATACCGCCGACAAAAACGCGGTGGTAAAGGCCTGCGGGACATCAAGACCACAAAACGAAATGGACAGGTCGTTGATGTTCTTTCCGTCATAGAATCCGACGAAGTCCTGATGGTCACCTCCAGAGGAAAAATCCAGCGAGTGCGGGCCGCAGATATCAGCACCGTCGGACGCAATACTCAGGGAGTCCGAATTATTCGTCTCGACGAAAAGGACACCCTCGTTTCCTGTGCTGTCATCCCGGCCGAAGCCTTTGCTGACGCGCTTGCCGAAGAATCAGCAGGGGATGCTGCTCCCGATGCAGGCAAGCCCGATGCATCCGCCGACGCCGCCCCGGATGAAACACCTGTCGCCGAAACAACTCCGGAAACAGATGCCGATACCAGCACTGACGCGAAGGACGAATAGGTCGGCATCACAAAAAGACGACCGAGTGCTGACTCGCTGCGCGATGTCAGCACGTGCTGTCGCTCACAACCGGACCATTCCACAGTGCCGGTACGTTCAAGCTGTGACTTCGAAATCCAAAGCTGCAGGCCAGTGACAGAACCTCGTCTCTGTCGAGTGCCGCCTTTTCGATCCGCCGAATTGCCGTCGCCTCAAGGTTCGGAACGGCCCTGTACCGCAAACGAAATGTTCGCGAACTTCAGCCGCTGACACAGATCGTAAACCTGAATGAACTCGCTGACTTTCACCGCATCGTGAATGTTCAGCACAACTGTCGAATCAGGAGCCAGCTGGGCCAGCGTGGTCAACCGTAACGCCAGTTCCGCAGGATCCGCCAATGGCTGCCCGTTCAACAGGGCCTGCGTCCGGCCATCGTCTGAAGGTTGCAGTCGCACTTTCAGGATCGGACGATCCCACTCGCTGGACGGGGGTGGATCCTTTTCAGTTTTGACTTCCGCAGAATCACCTTCAAGTTCCGCAGGCAACAGCTGATCTGCAATTGACCCCGTTGATGCGCACACAAAGAAAATCAGCAGCAGAAACACAACGTCAATCAGAGCATTCATCGGATCCGGCTGCTCCGTCGGTCGACGGATCGGTCGTTTCATCGGCCAACTCCTGTCACGGGATTGTACTCACGGAGATTCTGCACGCAGAACCGCGAATCGAATACTCTGAATCTGCTCCCTCACAGCCATCTCAACGAGCAGCCGAACATCTCTGTAATCTGCCGCTCGATCCGCACGGATTCGTAACTGAGCCTTGCGCCCCGCCTCGTCTGCCTCGATCATCAACCGATGCAACCTCTGCTGCACCCGTTCCCCAGAAACAGCTTCGCCGGCAACCGAATAATCTCCATTCTCTTCCACCGTGATAGTCAAGTGCGGCAGTGATTCTTCAAGATCCTGCTGGGCGCCGATCGCCTCCGGAAGCGAGACTTCCCGAAACTGCTCGCTGCGAACAAAATAACTGGCGACCAGGAAAAAGATGATCAGCAGGAACACCACGTCAATCATTGGTGTCATGCTGAGTCGAATTGGCGTGCGGCTAATGAAATCTCTGGGAATTCGCACGGCAAACGCCTGCTTGCTGAAGGCCATTTACGGACAGACAGTCAACACTGGCTGGCTGCAGCCGGACTGTAGCCGATCCCGCCAAACAGCTCCACAGAAACAACGTGCAGGTACAGATCATCGAATGCATGATGCTCAAGCTTCGAATGACTGGTACGTTGTTCCGTCGATGGATAGTATGCCGCGTGAACAATTTTTTAGAAACAAAGGCAGGCGGTTGAATGGACGTCGACAAGTTACTTGAGCTGGCATTCGGGCTGACTGGGGGCCTTGGTATTTTCCTGCTCGGTATGAAGAATCTGTCCGAGGGAATGCAGGCCGTGGCCGGCAGCAGCCTGCGCCGGATGATTGCCGCCGTCACGGACAATCGCTTTTTTGCCGTTGGTGTCGGAACAATTGTTACCACGCTGATTCAGTCCAGTTCCATCACCACGGTTATGGTCGTTGGATTTGTCAACAGCGGTATCATGACGCTGGCTCAGGCCATCGGCGTGATCATGGGGGCCAACATCGGCACAACGATTACCGGCTGGATTATTGCACTCAAGATCGGAAAATACGGACTGCCATTGCTCGGCGGCTCTGCAATTGTCTATCTGTTTTCACGCGGCGATCGCTGGCGTAGCTGGGCGATGGTATTTCTGGGAATCGGCATGGTCTTCTATGGCCTCGAGCTGATGAAGGACGCATGCAAGATCATCCGTGAAACGCCCGGGTTTGAAGATTGGTTCCGGCAATTCAGCGCCGATACGTATCTGGGAGTACTCGGCTGTGCCATGGCGGGCTGCCTGCTAACGATGCTGGTGCAGTCGTCATCAGCAACCCTCAGCATCACCATCACCCTCGCCACACAGGACCTGATCGGCTTTGAAACCGCAGCAGCACTGGTGATGGGCGAGAATATTGGCACGACTGTCACCGCATTCCTGGCAACGCTGGGAGCGACGACCAACGCCCGACGTGCTGCCTTTTTCCACATCCTGTTCAACCTGATCGGTGCGTTCTGGATCACGGCGGCCTTCCAGATCTACATCCGGTTGCTCAACCAGTTTGGCCCTGATGACACGGCGGCACGCATCGCATCAGCGCATTCCATCTTCAATGTGGTCAATACGCTGATGTTTCTGCCGTTGGTTCCGTGGTTTGCACGCAAGCTCGAAGTCTGGGTGCCCTCACGCGGATTCCGCGAACAACCGCGTCTCACCGATCTCGATATCCGCATGCTGGAGACCCCGCTGCTGGCGGCGGAACAGTCCCGCAACGAGATTCTGAAAATGGCTGAAGGATGCGAGAAGATGCTGGACTGGACGGACGTTATCCGGCGTTCTGAAGAAATCGAAGACGACCTGATTCTGAAAGTCAAGCAGCGAGAAAAGATCCTCGACCGGATTCAGGATGAGGTCTCACGCTTTGTGACAGATCTGCTCTCCGGCAGCGTTCCCCACTCCGTTGCAGAGGAGTGCCGACAGCAACTGCAGCTGGCAAACGAATATGAATCTGTCAGCGATTATATCCGGAACATCTGTCGCTTTGATGAGAAGCTGAGACAGGGTGGTAACACCTTTACCGAGGTACAGCTGGGCGAACTGCATCAGCTTCATCAGCAGGTCACCGAATACGTGAGCAGCATTAACTCGGCTCTTCGAATGTCGGATCAGGAGGCTGCCCGGCGAACTGAAACTCTGCGACGCAACATCCGCCAAACGATTAAGGACGCTCGTAAACGTAATCTGACAGACCTGACTGAAAATGCAGTCCATCCACAGATCACAGTGGCCTTCCTGAATACGTTGAATGCTTACGGGCGAGTACGCGACCATATCGGCGACATCACGGAAGCGGCACCTGAGGACAGGTGATCACTTCGGATCAATCGCGTCTGCTGATTCCGCAGGCGTAATTCCCTCATACTCTTCCCCAACTCTTCGAACCGCTTTCGCGGCATCGTTACTGCGGTGCCGCGAACAGCGATAGAGACAATTTCATCCAGTCCTCGACGCAGCCGTCCGGGAAGTTCAGCCGCTGAAGTTGTTTGTGCAGCATTCGATCTCAGCATTAACCAGTCAGATTCAAGCACAGAACCACTCAGCTCACGACAAAACGAGCGACAAAGAACCTCAGCAGCTGACCCGAATTCTGCTTTTGCGATCTGATCGGCGGCAGTGGCTTGATACATCGACTTCATGACCCGCTTCTTCCACTCCGGAAGCAGTGGCCGAAACTGTCGAAATGCCCGCCACAGAAGCAATAGACAGCCCAGCAAAGCACCAAGGAAAACAATCAATCGCAGCCAGCGCACCTCGCCAACCGATCCTGGACGATCTTTCAACCATTCATTGGCAAGGTTGGATCGCTGCAGCAGGTCCAGAAACTCGTTGGTTCTGCGAATCAGCGTTTCCAGATTCGGGGGCTCTTCGGGAATTTGCGAAGGGGGCGGAATTGGGGGACGCGACGGAGGAATTGGCGGGGCACCACGGTTTTCCATCTCCGATCGAATGTTCTGGATTCGACCGTTCCTCAGGAAGACACATCGCTCCCGATCGCCGGCCCCCAACGCTTCTGCAATTCGAATCGCCAGAATTGCATTATCGCCATACCACAGCATGCCGTCCGAAAGCAGGCTGTGATCAGCACAGATGATGAAGACACCTGATTGGCTAAGATCGTCGTATCCGCACAACAGGATGGCCGCCTCCGCTGCAGCGGTTGGCTGACTGTCAGCCGGAGTTGCTGCGACGACCTCCCACCGCAACGATTGGTCTCTGGGACGCATCAGCCAGCCACTCCGATTTGCGACGATCGTGCTCACTCCCCGGGACAGACTGGCTTGAGAACGCACCGGAATCTGCAGGACATCGTTGTATCCTGAAAATGTTGCATCGGGTTGGCTTGTCGTGACTGGCCCTTTCTTCAGAGTTGTGACTCCGGAAATCTCGCAGGCTTCCTCTCCAATGACCAGTAATGCCCCTCCCTGAGCCACAAATCGCCGCAGGCGCAGCCAATCACTGGCAATCATCCGATTCAGCCGCCCGGAAACAACCACTGCGGAAGATTCGGGAAGATTCAGAGCCTCCTCGGCGTCGGTCACGACACTCATACCCGTATCTTCAACCAGCATCTCAAAGCCGCGATATCCCATCTGCCAGCTGTCGTCTGCTGGGGGAGCCGGTGTCTGCGCAGCGACAGAACCAGCTGTGAGCATCAGAAAGATGCCCAGCAGAGTTGAAGAATTTGATGGTCGGCAAAACGCGGCGAACATTGCAACTAAGTCTACTCAAAGTGATCTCAGAGAGCAGCTCTGTGCGCCAGACACGTCGTCATGTGCCGGACAACAGAATCTTCTGACATGAAAAAAAACGCCGGCCTTCATTGGCCGGCGTTTTGTATCACATTGCCAGTCAGCAAAAACTGTCAGGCAAACAGCTCCGGAATCACAGTTCCTTCCCGCACGATCATGACTGGTCGCCCCGTCGGGGTGAGATATTCAATCGTGTGGTCAATTCCCATCGCGTGATAGAAACTGGCAGCCACATCGTCGGGTGAAAATCCGTCGTTCTTCGGCATGGCTCCCTTTTCATCGCTCTCGCCAAGAACCTGGCCGCCCCGGACACCGCCACCGCCCATGATCATAAACATGTTGCGAGGGTAGTGATCGCGGCCGTTGCGTTCCGTATTGATCTTCGGCGTACGACCAAACTCACCGGTGACATAAACAACTGTTGATTCCAGCAGGCCCCGCGCTGCCAGACCATTGAACAGAGCAGCCAACGATTCATCGAGCGATGGCAGTTGGCGATCCTTCAGGGCATTCCAGTTGTCGCGGTGAGTGTCCCAGCCACCATTGGTCACCGTGACAAACCGTACGCCGGATTCGACAAGCCGCAGAGCCAGCAAACAGCTGGCCCCCAGTTGAGAGCTTCCAAATGTTTTTGCAAACGAAGCATCCTCGCGACCGATATCGAACGCTTCGCGGGCCCGCGTCGACGAAATGACCGCGTGAGCCTGCTGAGCAAACTCATCCATCCCGTCCAGCAACTGGTTATCCTTTTCCACGTCGCTGAATGTGCGGTCGAGCCGTGACAGCAGCGATTGCCGACGCTCAAAGTCACTGACCGTCACCCCACCAGCCATGGAAATGCCGCGAACGCGGTAGGGCTGGCCGATTGTTGGTGTGGAGGTGGTGTCCATGGGAGCATATTTCACACCCATATAGCCGGGCCGCTGCGAGCTGCGCGGAATCGCCACAAACGGCGGCAGTTCCGGATCGGCGGCACATTCGCGAGTAATAACGGCCCCATAACCCGGGAACTCAAGTGACGGCAGCGGCCGGTTTCCGGTATTGACATACTTTGTTCCCAGTGCATGGGCGGCCACTGAATGCGAGACGCCTCGCAACAGCGTAAACTTGTCCATGCAGCCCGCAATGTTCGGCAAATGCTCTGAAATCGTCACGCCGGGCAGGCATGTCTGAATCGGATTGAACTCGCCTCGGTATTCAGAGGGAGCGTCAGGCTTCAGATCGAACGTGTCCATGTGGGACGGACCGCCGTTGAGGTTGACGAAAATCGCCGACTTTCCCTTCGCTGTCGGATCCACACCGTTAGCAGCCTGGAGCTGGGAATACCCGGCCATCGACAACCCGGTGAACCCGAGCACACCGGCCTTCAAGGCATCTCGACGCACCATGCCGTCACAATTGCGAAACGAAGCCATCTCACAGTCTCCTGAGACCTATGATTTTTTAAAACGCCACTAAGAATCGAAGTGTATTCAAGCCCAGCTAAAGCCTTACCGCTCAACGATTCACCAGAAACTCTCGCGTATTCACAAGAGCCCAAAGCACACCGCGAACACCCTCTGCAGCATCCTCTGAAGCATTGATGAATTCCACAGAGACCGCCAGTTCATCATCGTTTGGATTCCGAGACAGAGTCCTGAGGTAAGCCTCACGAACAATCGTCTCAGCGTCTACGTTTGCAGAGGCATTTGCCTTTTCTGCCTCCTGGGCGGCGGCAAGAGCTTCGGCTTCCTCGGCAGTCGGAGTGACAACGCCTGCAGAGACAGCCCGCTCACGCAATTTGCCCAGCTGATTTCGAAGCGACGGCAGTCGCCCTTTCAAACCATCTTTTTCCGCCAGTTGGATCTGTTGTTTCAGTTTCTTCAGCTGCTGCTGGTAACGAGCCTTGAGCTGTGCCAGTTGTCGCGAATTGACACCAGTCCTTCCGCCACTGGATCGGCTACTGAAAGGAATCTCATTGGCCCTGCAGACTTCGCGCAACCAGCCATCGTTTGCGTCCAGCATCGCCAGCACCTGATCGTCGTTGCGCAGGAAGATCGTCTGCAGCAGGCTGGGTTCGTCAGTTCGATCACAATCGCAGTTGCTCTCGCGAATCGAGCGGCCAAACACCGTCATTGCGTACGCTGCTTCACCGTTTGCCCGTCGTCGCAGACCGGAGCCGGGAATTGAAACCGCTCGTCCGCTGACATCCGAAACAACCGCCGCATTCTTTTCCGAATTCAGCGTCGCCTGCACCAGAATGTCGTAGGCAACCTCAGCAGGAAGGCGTCGGGGTACGGAACGGCTGAAGTTCTTTTCATCCATCCGATTGGTGGAATTCGGAATCCAGCTCAACTGATAGGTGCGACTATTCAGGATCTCCCGGTGCAACCACTTCATATCAAAACCGCTGGCAATGAATTCGCTGGAAAGGTAATTCACCAGCCCCTGATTCACGGGAGGATTCGCAAGATTCAGGTCGTCCGATGGCTGCACAATTCCACGACCGAAATAGGCCGCCCAAACGCGATTCACAAAGGCCTTCGCGAACAGGGGATTTTCAGGTGACCGCAGCCAGTCCATCAGTGGCTGACGGGGGTCCTCGAATTCAGACAAATTGACTTCGCTGCCACCCAGGGGCCGCGCTGTCGGTGAAGCAACGACGGCATTTCGTCTTCTGGCGCCGGCTCGCGCTGCCGGAACGCGAGTCGTGTAGACTTCGGGAAACGGTACGATCATTCCATCCTGCAGTGCACTGGCCAGTACACGACGCAGGTCATTTCCCTTCAGACCCTCAGCGCCTTCAATACCAGCAACCATCGCGTCGTACTCTTCACGCGTATTCGGCTGAACTGTGGCGCGCCCGCGTGTCGTCCTGAAGAAGCCTTCAAACTGCTGAAAATCATCCTGAGTCCACCGGTCAAACGGATGTTTGTGACACTGTGCACACTGAATCCGAGTGCCGAGAAATGTGTAAGCAAAAGCGATCACACGGTCCTCGGAAGACTGAAAGTTCTGACGCGACCAAAAGTGGGCCAACCCTTCGCGATCTGCATAACCGACGGCACCAACTCCACCTCGGTGATACAAACTGGACATGCTCTCACTGTATTCACGGAACGACTCGCCATCGTTACGACTCTTCGCCAGGACAATTCCTTCGATGAGCTTGTCGTAGGGAACATTGTCCCGAACACGTTTCTCCAGCCATGCATACCATTGCTTCGATGCTTCCTGTCGAACCGGAGTCACGTTGTTCAGCTTGTCATCACTGTTACCGGTGAAGTCACAAAGCTTGGTCGTCCACCACGCGACATAACCGGGACGCTCCAGCAACTCGTCAATCTTGCGGGCCCGTTTGTCTTCAGATGAGTCCGCCAAAAACTCCCGTATCTCAGCAGGCGTCGGCAGAGTACCTGTGACATCCAAACTTGCCCGACGAAGAAACTCCTCATCAGAACACAAATCTGACTGAATAATGCCGACCTTCCGCAGCTTTTCGACGACCAGACGGTCGACCTCGGTCGGCATTGGGACGTCCGGATATTTCTCGCCAAACTGATCAGTTACAGGACGAATCACAGGAACCGGAACGACGGCCCTGTCATAGAAAACAACGACATGGGTGTCACCCGGCTCTGCCGATGTCACAATCCCATCCTGACCGATTTCTGCCACCTGATCGTCATTGCTCTGGAACCGACAGAGGTCGGTAACGTCCTCACGAACACCGTCACTCCAGACGGCAACTGCACGTAACTGCTGTGTCTGGTCCGCCGCCGAAAACAGCAGCTCGGACGGGGTGATGTCAAGTCTCTGCAATGTCGCCGCGTCTTCTGCTCGCGAAGGAGCCTCAGACTGAATCCACCGCAACATCACGTGATGCTCCCAGCTGCCCTCTTTCAACCGCTGGCCACCTTCGTGCTGGATCTGCATCAGAGCCTTTTGCAGAATCAGACTCTCGGATGGAGTCTCCGTGTCCAAACGCCCATACAGTTCCTCGTGATCTGTTTTGAAGTCATACCCAAAGAGCGACAGCCGAAATCCGCCCCGTCCCTGAAACGAACCGTGACAGGCCCGACCATTACAGCCGAGCTTTCCAATTAGCGGCACGATATGCCGCTGGAAATCCGGCGTCTCTTCAGCGACGCCAGTCTCGAAACGCTGAGCAATCGAGGGCAGCACGCTTTCCTCTGATGCCTGCACCGGCACAGATGCAGACAGAAACATGCACGAAAATACGGTCACAAGAAACGCAAATCGATGCGGTGCACTGATGATCATTTTCGACCCCGGTTCCTACGATTCCTGTGCAACGGACAGAAACAGCCATCTGTCGCCCCCACAGATTCTATTCGCAATCTGACAATAAACTCCACTGCAGCCCAATTAGACTGCTTTATTCGTCGTTTTTTTTGAGCCAGCCAGACTTTCTGGCTGACGCCGATCTCAAGCCGAAGCGGATTTGCACCTTTGTACAGCACTCAGGGCTGGCTCATTCCCCCTATTGAGTTTCACAGTCGTGCTCGACAGGCAAGGACTGATCGGGCTCGGCTTTGCGACTGTGACGCGCTGACAGTGACCGTACAGACTGTGGACGTACAAGTCGTTCGGCGGAAGCCCCGCAGACGGTTCAAAGAACCGGGTTCAAACGCGAGGAGATCATTCTTGTGCACTCACCTGCGGGTGCACCGGCGATCACCGCAGTCAGGTTCATTCAGGAAAAACAGGTAGAGCTTTCCGTTTATTGCAATCGGGCGACATTCCCTGACAGGCAAGACACGGCACTGACTTCGGAAGATCGTAAACTGAACCGAAGACCTGCTGGCTGGAATCTCAGTGCAGAATCAGGAGCGTCACGGAACACCGAAACAATCCGCCCATTCCACCCATTCCTCCGAACCAGTACAGGCAGTACAATCAGAACAAACAAAAAAACGGGGACTTTCCGCCGAGTTTTCGTTGGGTTGCCCACTGTTCTGTTGGTTTCTCGGTGGGCTGTGCGTCCGATATCGAGAAGGAGAAACCGGTACGCTTTGCGCGCCGGGTTTACCTGCTTTGCATCCAAGAAGTATCTGTCGGGATCAAAAGATGGCTTCCAACTACAGCGTTCGGAACCTGTTCAGCAGTTTTTTCCGAGGCAATGAGTCTCGCAGGCGAAAGACCGTTCAGGCTTCGCACTGCGGCGAAAACCTGGAAGCAAGGCGACTGCTGACACTGGACGTACCAGTGCTGAACAGCCTTGGCGGTGCACCGGTCACTTTGTATCTGGATTTCGATGGCCACACGGAAACGGATGCTGGCTGGGCCAGTAACAACGGCAATCAGCCAATCGTAACCCCGGCATTCGATCTCGATGGCGACACCAGCGACTTCAGCGGCGAAGAATTGCGGCGGATGGAAGAGATCTGGTATCGGGTCTCAGAAGATTTCAGTCTCTTCAACGTCAACGTCAGTACCGTCGAGCCAGCCGCGATCCGGAACTTTGAATCGATTCGAGTCGTTATTGGTGGGAACGGTGGATGGATCCCGGGCGCCGGCGGCGTCGCATTTTTGAATGCCTTCAGTAACGGTGCTTCCAACACCTGCTTTGCTTTTCCCAGCAGAGTTGGATTTGGCGGTCACAACGTCGCGACAGTGATTTCGCATGAAGCTGGGCACACGTTCGGGCTGAACCACCAGGCAGAATATGACGCCAATGGAAACAAGCTGCAGGATTACTACGGTGGTACGCCGTTCTCAGCACCGATTATGGGTGTTGGCTATGGAACAAATCGTGATACATGGTGGAGAGGTCCCACGCCCTCCTCCGTCACGGACATCCAGGACGACATGACGACGATGACTCGCCGGCAGAATCGCGTGTTCAATTTTCGTGCGGACGACTTTGGCAACTCGGTGAACACAGCAACGCCTTTGTTCGTGAATTCTGCCAACATCACGATCTCCGGAGTTCTTGAGCAGAACAGCGATGCCGATGTGATGCGTTTTGAAACGAACACGGGCGACATTTCCTTTGCCGTGAACGGTCTTGACCTGAATGTCATTTACCCCGGCAGAAATCTGAAGCAGGGCACGAATCTGGACGCCATTCTGCGTCTGTACGATTCCTCAGGAAACCTGATCGCCGAGGACGCCCCAACCAACGCTTTGAGCGCTTCCCTTGCGGCAAACGTCTCCGCCGGTGTGTACTACATCGAAGTGGCCAGCACCGACGAATACGGTGCCGTTGGCCAGTACACGCTGACAGGCAACGTGATCCCTCTGCCAACGACGCCCACCATGCTGGCACCCACGGGCACACTCCCTCAGCCGCTGCCGGTCTTCCAGTGGACGGTCGGTGCGAATGCAGATTATTACGAGCTTGAGGTGGACGACGTCACACGCGGCGGGCTTGGCTTCTACACGCAGAATGTCACGGGAACACTGCATGAAGCGCTCGAACAGTTCCCGGAAGGTGACTTTGTCGCCCGCGTACGCACCGTCGCGCCGGATGGGTCCGTGAGTGACTGGAGCGAAGACCTCGCGTTTTCCATTGATGTGCCGTTGCCGGGTATTCCGCAGCTGATCCGACCGACCGGAGAAGTTGGCAGCTCATTTCCCACCTTTGAATGGACAACAGCCAGAAACGCCGCCGTTTACCAACTAATCGTCAAGAATGCCGGCACGGGCGAGCGTGTGATTTACAAGACCAACTATATCGGCAATACCTACAAGCACTTTGATTCCCTTGCCGACGGCACGTATCTGGCACGTGTCCGCGCCGGTAACTCGGTCGGTGAACTGAGCGAATGGAGTCAGCAAGTCGAGTTTATCATCGACTCTCCACCACCGGAGTCAACGCAACTGACCGCGCCATTCCGCTTCACAACCAGCGTTAATCCTCGATTTGTCTGGGATCCGGCAGGCGGAGCAGCGTTCTACGACCTGTGGGTGAACAATGACTCCACGGGTGAAGCCCAGTATCTGCGGAAGACTGACCTGCCTGGCTCTTCAACCTTTTATGACCCGACGCGATTTGAGCAGGGCACCTACACCGCGTGGATTCGCGCAGTCAATGGCAACGGCGATCCCAGTATCTGGAGCCAGCCGCTCGTCTTCACCGTAGATGTGCTGCCACCCAACCGAACTCGAATGACCGGACCCACCGCGAGCGATGGATCCAGTCTGATTACGACGCTGAATCCCACATTCGAATGGGAGGCGGCCGATCGTGCTGTCCGCTATGACCTCTGGGTCAATAACCTGTCGACAGCCGAATATCAGATTGTGCGTCGCGATGACATCACTGATCTCAGCTTCACCTCACTGAGTGACCTGACCCAGGGCAATTACCGCGCATGGGTACGCGGCATCAACTCTGCAGGCGAAGTAGCTCCCTGGAGTCAGGCGTATTCGTTCGTGATTGACGAACCAACGCCGCTCAAACCAACCATCGTGGCCCCTGTCTCCAACCCCGCAGGATCTGTGGATGTCGCGAATCCCACATTCGTCTGGGAAATCGATACCGACTCCCCGGCTTATGAATTTGAACTGTACCTCGTGGACAGTCAGACCGGTGATCGCTCGCTGCTGTTGTCTGAAACGGGTCTGACGGAAAAGTCTTACACCGTTCCGAACAACAATCGCCTTTCTGAACTGACCTACATCGCTCGCGTTCGCGGAGTCAATAATTCCGGAGACGTCGGAAACTGGAGCGACGAACTCCGAATCCGTATCGATGTACCGAATCCTGTGACACCACGGCTGATCTCACCTGGCGGAACCGTCAACGACAGCACGCCGGTCTTCCGCTGGACCCACCATCAGGCCAGCTTCAGATACGAACTGCTGATTCGAGACCTTGAACGTGACGAAATGCTGATCCTGCAGGTTCGCTCGTTCCAGCTTGATCCGACCGGAACAGATGCCGTGTACACACTGCCGGATAACAGGGCACTCGGTAATGGTACATACCGCTACTGGGCCCGATCGTTTAATTCCCTGGGGGAAGCGAGTAATTGGAGCGACTCCGGTGTCTTCGTGATCCAGGCAGCAACAGAACTTCCTCAGGCAGAGCAGCAACTTGCGGCACTGCCGGAATCTCTGTTGGGTCCAACGTCACCACAGGCAACCGCCGTCGAGGCAGCCGAACAGTCTGATCAGATCGTCGAATTCAGCCCGGAAGTCATTCTGGCTGAGCGGACCGAGCAG